>WBZT01000791.1_pt1 | contig 24763 bp, 19 predicted proteins | sample 5204241 | NCBI WGS metagenome assembly WBZT01 (sample SAMN12344358, study PRJNA552823) | activated sludge metagenome | biome: Activated sludge suspended growth; feature: Nitrification reactor; material: Wastewater; isolation source: activated sludge from nitrification reactor of wastewater... | reverse complement strand
GCGTCACCTAATTTCGATGAACGCCCGCCGGGCGAAGCGGTATCGCTGATCGTCGTGCACGCCATCAGCCTGCCGCCCGCGCAGTTCTCGGGCGATGGCATTCTGCAGTTGTTCACCAACCGACTCGACGCGACGGCCCACCCTTACTACGCGGAGATCAGTACCCTCCGCGTCTCGGCACATTTCCTCGTCCGGCGAGACGGCGAACTGATCCAGTTCGTCTCCTGTCGGCAGCGCGCCTGGCATGCCGGCGCCTCCTGCTGGCAGGGGCGGCCGCGCTGCAACGACTTTTCGCTCGGCATCGAGCTCGAGGGTTGTGACGAGTTGCCCTTCGAGGACGCGCAATACCTGCGCCTGACGGCTCTGCTCAAGCGGCTGTGTGCGCACTACCCGATCGCAGCGGTGGTCGGCCACAGTGACATCGCGCCGGGTCGCAAGACTGACCCGGGCCCCTGTTTTGACTGGACGCGCCTGCGCTCGCTCGGGAACCTGCCCGGACGCCTGGGTTGAGCGCTACACGGTGTCGCTCGGCCGCTGCCGGCGGCACCTTTTAATGTGAAAGTCGCGTATGCGACTCACGAATCTCCCCTCCCCCGCGCGGGGGAGGGGTCGGGGGAGAGGGAAACGGTCATGACTTTCATGATCGGGGGTGCCTGGAAAAGTCATGACCGTTAGCCGAGAAAGCGGCGGATTCGGTCGACCGCTTCGGCCAGTCTCCCGACGTTGGCGGTATAGGCGAAGCGCAAATACTTCTCCGGCGCATTGCTGCCGAAGTCGACGCCAGGCGTTGCGGCGACTCCGGCCGATTCGAGCAGTTCGTGCGCAAAACGATAGCTGTCGCTGGTCAGGGCCTGACAATCGGCGTAGACGTAGAAGGCGCCGGCGGGCCGCGCTGGGAGGTGGAAGCCGAGATCCGCGAGGGCCGGCGCCAGAAAGTCGCGCCGACGCTGGAACTCCCTTCGCCGAGCTTCGAGGAGGCTGATCGTGGCCGGTGTGAACGCAGCCAGTGCCGCGTGCTGGGCTGGGGTCGACGGCGAGATGAAGAGATTCTGCGCCAGCTTTTCAATGTCGCGGGTGAAACGTTCGGGGACGACCAGCCAGCCAAGTCGCCAGCCGGTCATGTTGAAGTACTTGGAGAAACTCTGTACGACGAAAATGTCGGCGCCAAACTCAAGGGCAGTTTGCGCTTCGCAGTCGTAGGTCAGACCGTGGTAAATCTCATCGACGATCAGTTGCCCCTGGTGTTGGCGGATGAAGTCGGCAATCGCTGCCAAATGTTCGCGGGCAAGAATCGTTCCCGTGGGGTTGGCCGGTGAAGCGAGGAGTGCACCCGCCGAACGTGCGCTCCAGTGTGCCTCGAGATCGGCTGCGGTGGGCTGAAAGTTGCCCGACGGGCCGACCGGAATGCCGACCGGCACGCCTTCAAAACTTCGGATGATGTGACGATTGCACGGATAGCCGGGATCGGTGAGCAGCCATTCGCTGCCCGGCTCGGCGAGGCAGGCGAGCGCCAGCAGCAGCGCTGCCGAGGCGCCGGCGGTTACCGCAATACGGGCGGCGGGGACGCTGATGGCGTAGCGCGTCTGATAAAAGTCGGCGATGGCCTGGCGCAATTCGGGCAGGCCAAGGGCCGGAGTATAGAACACGCGGCCATTCTCGATGCTCGCCCGGGCGGCGGCGATGATCGGTTCGGGAGTCGGGAAATCGGGCTCTCCGACTTCCATGTGAATGATGTCGCGACCCTGCGCTTCAAGCGCCCGCGCCCGCGCCAGCAACTCCATGACGTGGAAGGGAGCAATGTCGGCCAGTCGGCGGGCGGGAAAAGTGGGCATGATTGGACGAGGGAAGCTGGGGAAAGACGACAAGTTTAACCACAAGGGACGATACGGGCGAAAAAAAAGCCGCCCGGAGGCGGCTTCTTGAGGAAGCCAGAGGGTATCAGGCGGCCTGGAACTCTTTTTCGAACTCATCGCGGATGTCGGAAAGCTTGGCCGGCAACTTGTCCCCCATCTTGCCGAACCAGTCCTTGACTCCTTCGAGTTCGTTGAGCCAGGCCTGCTGGTCGAGGCTGGTGACGCCAGCGAACTCTTCGCGGGAGAAGTCGCTGCCAGCCCAGTCGAGATCTTCGTAGTTGGGCATCCAGCCGAGGGTGGTTTCCCGTGCTGAGGCCGTGCCTTCGCAGCGGCCGATGATCCATTCGAGTACGCGCGCGTTGTCACCGAAACCGGGCCAGGCAAACTGGCCCTGTTCGTTCACCCGGAACCAGTTCACCATGAAGATCGGCACGGGCTTGTCGGGAACCTGGCCCATCTTCAGCCAGTGATTGTAATAGTCCGCCATGTTGTAGCCGCAGAACGGCAGCATGGCGAACGGATCACGACGAACGACGCCCTGCTGACCAAAAGCGGCCGCGGTGGTTTCAGAACCGAGGGTGGCGGCAGCGTAAACGCCGTGCTCCCAGTCGCGCGACTGGCAGACCAGCGGCACCGTCGAAGCCCGACGACCACCAAACAGGAAAGCCGAAATCGGCACGCCTTCCGGGTCCTGCCATTTGTCGTCGATGCACGGGCACTGCGCCGCCGGGGCGGTGAAGCGGGAGTTCGGGTGCGCGGCTTTGGTGCCCTTTTCCTTGGCGATTTCAGGCGTCCAGTCGTTGCCTTGCCAGTCGATTGCGTGCGCCGGCGGCGGGCCCATGCCTTCCCACCAGACGTCGCCGTCGTCGGTCAGGGCGACGTTGGTGAAGATGGTGTTCTCGCTGAGCGAAGCCATGGCGTTGAAGTTGGTCTTGTCGTTGGTCCCAGGGGCAACGCCGAAGAAGCCCGCTTCCGGGTTGATCGCGTAGAGCCGGGTGACGCCATCCTTGTCCTGGCGTGGCTTGATCCACGCAATGTCGTCGCCGATGGTGGTGATCTTCCAGCCGCTCAGTTCCTTCGGTGGCACCAGCATGGCGAAGTTGGTCTTGCCGCAGGCCGAGGGAAAGGCTGCGGCGACGTAGTGCTTGTTACCGGCGGGCGATTCGACGCCAAGAATCAACATGTGCTCGGCCATCCAGCCATCATCACGCGCCATGTTGGAGGCGATACGCAGCGCCAGGCACTTCTTGCCGAGCAAGGCGTTGCCGCCGTAACCCGAACCATAGGACCAGATTTCGCGCGTCTCGGGAAAGTGCACGATGTACTTCGTGGTTGGGTTGCATGGCCAGCGCGGGTCCTCCTGGCCGGGTTCCTTCGGTGCGCCGATGGAGTGCACGCACGGAACGAACGTACCGTCGGTCCCGAGCACCGGAAAGACCTCTTTGCCCATGCGGGTCATGATCTTCATGTTGACCACGACGTAGGCGCTGTCGGTGATCTCGATACCGATCTGGGCGATCGGGGAGCCGATCGGACCCATCGAGAAGGGGATGACGTACATCGTGCGACCCTTCATGCAGCCCTTGAACAGGCCGCCGAGAATCTCACGCATCTTGGCCGGGTCTTCCCAGTTGTTGGTCGGACCCGCGTCTTCCTTCTTCTCGGAACAAATGTAAGTGCGGTCTTCGACCCGGGCCACGTCGGAAGGGTCGGAGAAGGCGAGGAAGGAGTTCTTGCGCTTCTTGAGCTTGACGAAGGTGCCCGCAGCGACCAACTCGGCACAGAGACGATCGTACTCTTCCTGGGATCCGTCGGCCCAGACGACATTGGCCGGTTCGGTGAGTGCCGCAATCTCGGCAACCCATTGCTTCAGGCGTTCATGTTTGACGTAATCAGGGGCATTGATGGAAACAGTCTGGTTCATGGTCATCACTCTCGAAGGGAGGTAGAGAAGCGGAAGTTACCGGGGAGCGGCGCGCGCAGAGCCAAATTGACAGGGCCGGGAAGCGGAAGGGTCTTTCCAGCCCAGCCGGGTGCGACGCGTCGGTCGCGGCTGGCGAAAAACAAGCCCAGTGCAGGGGGGTGGAATCAGCATGCTAGGCGTTGGTGCTACAAGGAGGTGAAGGTTTATGTAATTATGCCACAGGTCCGATCTGCACTGGCGGTCGATAACTGGGACGCGCCCTGCCGCTCCGCGCAGCCAGAGTGCGTGGTCGGGCCGTCGGTACGCCGTGAGCATCGGTTATGGCTCGATATCCGTGAGGAGACTGAAGCATGAACAAAGAAAATGAGCAGCTACGCACTGCCGCCCTGATCTACCACCGCAATCCGAAGCCGGGCAAGGTGGCGATCCAGCCGACCAAGCAACTGGCCAACCAGTACGACCTGTCGATGGCCTATTCGCCCGGCGTCGCTGCCGCCTGCGAGGAGATTGTTGCGGCTCCGCGCGAAGTGAGCACGCTCACTGCGCGCGCCAATCTGGTCGGCGTGATCACCAACGGCACGGCGGTGCTGGGTCTCGGAGCGATCGGTCCACTGGCCGCCAAGCCGGTGATGGAAGGCAAAGCGGTACTGTTCAAGAAGTTCGCCAATATCGACGTCTTCGATCTCGAGATCGATGAGCTCGACCCCGATCGCCTGGTCGAAATCGTCGCCTCGCTCGAACCGACCTTTGGCGGCATCAACCTGGAAGACATCAAGGCTCCGGAATGCTTTCATGTCGAGAAAAAGCTGCGCGAACGGATGAAGATTCCGGTATTCCACGACGATCAGCACGGGACGGCGATCGTGGTCGGCGCGGCCATCCTCAATGGGTTGTTCCTGCAGGGCAAGGAACTCGCTCAGGTGAAGCTGGTGACTTCGGGTGCCGGCGCCGCCGCGCTCGCCTGCCTGGACCTGCTGGTGATGCTCGGCGTCCCGGTCGAGCATATCTGGGTCACCGACATCAAGGGGCTGGTCTATGAGGGGCGGATCGAGGACATGGACGAGATCAAGGCGCGTTACGCGAAGCAGACAGACGCGCGCACGCTTGATGAGGTCATCGCCGGCGCCGACGTCTTTCTCGGCTTGTCGGCCGGCGGCGTCCTCAAGAAGGAGATGGTCGCCAAGATGGCTCCGTCGCCGTTGATCATGGCTCTGGCCAATCCCAATCCGGAAATCCGGCCCGAAGACGTGAAAGCGGTGCGTGACGACGCGATCATCGCCACCGGCCGTTCGGACTACCCGAATCAGGTCAATAATGTGCTCTGCTTTCCCTTCATTTTCCGCGGTGCGCTCGATGTCGGCGCGACCACGATCACCGAGGCGATGAAGCTGGCCGCGGTCAGGGCCATCGCCGAACTGGCGCGCGTCGAACAATCGGAACTCGCGGTCAAGGCGTATGGGGAGCAGCACGCCAACTTCGGTCCGGAGTATCTGATCCCGAATCCGTTCGATTCGCGTCTGATCGGCAGGATTGCCCCGGCGGTTGCCGAGGCGGCCATGGAATCCGGTGTGGCGACGCGGCCAATCAGGGATATCGAGGTCTATCGCGACAGTCTCGACGAGTTCGTCTATCACTTCGGCCTGATCATGAAGCCGGTTTTCTCACAGGCCAAGCAGGCGCCCCGACGAGTCGTTTTTGCCGAAGGCGAGGATGATCGGGTGCTGCGTGCCGTGCAGGTGATCGTCGATGAAGGCATCGCCAGGCCGATTCTGATTGGTCATCCGCGGGAGATCCTGCGCAAGATTGCCGCACTCAACCTGCGCGTCAGTCCCGAAGTCGACTTCGACCTCGTCTATGCCGACAACAACGAGTTCTTCGACGAACATTTCGAGGCTTACTGGAAGGAATACCGGCGCTTGACGGAGCGCAAAGGCGTTTCGGTCGCGTTTGCCAAGCGCGAGGTCACGCGGCGGGCGTCGCTGTTCGGCGCGATGATGGTGCGTATGGGCGACGCCGACGGGCTCATCTGCGGTACCTTTGGCCGTCACGATGTGCATCGTGAGTATGTCGAGAATGTGATCGGCCTGGCGCCGGGGGTGCGCAACCTGTATGCGATGAGTCTGCTGGTGCTGCCCGATCGCACGCTGTTCATTGCCGACACCTACATCAACTACGAACCGTCAGCGGAGCAGTTGGTGGACATGACGCTGCTGGCCGCCGACGAGGTCCGCCGCTTCGGTGTGGCACCGAGGGTGGCCCTGCTGTCGCACTCGTCCTTTGGTTCCGCGGACACGCCCACCGCGCTGAAAATGCGTGCAGCCTTGCGGCTGCTCAAGGAACGCGCCCCGCGCCTGGAGGTCGAGGGCGAAATGCACGGCGATGCGGCGCTCGACGATCACATTCGCCAGCGGGTCTTTCCGGGCGACGCACGCCTCAAGGGGCAGGCCAATTTGCTGATCATGCCGACGCTGGACGCCGCCAACATTTCGTTCAACCTGTTGAAGATCGCCTCGGGGGACAATCTGACCATTGGGCCAATTCTGCTCGGCGCAGCACAACCCGTGCACATCCTTACCTCAACGGCGACGGCGCGGCGGATTGTGAACATGACCGCCCTGACCGTGGTAGACAAGCTGATGAGCGAGCGCTGATCCGTGCTTCGTAACCGCTCGCCGGGCGCGGAGCAGGCTCGGCGAATTCCCCATCTCCGCCCCCCGACCCCTTTCCCGCAAGCTGGCGAGGGGCGCTTCCTGAGTCGCTGGCGCGATTTTCATGATAAGCCAGGACCGCAGGAAGCGCTGGAAGCAAAGCGTTGGCGAGCAGAAAACAAAGCTTTTCTCTTCGTCAGGCGCATCATGTGCTACATTACATAGCGTCTGTATCTCCTTATTTTTCATCACCTATGGCTTCTGGTCATGGAGTGTTGTAAAATTCTCGGAAACTGAATCACGCGGGAGACTTGCGATGCGTACGAAGCTGGGGTCAATCGGGCTGCTGCTTGCTGTAGTGGGCGCGCTCCTGATGCCGATTGAGGCTGTGCATGCGGCGGTGCAAGGCAAGAGCACTGCCGCGGCACAGAAGAGCAAAGCGAGCCCCTCTGCAGCGAAGGGCAAAGCCGGTGCACCAGCGCAAAAGAGCGTCGTCAAGCCCGTAGCGCAGAAAGTCGCGGCCCGGCCGGTTGCCCAGAAGGGCAAGGTCGATCCGGTGGCCCGGAAGGGCACTGCCAAGTTGGCCAAGTCGGCTGAGCCGAAGGGCAGGATCGAGCCCGTAGCGAGGAAAGGCAAAGCCCAACCTATCGCCAGCAACGGCAAACTGAAAGCGGTAGCGCCGGTGGCTCAGAAGCGTACGGCCAGACTCCAGGCAGCGAAGGCCGCGCCGTCACCCCGGCTGGCTCGAGCACCCGTCGAGAGGTACGTCTCGCCGCCGGCAACTCCGAAAAGGCACCTGACCCGAGCGCTTGCCAGCAGCGCCGATCTCTGGCAGGAACCTGGGCAGTTGGCCGTCGCCTCCGGTTCGGCGCTGGTGATCGGACAGGAGGGCGGCGAACTGCTGTATGAGAAGAACGCCAACGCCGTGGTCCCGATCGCGTCGATTACCAAAGTGATGACGGCCATGGTGGTGCTGGACAGCCTGCCCAATCTGCAGGCGGCGATCACCATCAGCGACGAGGATGTTGATTATTTGCGTGGCAGCCGCTCGCGTCTTGGCGTGGGCACGGTCATCACTCGCGAGACGGCACTGTTGCTCGCGCTGATGTCCTCTGAAAACCGCGCGGCCAATGCTCTGGGGCGTCATTATCCGGGGGGCTTGCCGGCCTTCGTCGGGGCGATGAACCGCAAGGCGGCGTCGTTGGGAATGAGGAACACGCGCTTTGAGGATCCTACCGGTCTCAGTAGCAACAACGTGTCCACCGCACATGATCTGGCTCGGATGGTTGCTGCGGCGTATGGCTATCCCCTGATTCGCGAGTTTTCGACGACGCCTGGCGTGCGCGCCGAGGTGAAGGGGCGCGAACTCGGCTTCCACAATACCAATCAGTTGGTCAGCAGTCCCACTTGGGAAATTGGACTCTCGAAGACCGGTTACATTCAGGAAGCAGGCAAGTGTCTGGTGATGCAGGCGCGCGTGGCCGACAAGCCGGTGGTCATCGTACTGCTCGACTCGGCGGGCAAGCAAACGCGTATTGGCGACGCCAATCGCATCAAGCGCTGGATGGAGAGTGCCTCAGCAGCGGGCAGGCTGCCGACTCGCGTTTGAGCCGCTCCGGTCGAGCATCAGCCACGGCGTGCCGTGGCTTTTTTTTGCCCGGACTTGCCCGCGAGCTTGATAGTTCTTCTTGATCTAAGGAAATAGACATCGCTGCTTTGCAGGTCTAATCGACTTGGCTATAGTGTCGATCTTTCCCGAGTTTCGATGGAGTTACTTATGTCCCGAGTCATTCGTCTGCTGTTTGCGACGCTGGTCGCCAGCCTGCTGGCTCTGCCGGCGCTGGCCCAAAGCAGTCTGCTCAACGTTTCCTACGATGTGGCGCGTGATTTCTACAAGGATTACAACCCGATATTCCAGAAGCACTGGAAGGCGGTGGCGGGTGAATCGATCGAGGTGAAGCAGTCGCACGCGGGCTCGAGCAAGCAGGTGCGCGCGGTGGCTGACGGGCTGGAAGCCGACGTGGTGACCATGAATCAGGCTTCCGACGTCGATTTTCTTGCCGACAAGGGCCTGGTGGCCAAGGACTACGCGAAGCGGTTTCCGACCAATGCCTCGCCGTATACCTCGACCATGGTGTTCATCGTTCGCAGGGGTAACCCCAAAGGGCTCAAGGATTGGCCTGATCTCGTCAAACCCGGAGTGCAGGTGATCCTGCCGCACCCCAAGAATACGGGCAACGGCCGCTACAGCTATCTTGCCGCCTGGGGTTACGCACTCAGCCAGCCCGGGGGCAACGACAGGACAGCACAGGATTTCGTCGCCAGACTGCTGCAGAACGCCCCTCTGTTCGCCGCAGGTGGTCGCGACGCGACGACCACCTTCATGCAGCGCAAAATCGGTGATGTGCTGGTTTCCTTTGAGAGCGAGGCCGAATTGATCGCGCGCGAGTTCGGCCGAGGTGAGTTCGAGGTGGTCTATCCCTCGCTATCTGTCCTCACCGAGTTTCCCGTCGCGATTGTCGACAAGGTGGTCGACCGGAAGGGTACGCGCAAGGTGGCACAGGCTTATCTGGATTATCTGTGGTCGCCGGCCGGCCAGGAAAACGCTGCCCAGAACTACCTGCGGCCGCGCAACCCCGAAATCCTGAAGAAGTATGCGGCGCAGTTTCCTGCCCTCAGGACGTTCACCGTCGACGAGCTGTTTGGCGGCTGGAGCAAGGCTTTCCCGAAACACTTCAAGGATGGCGGCACCTTCGATCTGATCTACCAGCAGAAATGAGACCCTTCTCCCGGGGTCGCTGCGGCCCGCGTTGGCGTGCTTCCAGGCAGGGACTGGCCTGATGCCGTCCATCGCTTTGCGCCAACGGGTGTTGCCCGGCTTTCGACTGTCGCTGGGCTGTGCTCTGGTGTACCTGTCCCTGCTCATCCTGCTGCCCCTCACGGGGCTGGTGTTCAAGGCCAGCCACCTGAGCATGGCCGAGTTCTGGACGATCGCCAGCGGCGAGCGAGCGCTGGCTTCGTACCGCGTCACCTTTGGCGCATCGTTGCTGGCCGCGGGCATCAACGCCTTTTTTGGCCTGATCGTCGCCTGGATTCTGGTGCGTTACTCCTTCCCCGGCAAGCGAGCCGTCGACGCACTGGTTGATTTGCCCTTCGCCTTGCCGACGGCGGTCGCCGGAATCACCCTCGCCACGCTCTATGCCGGCAATGGCTGGATTGGCCAGCACCTCGAGCCCCTGGGCGTCAAGGTCGCCTTCACTCCGCTCGGGATCGTCGTGGCGCTGACCTTTATCGGCCTGCCTTTTGTCGTTCGTACGCTGCAGCCGGTGATCGAGGACATCGAGCCAGAGGTCGAGGAGGCCGCCGCCTCGCTCGGAGCTTCTCGCCTGCAGACCTTTTCCCGCGTCCTTTTCCCAGCGATCTTTCCGGCGCTCCTCACCGGCTTCACGCTTGCTTTCTCACGTTCGGTCGGCGAGTATGGATCAGTCATTTTCATCGCTGGCAACATGCCGCTGATTTCCGAGATCACGCCCCTGCTGATTATCTCCAAGCTGGAACAATATGACGTGGTCGGCGCCACGGCCCTCGCCGTGGTCATGCTGATCATCTCGTTCGTCCTGCTGCTGGCGGTGAACGCCCTGCAGTGGTGGGCGGCCAATCGGCACAGTGGGCACGCAGGCAGTGCGCGAGGACGCCCGTGAGTGCGCCCACCGTGCGCCGGGCCAGCGCTGAACCGCTCTGGCTGCGTCACCTGCTGCTGGCTCTCGGCCTCGGTTTCCTCTTCCTCTTTCTCTTGCTGCCCGTGCTGGCGGTGTTCGTCGAGGCCTTCGCCGGCGGCTGGGAAGCCTATGTCGAGGCCTTGCGCGATCCCGAAGCGCGGTCGGCGATAGGCTTGACGCTGGTGGTTGCTCTCGTCGTCCTGCCGCTGAACGTCGTCTTTGGCGTGACCGCGGCCTGGGCCATTGCCAAGTTCGACTTTCGCGGCAAGAGCTTGCTGATCACCCTGATCGACCTGCCGTTTGCCGTTTCGCCGGTTGTCGTGGGTCTGGTTTTCCTCCTGATCTTCGCCGCCCAGGGCGTTTTTGGGCCGTGGCTGGCGGAGCATGGGGTCAAGGTGGTGTTCGCCTTGCCGGGAATCATCCTGGTCACCATGTTCATCACCCTGCCGTTCGTCGCCCGCGAGTTGATTCCGCTGATGCAGGCGCAGGGCAAGGACGAGGAGGAGGCCGCGATTTCGCTCGGGGCCACCGGTTGGCAGATGTTTCGCCGCGTGACTCTGCCGAATATCAAATGGGGTCTGCTCTACGGGGTGATCCTGGCCAACGCGCGGGCAATGGGCGAGTTCGGCGCCGTCTCGGTCGTTTCCGGGCACATTCGCGGCGAGACCAATACCCTGCCCCTGCATGTGGAGATCCTGTACCACGAGTACAACGCCGTCGGTGCTTTCGCGTCCGCATCGGTGCTCGCCTTGCTGGCTCTGGTGACCTTGCTCGCCAAGACCATCGTCGAATGGCGCATGCGTCGCGAAACCCAAATGTTGTCGGCGCAATTACCCGCAGAAAGAGGCTGAGAACGGCGAGCAGACAGGATGGCGACGGCAATTTGCCGTGCCTGCGCGCGTGTTCGCGGCCAGCGACCCCTGAGACGACTTTACTGACTTTGAATTCATGAGCATCGAGATCCGTGCAATCGGTAAACGCTTTGGCAGCTTTGTTGCCCTGGATGACATCAACCTGGATATCCCGACTGGAGAGCTTGTCGCCCTGCTCGGTCCCTCCGGCTGCGGCAAGACGACCCTCCTGCGCATCATCGCTGGAATGGAGACGGCGGATAGCGGGCAGGTTCTGTTCGCCGGGGAGGACGCGACGAACGTGCCCGTGCGCGATCGCAACGTCGGTTTCGTCTTTCAGCACTACGCCTTGTTCCGGCACATGTCGGTATTCGAGAACGTTGCCTTCGGCTTGCGTGTCAGGCCGCGGAACGTGCGTCCCGGAGCCGACGAGATTCGCCGCCGGGTGATCGATCTGCTCAAGCTCGTCCAGCTCGACTGGCTGGCCGAGCGCTACCCATCGCAGCTTTCCGGTGGCCAGCGGCAACGCATCGCCCTGGCGCGTGCGCTGGCCGTCGAGCCGCGGGTGTTGCTGCTCGACGAACCTTTCGGTGCCCTCGACACCAAGGTACGCAAGGATCTGCGTCGCTGGTTGCGGCGGCTGCATGATGAGATGCATATTTCAAGCGTCTTCGTGACCCACGATCAGGAAGAAGCGCTTGAAGTCGCAGACCGCGTGGTGGTGATGAATCATGGGCGCATCGAGCAGATCGGCTCCCCCGACGAGGTGTATTCCAATCCGGCATCGCCTTTCGTATACCAGTTTCTCGGCAACGTCAATGTCTTTCACAGCCGTGTGCATGGTGCGTGGGCGGAAGTCGGTCGTGAGCATGAGAATCCCGAGGGCGTGTCGGCCGGCGAAGCCACGGCCTTTGTTCGGCCGCACGACATCGACATCGAACGCCGACCAGTGGCCGGCAGTCTGGAAGCCAGCGTGCTGGAAGTGCACGCCATCGGGCCGCTGGTCCGTGTCGAACTGGCGCATGCTTCGGAATTGATCGAGGTCGAGTTGACTCGCGCGCGGGCAACCGTTCTGGCGCTCGCCAAAGGGCAGCAGGTGTGGCTCAAGCCACGTCAGATGAGGGTGTTTGCGGCGCCGCTGGCGGTGCTCGAAGAGGGCGGATCGGGAATCTAGCTGCCGCAGATGTGCTGGCTGGGCTGCGCGGTGGCCGACGCATGATTCCCGTCGTTGCCAAGGAGCGAACCGGTGGCGCAATGTCTGGTAGGATGCACCGTAATGGGAAAAATTCCTGCCATTAAATTCGTGACTTCACTGCTCAAGACAGTGCTGGTCTGCCTGCTGGCGACGCTGCTGCTGCGGGCTGTCGCGCATGCTCAGACGGCTGAACCGGCGATGGTCGTCATTGCCCACCCGGGGACCAGCGAAGAGACCATTCCGCGCGCTTCGCTGCGTGCCATCGTGGGCATGCGCCTGCACAGATGGCCGCAGGATACACCGGTCAAGGTTTTTGTGCTTGCCGACGACGCGACCGAACACGCGACTTTCAGCAAGACCGTGCTGCAGGTGTTTCCCCACCAACTGCGCATGGCCTGGGACAGGCAGGTCTTTTCGGGGCAGGGTCAGTACCCGGAGCAGGTCGCTTCAGCGCAGGAGATGTTGTCCCGGGTGGCCGCCACCCCCGGAGCAATTGGTTACGTCAAGGCGAGCGAGGTGAATCAGTATGTGCGTGTGCTCAAGATTCGCTAGGACCGCGTCTTGCATCGCGCTGATCGGCGGGCTGTCGCTGTCGACCCCGTCGGCGCGTGCGCTCGATCTGCTCGATGGCGATTTCCAGTTGCATGGCTTCGGCTCCTTGACGCTGGTCAATACCTCCGACAACAACTTCTTCGGGCAGAGCGATGACCAGATCAGCCACGATTTCAGTGAAATCGGCCTCAATGCGTCCTGGCGTCTGATCCCGGCCGTGCAAGTGTCCGCCCAACTGCTGTCGCGCCGGGCTGGCGAAACCGATGACGGCGAAGTGCGGCTGGATTACGGCCTGATTGACTGGACCGCCCTGTCGAGCGAACAGGGACGCGGCGGTGTTCGCCTGGGGCGCATCAAGCCGGCCTACGGTCTGTACAACACGACGCGCGACGTTCCTTTCACCCGCCCGAGCATCGTTCTGCCGCAATCGATCTACTTCGAGCGGACGCGCAACCTGACCGTGTCTGCGGATGGCGGCGAGCTGTACTTCGAGCGCTACGGCGAAGCGGGTACGCTCTCCGCGACGTTTGCTTACGGCCAGGTACAGACCGACACCGACGCTGCCCAGATCCCCCTGGTCGGCCTGAATCGTCCAGGCAGCCTGGATTCTAAAAATGCTCCCGATCTCCAGGTCATGTACGAGGGGTCTGGCGGCAGGTATCGGCTGGCGATCGCGGCCCTGCAGCTTGACCTCAAATACAAGCCAGGCGAGGCGGATGTCGTGCCGCCGGCGAAGTTCAAGTTGACGCCGCTGATCTTCTCGGCGCAGTACAACGCCGAGCAGTGGAGTCTGACCAGCGAGTACGCCCTGCGGCGCACGTCGACCGAAGACTTCGGTCCCTTCAGTGGCACGGCAGAGGGGGAGAGCTATTACCTGCAGGGAACCTATCGCCTGGCGCCCCAGTGGGAAGCTTTGCTCCGTTACGACGCGTATTACGCCGACCGGGCTGATCGTGAGGGCAAGGACTTTGCCGCCGCCACTCGCCTGCCGGGCTTCACCCGCTACGCGAAGGACTGGACGGTCGGCCTGCGTTTTGACGTCACGCCGCAGTTCATGTTGCGTGCCGAGGTACATCGGGTCGATGGCACCGGCTTTCTGGCGGCACAGGACAATCCCAACCCACAGGATCTGCGTCGTTATTGGGACAACTTCATGTTGCAGGCGTCCTTTCGCTTCTGACCTGTGCCGATGCCGGAACGGCCTACCTCGATGGCAGCGCGTAGCCGCTCAAGATTCCTCAGTCTGAAGTGGAAGGTATTGTTGAGCCTCGGTGCGCTGATGCTGTCGGCCAACGCGGCTCTTTCGTGGCTGCATTACCAGCACCTGATGACGCGTTTCGAGGAACAGCGTGCCGAGACCCGAGAGCGCCTGGTCGCGCAGGCTTTTGCCCTGCGCAATGAAGTCGGGCTGCGCCTGCAGGCGCTCGCCGGCATCCTCGCGGCTCTCGACTCCGTCGGCGCCAGCCTGTTCCAGAGCGCCGCCGGGAACGCGCTGCTGCGGCAACACTTCGAAAGCTATTGGCCGGCCCTGCAACTTGACTATGGCATCGACTCGTTGCACGTCTATGCCAGGACCGGATCCCCGCTGGCCAGTTGGACCACTGCCGTGCCGGCCGAGATGGATGTAGACGGGCATGTGCGCGCGGTCATAGCGAGTGAGCGAGCGATGCACTGGACGAGGTGCCGGGATTTGTGCACCCAGTTTGCCGCGGCGCCGATCCTGTCGGACGGCAAGGTCGCCGGGGCAGTAGTCCTGGGCAGCTCACTGGCTGACGTGGTGAACTCTTTCAGAGACCTGACACTGGCCGATCTCGGCGTCCTGATCCCGGCAGCGTCGTCTGTAGCCGGGACGCCGCACGACGAGGCTTTCCTGCCGCGCTTGGGTCTGCGCGTAATCACCTTGAGCAACAAGGGGCAAGATCGGCCCTTGTTGCAGCAATTGGTGTCGATCCCATCGCTGGCCGGCCCGCCCGGCTATGCGCATCTCTCGTTGCCTTACGCTGGCCGACAGTACGAGCTGTCGTTTCTGGTTCTCGATGCGCCCGATGGCGCACGCTTGCCGGCGATGATGGTGGTCATCGACGATCTGACGCGGACCCTGGCGGAAATCCGCAGCTCGGTATTGAACGGTTTGCAGGGCGAATTGCTGGCTTCGCTGCTTTCACTCCTGTTGCTGGCGCTGCTGGTACACGCCCCGCTGAAACGCATGACGCGGACCGCGCAAGCCATCCCCCTGCTCGGTCGCAGCGCCTTTGCCGAGGCGCGTACGCGTATCGCTCCGCGCGGCCGCCGCCTGGTCGATGACGAGATCGATAGCCTGGATGAGGCGGCGATTGCCCTGTCGTATCGGCTGGAGACCCTGGAACGTGACGTTGCCGCGCATTCGGCGGAGACCGAGGGCATGCTGCAGCGGATATCGGTCGAACGTGACTTCAGCAAGAGTCTGCTCGATACCGCGCAGGTCATCATCCTGACGCAGTCCGCCGACGGCCGCATACACACCCTGAATCGATGCGGCCGCCAGTTATCCGGCTGGGAGGAGGAAGATCTTCCGGCGAAGCTCTTCTTCGAATTGATTGGCTCGGACCCATCGCAGTTGGCCGCCGTGCAGCAGGCCCTGCTCGAAATCGACGCCGGCGACCGTCAGCATGTCCAACTGGAATCGATTCTGCAGAGCAAGAGTGGTGAGGCGTACGAAATCACCTGGAATCACTCTCGCCTGGCCGGCCAGCCCGGCGGTGCGGTGATGATCCTCTCGGTCGGCATCGACCACACCGAACGCAAGCGCGCCGAGTCACACGTCAACTATCTGGCGGAGCATGATCCCCTGACCGGTCTGGTCAATCGCCAGCACTTTCAGCACGAACTCGATCAGGCGCTGCTCGACGCTCGCCGTTCAGCGCATGACGGGGCGCTGCTCTATCTCGATCTGGACGCCTTCAAGTACGTCAACGACGTCAGCGGACACCAGGCCGGCGATGCGCTGTTACGGATTGTCGCCGATGAGGTCGGCAAGGTGGCGCGTGCCAGCGATTTGCTGGGGCGCCTGGGGGGCGACGAACTTGGCGTTCTGCTGCATGAATGCGATCGCGATGGCGCCATCCAGGTGGCCGAGAAAATCAACAAACGCCTCGCCGAAATCAAGTTTCCCGGGCTGGGCGCTAACCATCGTGTTTCGGCAAGCATCGGAATCGTCATCTTCTCCGAGGCGAAGATGGGTGTCGAGCAACTGCTGGCTAATGCCGATATCGCAATGTATCAGGCCAAGTCGAGGGGTGGCGCTGGCTGGCACGTCTATTCCGAGGGGGAGGGGGTGCAGGAGAAGATGCAGAGCCGGCTGCATTGGGAAGAGATGATCAACCGCTCCCTGGTGAGCGAGGGATTCATCGTCCACTACCAGCCGATCCTCGATATACGCGCGCGCCAGGTCAGTCACTACGAGGCCCTGGTGCGTATGCGGGGGGCCGACGGTACCGTCGTTCCGCCGGGAATGTTCATGGAGGTGGCCGAAAACAGCAGCTTGATCCGCGACATCGACCGCTGCGTGATTCACCAGGTTTTCGACAAGATGCTGGCCTTGTTTGCCGTCGGCAAGTTTTACAAGTTCTCGATCAATCTGTCCGGCGTCAGCATCAATGATGCCCATCTGCTGTCCTTCATCCGCGATGAGCTTTCGCGCAGCCCGATGCTGCCCAGCCACGTGGTCTTTGAAATCACCGAAACGGCGGCCGTGTCCGACTTTTCCGCCGCGCGCACGTTCATGAATGCCGTCCGTGAGCTCGGCCGTGCGTTTTCTCTCGACGATTTTGGCGTCGGATTTTCTTCCTTCAACTACGTCAAGCAGTTGCCTGTGGATTACGTCAAGATCGATGGCTCTTTCGTTCGCACACTCGTCGACAGTCCGGATGATCAGGTCTTTGTGCGCGCTCTTGCCGAGGTGGCACGGGGTTTTGGCAAGAAGACGGTGGCTGAGTTCGTTGAGGATGAACGGGCGTTGAACATGTTGCGCAGTTTCGGCGTGGACTACGCGCAAGGGTATTTCATCGGCAAGCCAGCGCCCGACGTCACCTGATCCGGTGTGGCCTGCCTGCAGGCCTGCGGGGTCTGTCGCTGGGGCTCTGTGGTGCGGGTGCTATAATCGCCGGCTCACCGCTCGTCCTACCTGCCCAACGTCTCTCAAGAATGGCGCTGTTTACCCTCGGTATCAATCACCACACCGCCCCAGTTTCGGTCCGTGAGCAGGTGGCCTTTGACGCCAGAGGGGTGCAGCAGGCGCTCACTGACCTGACGCGCTGCAGTCCGGTCGATGAGGCGGCGATCCTCTCGACATGCAACAGAACCGAAGTCTACCTGGCCACCGATGCCCCTGAGGCGGCGACCCAGTGGCTGAGCCAGTATCATCGCCTGGCGCACCACGAGATCGAGCCCTATCTGTATACCTATCCCGAGCGTGCTGCCGTGCGTCACGCCTTTCGTGTGGCCAGTGGGCTCGATTCGATGGTCCTCGGCGAGGCGCAGATTCTCGGCCAGATGAAAGAGGCCGTACGGGCGGCCGAAGAGGCCGGTACGCTCGGCACGACCTTGCACAAACTCTTCCAGCATTCTTTTGCGGTTGCCAAGGAAGTACGGTCAACGACCGCCATCGGTGCCAATATCGTTTCCCTGGCCGCCGCCGCCGTTCGTCTGGCCGGGCGGATTTTCGAGCGGATTGGCGATCAGACCATCCTGTTCATCGGTGCGGGTGAGATGATCGATCTCTGCGCCAGACATTTCGCGGCCCAGAAGCCCAGGCAGGTGGTGATCGCCAACCGAACGGTCGAGCGCGGGCTGGCGCTCGCCGATCGCTTTGGCGGTACCGCGATCCGGCTCGAGGAACTCGGTGAGCGCTTGTCACAGTTCGATATCGTCGTTTCCTGTACCGCGAGTCCGCTGCCGATCATTGGTCTCGGCATGGTTGAACGGGCGATCAGGATGCGCCGTCACCGTCCGATGTTCATGGTTGATCTCGCTGTGCCGCGTGATATCGAGCCTGAAGTGGGCGAAATGGACGATGTCTTTCTGTATACCGTCGACGACCTGGCGCAGGTGGTCGAGTCCGGGATCGAGTCGCGCCAGGCAGCGGTCGTAGACGCCGAGGCGATCATCGCCGAGCGGGTCGAGGGTTTCCTGCGTTGGCTGTCGACGCGTGCTACAGTACCCGTCATTCGCTCCCTGCGCGATGCCGCCGAGCGGGCTCGCCGGCACGAGATGGAGCACGCGCTGAGATTGCTGGCGAGAGGGGAAGACCCGACCCGTGTCCTCGAGCAGTTTTCGCACCGCCTGACCAACAAGTTCCTGCACGCGCCCACGCAGACGCTGACCCACGCCGGCGGCGACCGCGACGAGTTGCAATCGGTCGTGGCGCGCCTGTTCCATTTGCACCTGGATTCCCGCCTCGGCGAGTAGCCGGCCTTGCTGCCCGCCTTGCCGCGTTGCAGATTTCTTCGCCGCCTTCCAGTCTCAACCGATTATTCGATGAACCAGAGTATCCGCGACAAACTTGAGCATCTCACCGGTCGTCTCGACGAGCTCGACCGCATGCTGGCCAGTGGCGACGCGACGCGAGACATGGACGAGTACCGCAAGCTGTCGCGCGAACACGCCGAGCTCGGCCCGGTGGTGGCACTTTACCAGGTGTGGCGGCAGACCCGGGCCGATCTATCGTCCGGTCTCGAAATGCTCGCCGATCCTGAAATGCATGAGCTGGCTGAAGCGGAAGTTCTGGCTGCCCGGGAGCGCCTGCCCGAGATCGAGTCCGACCTGCAGAAGCTGCTCCTGCCGAAGGATGTCAAGGACGATCGCAACGTCTTTCTCGAGATTCGTGCCGGCACCGGTGGTGACGAGTCGGCGCTCTTCGCCGGCAACCTGTTTCGTATGTACACCCGCTATGCCGAGCGCCGGCGCTGGCAGATCGAAGTGATTTCGGCGAGTCCCTCGGATCTCGGAGGCTACCGGGAAGTCATTGCCAGGATCGTCGGCAGCGGCGTTTACTCACGGCTGAAGTTCGAGTCGGGCGGGCACCGCGTACAACGTGTTCCGGACACCGAGACGCAGGGGCGAATACACACCTCGGCGTGCACGGTGGCGGTGATGCCGGAGGCCGATGCCCTCGATGAGGTGCAGATCAACCCGGCCGAGATTCGGGTCGATACCTACCGGGCCTCGGGCGCCGGCGGGCAGCACATCAACAAGACCGACTCGGCCGTGCGCATCACGCACCTGCCGACCGGGATTGTCGTCGAGTGCCAGGATGATCGCTCGCAGCACAAGAACAAGGCGCAGGCCTTGTCAGTGCTGGTGGCGCGCATCAAAGACATGCAGGAACGTGAGCAACACGCGAATATTGCTTCTGCACGCAGGAATCTGATCGGCAGTGGCGACCGTTCGGAGCGCATCCGGACCTATAATTTTCCCCAGGGGCGGGTGACCGACCACCGCATCAACCTTACCCTCTACAAGATAGACGCCGTGATGGATGGCGACCTTGATGACCTGATTGTTGCCCTGACGGCAGAGTACCAGGCGGATCAACTGGCCATGCTCGCCGAGAGCGAGTGAACCCGGGATGCAGCCCAGCCCGCCGGCGGGCGATGATTCTGTCTTGCCCGTCGTTCGGTCGCGCCCAGCCGGGCCAAAGCCCTGGGCGCGAGATCGGGGCCACGCGTGATCAACATCGGAGAGGCCTGGCGGTTAGCCAGTCAGAGCATCGATCGGCTTGATGCGCGCCTGCTCGTCGAGCACCTGGCTACCTGCACGCATGCCGATCTTGTCGCCCATCCGGAGCGCCCCCTGCCGGCCGGGCAGGCCGCCCGACTCGATGCCCTCGTCAAACGTCGCGCCAGCGGCGAGCCATTGGCCTATCTTCTGCGCTCTGCGCACTTCTATGGCCGCGAGTTTCTGATTACCCCCGCGGTGCTGATTCCACGGCCCGAAACTGAACTGCTGGTCGAACTGGCGGTCGATCGCTGCCGGCCGGTGCAGGCGCCGCAGGTTGTCGATCTGGGTACCGGTTCGGGTGTCGTGGCGGTGACCCTGAAGTGTGCGTGCCCGATGGCCGAGGTCACCGGGGTCGATCTTTCGCCGGCAGCGCTCGAGGTGGCGCGTGCCAATGCCGCGCAGCACGCGGCCGACGTCCGGTTTCTGGTCGGTGACTGGTACTCGCCGCTTGACGACGTGCGCTGCGATCTGATCGTGGCCAACCCGCCATATGTTGCGAATGCCGATCCGCATCTGCAACGCAACGGCTTGCCTTTTGAGCCGCAGATGGCACTGACCGATGGCGTCGCCGGCGGCGATGGTCTGGCCTGTATTCGCCGGATCGTTCGCGGTGCGACACGTCATCTGCGGCCTGGCGGCTGGTTGCTCATCGAGCATGGCTACGATCAGGCGGCAGCAGTGCGCGACCTGCTGCAGGCGGCAGGCCTGCTCGACGTCGCCTCATGGCCGGATCTGTCGCGGATCGAACGCGTCAGCGGCGGCTGTCGGCGTTGACGACAGGTGGCGCCAGCCGCTAGACTCCCCGCCGATTGCGCTTATCAACTATACGAAGACAGAGGTCTGATGATGGATGTACACGAACTGATCAAGGAACAGGTAACGAGCAATCCGGTGGTTCTCTACATGAAGGGAACACCCCAGTTTCCGCAATGTGGTTTTTCGGCGGTAACCGTGCAGATTCTCAAGGCCTGCGGCGTGGCACACTTTCTCAGCATCAACGTGCTGGAGAACCCGGAGATTCGCACCGGTATCAAGGAGTACGCCAACTGGCCAACCATTCCACAGTTGTATGTGCGTGGCGAGTTCGTCGGCGGCTGCGATATCATGCGCGAGATGTACGAGGAGGGTGAGTTGCAAAAGTTGCTTGAAGGTCTCGCTGATCCGATCTGAGGCCGCCGCGTGCTAGGTACTGGCTCGGCGCCGGCCCTCCGCGTGGCGCCGGTAAACGCCGCCGCAAGGGCGAGATCAGGCGTTGACCGGTGCCGCTGGCCTGCCGGCGATCATCTCCTCGTACGCGCGCACCGCTTCAGCCGCATGCATCAATGACGGACCACCCCCCATATAGGTGCACACGGCGAGCGTTTCCATCAGTTGCTCACGGCTTACCCCCAGGCGAATCAGGGCCTTGACATGAAATCCGATACACGCGTCGCAACGGCTGGCAACGCCGATGGCCAAGGCAATCAGTTCCTTGTCGAGTGCGGACAACACGCCGGGAGCGAGCGCAGCCTTGGCCATCGCATTGAAACCCTGTATCGTCTCCGGGATTTCGTGGCGCAACGTCCCAAGGCCTTTTGAAACATCTTGCGTGATCGTGGTGAAAGACTTGCTCATTGCGTCTCCATGTAGTTAATCATGAAATACTAATGTACATCCGACAGCCCATCCTGGGCAAGCGCTGCGACCCTGCGCAGGGCCTTGGTTACCGTACCTGTCTCCGTGCCCATTGAGCGGTTCCGGCGTCCCGGCCGAAATGTGCTTGGCAAGGGAGGGAAACGGTCATGGCTTTCACCCTCCAGGGGGCCTGACCAGGCCATGACCGTTGGGTGCCTTCGGATGAGGAGGGGTTGATGAAAACGGGTCGTTGGGTCGAACAATACTTGTTGCTCCTCGCGTGCGCGTTCCTGCTTGCGGCGTGTGCCGGCTACAGTGGCCGTGGCCTGCAGCCCGGCGTGGCCACCTTGCCCGAGATCGTGGCGACGATGGGCAGCCCGGCGCTACGCTGGAAAGACGCCGATGGCAGCGAGCAACTGGCCTATCCGCGTGGGCCGGCAGGGTCTCAGACGTTCATGGTGTTCATCAGCCCTGATGGGCGGCTGCAGCGAATTGAGGCCGTGCTGGACATGGAGCACTTTGCGCGCATCGTACCGGGTAAGAGCGACCAGGACGCGGTGCTGCGTCTGATCGGCCCGCCGGTGCCGCAGTGGACCAGTTACTTCAAGGCACGCAACGAGCTGGTCTGGGAGTGGCAGTTCTGCGATTCGTGGAATCAGCTCGCACGCTTCGATGTGCTTTTCGACGCGACCAGCGGGATCGTCCGTACGAGCTACCAGCGACAAGCCCTGATGGGCTGGGATGGGGTGGCGCCCTTCTGCGGCCACTGACGGCCCCGCGTGCCGCTTGGCCAGCGCTGGAAAGCCCGCCGCCCGGCGCTCAGAACGACACGAGGCGAACGTTGGCCGACGACAGGCGGGCGCTGAGCACCGCCAGGAAAGACTGGTAGAAGTGCATGCGACAGGTTGCCGAAGCTCGCTGCAAGGCGCTGCTCGAGATGACCAGCAGCCGGGCGGCGGTCAGGGCGACGATCTCAGCACCGCGTCGTGAAGTTGGCTTGCCGATTACTGCCATTTCACCGAAGCACTCGCCAGCGGTCAGCAGGTCAAGGATCATGCCGTTCTTGATAACCTTCAGTTCGCCTTCGGCGAGAAGATAGAAGCAATCGCCTCTGTCACCGTCGGCGATGATTACGGTGTGGGGCGAAACCCGGTGCCACCAGGAAAAACGGACGACCTCCCAGATCTCGACATCAGAAAAGTCAGCAAAGAAGGCGAAGGAACGCAGCCGGTCGAACTTCTCGCAGTCAGCCATTCGATCGGCGGTCTGATTGAATCTGTTGCCGCGAAAAGCGCTTGCCAGATCGTGTGCAAATTCCGCCCAGTCGGCGTAGCGCTCGTCGAGTCGCTTGCTCATCGCCCGCGCGACGATGGCGTCGAGCGAAGCCGGGACCTTGTCGCGCAAGGCCGAAGGTCGGCGTGGTTCGGAGTTGATGATCTGATAGATCAGGTCATAACTGTTGCGTGCCTGAAACGGCAGCTTTCCGGTCAGCAACTGGTACATGACGACGCCGAGTGAGTAAATATCGGTCTGGTGATCGAGGATCTGATCTTTGACCTGTTGCGGCGACATGTAGGCGGGTGAGCCTATGCCGAGAATCAGCGTGCGGTCGGGCGGGCCGATGATGGCGGCACCAAAATCGGAGATCTTGATGTCCCCCTGGCCTGCATTCTGGCCAACGCAGAGGATGTTCGCCGGCTTGATGTCGCGATGCGTAATGCCGGCCCGAAAAGCAAAATCGAGCGCCCGTGTACATTTGAAGATGATCTCGACGACGCGTTCGACGGACAGCAGTCGGTCAGGTGCGCAAACGGATTGCAGGGTGCCGCCGGCGACATACTCCATCACGATGTAGCAGAGATGGTCGTCGACCACCGCGTCATACGTCTGGACGATGTGCGGGTGCGATAGCTTGCCGATCAAAGCCGCTTCGTTGAGGAAGAGGTGGGTGTACAGGCGGCCCCTTTGGGGATCTTTCAGAATGCCCGGAAAAGCGACCTTGATCGCCACCTCGCGGCGCGCGAAAGGGTCGCTGCCGAGATAGACGGTGGCCGTCGCGCCGCGGCCGATTTCGCGCAGGAGTTCGTACTTGCCGAGTTTCTCCATCGCCGTCGCGAGCGTCTAGCCGCGGCGGGCGTGGGCGATTGCCGCCAAGACCTGCATCGGTGCTGTGCCGCCAGGGTGACAACGCGCCGCCAGAGACCCCTCGACCGTCAGCGCCGCAAAGACGTCGTCGTCAATCAGCGGCGAGAACTGTCTGAGTTCGTCCAGCGAGATCTGTGCCAGATCCACACCGAGTTCTTCAGCGCGGCGAACGGCCAGGCCGACGGCTGCGTGGGCATCGCGGAACGGCAGTCCCTTGCGGGTCAGATAGTCGGCAAGGTCGGTGGCCGTGGCAAAGCCCTGGCGCAAGGCGTCGCGCATGTTTTCCGGCCTGGCGGTAATGCCCGGGATCATCTCGATGAAGATGCGCAGGGTGTCGGTAACCGTATCGACCGCGTCGAACAACGGCTCCTTGTCTTCCTGGTTGTCCTTGTTGTAGGCCAGCGGCTGGCCCTTCATCAGCGTCAGCAGGGCCATCAGGTGACCGTAAACCCGTCCGGTCTTGCCGCGCGCCAGTTCCGGCACGTCCGGATTCTTCTTCTGGGGCATGATCGAGCTGCCGGTGCAGAAGCGATCGGCGAGACTGATGAAGCCGAAGCGAGGTGTCATCCAGAGTACCAGCTCTTCCGACAGTCTTGACAGATGCATCATCAGCAGCGCGCTCGCGGCGCAGAATTCGATGGCGAAGTCGCGGTCGGACACGGCATCGAGCGAATTTTCGCAAACGCCGTCAAAGCCGAGCAGATCCGCGACGAACTGCCGGTCGATCGGGTAGGTCGTGCCGGCCAGCGCTGCCGCGCCCAGGGGGAGGCGGTTGCTACGACGGCGGCAGTCGGCGAAACGTCCGGCGTCACGGCGCGCCATTTCGTAATAGGCCAGCAGGTGGTGGCCGAAGGTGACCGGCTGCGCCACCTGCAGGTGCGTGAAGCCGGGCAGAGGAGTCGCGGCTTCCCGCTCGGCCAGGTCGAGCAGGCGGGCCTGGAAGTCACCGAGCAGGGCGCTGATGTCGTCGATCGCGTCACGCAGGTAGAGACGAAGGTCGGTGGCCACCTGGTCGTTGCGCGATCGGGCGGTGTGCAGGCGCTTGCCGGCATCGCCGACCAGCGCGGTCAGACGTTTTTCGATGTTCAGGTGTACGTCTTCGAGGTCGAGTGACCAGACAAAGCTGCCGTCGGCGATCTCCTGCGTTACCTGCGCCAGGCCGCGCTCGATGTCGGCCAGATCGTTGGCGCCAATGATGCCTTGTCTGGCGAGCATCGTGGCGTGCGCCAGCGAGGCGCGTATGTCCTGTCGCCACATGCGCCGGTCAAAATTCACCGAAGCGGTGTAGCGTTTGACCAGCTCGGACATCGGCTCGGAGAAGCGGCCGGCCCAGGTGTATTGGGAAGAATCCGATGGGCTCATGAGGGACAGGTTCCTGGATTAACGGTGTGATTGCTGCAGAAATTCCGAACTTGATTAGCAATGAATCTCAGCCAAGCGAATCGTGTGCTCGGGGTGGGCACCACAGCGAGCAGCGGCGACGAGGAGCCGCTGATGCAAAGTGCT
>WBZT01000707.1_pt1 | contig 24769 bp, 9 predicted proteins | sample 5204241 | NCBI WGS metagenome assembly WBZT01 (sample SAMN12344358, study PRJNA552823) | activated sludge metagenome | biome: Activated sludge suspended growth; feature: Nitrification reactor; material: Wastewater; isolation source: activated sludge from nitrification reactor of wastewater treatment... | reverse complement strand
CCTGGGCAGTGCCACCATCAATGTGGTCAACGACGTCGAGGTGCTGGCTACGCTCAAGCGGGCCGAGGGCAATGCCACCGCCAAGAGCTTCGGCGGTGGCGCCGTATCGGTCGGCGTGATGGGGGCGACGGTCAGTTCGACGCCGGACGTGGATGCGTCCATCGGCGCCAGCGCCACCGTCACGGCCGGGCGCAATGTCGTTGTCCGCGCTGAGGGCAAGGCCGAGGCCACCGGCGCGCCGCCGTCGGACCAGTTCACCAACGCCGATGTCAACCTGGCCAACGACAGCATCGACTTCGACTACGCGCTGAGCCCGGGCGAGATCGTCACCTACGAGAACAACGGCAACACCAGCATCGGTGGCCTGGGCGACGGGCGCGAGTATGGCGTGCTGCGCGGCACGCCGGTAGCTGGCGGAAGCCAACTGACGCTGGGTGCCAGCTTTGCCGGCAGCGGCGTCAACGACGCCTACGACACCATCACCTTCGCCGTGCCGCACCGCCTGGTGACCGGCGATGCCGTGCGCTATGAAGGCGCCAACGACGGCAGCGTGACCATCGGCCTGGCGCACGACAACCCGGCCGACAACACCAACAGCCCGGCCAACCCGTACTACGTGCGTCGGATCGACGACTACACCATCAAGCTGTTCTCCAGCGCCGCCGAGGCCAACCCGGCCACCGCCGTCGGGCTGAAGGCCTTCACGCCCGGCAACGTCAGCGCGGGCGACGACACCATCACCACCACCGGCTCGTCCTTCCAGAACGGCAGCGCCGTGACCTACCGCGCGCCGGCGCCCAGGACCTTCTCCAGCCTCACGGTCGACGTGCAGGTCAATGGCAGCAACCAGATCGTCACCGCCGACATCACCGCCGACGGACGCGACAACCCGACGCCCACCTACGTCGACAGCCTGAACCACATCTACATCGCCACGCTGGACAGCAATGGCAACCCGATCGCGGGTTCGGGTCATGGTTTCCAGACGGGTGACGCGGTGCGCTACAACGCCATCGGCGGCTCGGCCATCTCCGGGCTGAACTCCGGCACGACCTACTACGTCATCCGGGTCAACGACTTCCTGATGCAGTTGTCGGCGACGCTCGACGGCACCAACCCGGACGACCCGGACGTCAACAACGACATCGGCGTGACGCCGCTCGAGATCGACGGCAACACCTTGAACGCCGCCGCGGCGGTGGTGCACACGCTGACCAAGACCAGCCAGTTGCCGATCGGGGCGTCCAACGCCACTGGCGGCGAGCTGCAGGACGGCCGCACCTACTATGTGCGCGGCCTGGTCAACGGCAGCGGCACGCAGACCTTCTCGCTGTCCGAGTCGCTCAGCGGCGCGCTGCTCGACCTCAGCACCACCGGCCTGGACGCCGGCGCGGGCCACCGCATCGGCGTCGAGGGCATCGACATCTCCGCTGCCGCCGGCAGTCATGCGCTGCGGCTGGACCTGCAGAGCATGCCGGCCAGCACCACCCACAAGTTCCTGGGCGCCGGCGGCGTGTCGCTGGCCAGCGTGTCGCCGGCAGCGAGCGACGGCCTGTCGTCGGCCACCGTGCAGGGTGGGTCCGGCGGCATCGGCGACTTCGCGTTCCCGACGGCCAAGGTCACCACCACCATCAACGTCAATGCCCACGTGGCGGCCACGCGGGTTGACGCCGGTGGCGACGTGTCGATCCAGGCGTTGTCGGCCACCAATGCCTCAGCTTCCGGCGACAACCGCGCCGGCGGCCTGCTGCAGGTGGGCGATGTGCGGGCCAAGACCGTGCACGACGCCACCACTACCGCCTACATCGGTAGCGCCGCGGTGGACGGCAGCGCCAGCGGCACCACCTTCGTGGTTGGCGGCAACCTGCTGCTGCGCGCCACCTCGGGCGCGGTGCAGGACGTCACCGCCATCGCCAAGGGCGGCGGCGGCATCGGCGTGGCGCGGGCAGACACCGCCGCCTATGTCGACTACGACACGCTGGCCACCATCGGCAGCGGCGCCACCGTCACCGTCGGCAAGGCCTTCAAGGCCTACACCGACGCCACCGTCAACTCGCGCACCAATTCCGAGGCCTTCGTGGTCGCGGTGGGAGCGGGCGCCGACGCCGACGACCTGGACGGATCGGACTGGGGCGGCAGCGTGCGCATCGGCAGCGATGCCACGCCGGCGCTCAGCCAGGTCGCCATCGGCGGCGGCGTGCAGATCGATGCCGATACGGTCGACATCGATGCTCAGGTCTCCAGCCTGTTCGGCCGCTCGCGTGCCGATGCCGAGGCCTACAGCCCGATCCTGCTGGGCTACGCCCAGGCCTTTGCCGACGCCGAAGTGCAGATCGACTCGAAGGCGGCCTCACTCATCAAGGACGGTACCGCCAGCGTGCCGACGCTCGTCAAGGGCCGCAACGGCGTCGACGTGCAGGCCCGGCATGGCTCTTTGACGGTCGAGCGCGTGTCCGACGGCCTGGCCGTGGCCCTCATTCCGCCGCAGGGCGAGCAGGACATCGGCGACAGCGACCTCAACTCGACGGTCGATGCCGACAGATTCGTGCTGGTCGTTGCGGGCCCGCGCAACCTGAACACCGCTGCGCTCACGGCCAGCGGCCTCGACAATCCGGCCGGTTTTCCCAATCTGGCGTTGTTCGGGCAGGCCGACCACGGGCGGCTGGAGCCGCTGCAAGAGGTCAACGACCCGCGCGGCGGCGAACGCACCCGCACCATCGCGTGGGACGCCGACGTAATCATCAACAGCGGGCCGAGCCCGGAACTGGTCATCGACGCCGCCGGCAACGTGTTCAAGGCGGTCAACGCCTCGGTGCGCGACGACTTGCCGAACATCAGCCGCATGGATGGCCTGGTGGCCGACGACGACATCATCGTCAACGACATCGTCAATGACGACGCCGGCGAGGTGCTGTTCGACGCGCCGTCCTCCGGCGTGATCAGCGGCAGCCAGAGCCTGTTCACGATGCGCGACACGTACGACACGGTCACCATCACCAACGCGTCGACGAAGGACCTGGTCATCAACCGCATCGACGTCATCGGTGCGCAGCCCACCTACCCGCTGTCGTCCACCTCGCGCCCGCGCATCATGCTCGAGGCGCCCAATGTCGACATCACCTTCAACCTGACGCGCGATGTGTCGCCGACCACGGTGACCCTCCTGAACACCGGCGTGTCCGACATCGGTCTGAATGGCGAGATCAACAACCCGATCGGCCTGACGAGCATCACCAACACCCAAGGCCATATCGTCAACGGCTCGGACATCGCGTCGTTCGTTTCGGATGGCAACGGCTATGCCGCCGGTAGCGGCCTGGTGCGCACCAACCTGCTGGACATCGAGGCGACCCAGGGCAATATCGGCGTCGACAACACGTCGCCCACGGCCGACAGCCGCGTCCGCGTCGAGCTGGTCGAGAGCACCAACCGCCCCGAGGACCTGCAGGCCGTCGCCGGCGGCAGCATCTTCCTGGACCTGGACGGCGTGGTGCGCCAGCGCACCACCGACCTGGCTCCGACCGTGGCCGAGATCAACGTCAGCCTGGTATCCGCCGGCAACCATGCCGACATCCGGCTGGCCGCCGGCAGCCTGGAGGTTTCTTCGGCGCTGCGCGACGGCGTCTACGTCGGCAGCCCGGACGATGCCACCGATGCGCCCGATGGCACCTTCCGGGTGTTCTACTGGAACGACCCGGGCACCATTCCGCTGCGCGACCCGGGGGCCTATGGCGCCAGCCCCACCGCCATCGAGACGAACTTCAACTTCGCCCTCATCGAAGCGGGCAAGACGGTTGGCACCGGCAACATCGTGGTCAATGCCGCCGACGCGGCGGTGCCCACGGCCAACAGCGGCAACGTGGTCAACGTGCTGGCCACCACGAACGTGTTTGGCACCGGCCACATCGATGCCGACAGCAATGGCTTTATCGACCTCACCGAGTCGGTGGCCGACCTGCGGGTGGGCCAGATCGGTTCGCGCTACGACGACGTCACGCTCGACGCGCCGGACGGCGACATCGTCGATGCACCGGCGCTCAGCCCGCTGTCGCCGCCCAGCGGCGACCTGGATGCCGATATCATCGGGGTCAACCTGCTCCTGACGGCCGAGCGGTCCATCGGTACCGGTAGCAACTTCCTCGAGGTCGACCTGCTCGATGCCGGTACCGGCATCCAGGTCAACGGGACGCTCACGGCGACGGCCGGTCACTCGGTGTTTATCGAGGAAACCGACAACGATCTGCGTATCGACCGTGTGGTCGCCAAAGGCCTGAACGACATCGGCCAGGTGACGCTGGTGGCGCGCGACGGCTCAATCCTCGATGCCAACACTGCCACCGAGGACGACGGCGACAACACCTCCACTCGCGTCCGCGACATCGCCAATGTGGTCGGCCGCACCATCGACCTGGACGCCGACGTCGACGTCGGCGACACCGACGACGACCTCGACATCGACTCGGGCGTACGCACCAACGCCGACGGCTCGACCACGCTGGTCACCGGCCGCGTGTTCGCGCAGGCCGGCCGCAGCGTGTTCCTGACCGAATCGGCGCGCGAGATGAACGTGTTGGCGGTGCGCGCCGAGACTGGCCGCATCCGCCTGAGCGTTCCCGATACGGACCTCGCCGACACCGAGAACCTCGAACTGATCACGTTGCCCGAGGGCGGCGCCACCGCGCGTATCGACGAGGGCGCGTCGGCGACAAGCGTGTCGGTGGCGGAGATTTCCGCCGCGCTGTCGGTGGATCTGTGGGTGGGCGACAACGTGACCACCTCGGCGACCGGTCGCGTGGTTTCGAGCCAGTCGATCACCCTCCGTGGCGACACGCGGCGCGTGCTGCAGACCGAGGCCGTGGACAGCGCCAATGCGGATGCCGATCGCGGCACGCAGATGTACCTCCGCGGCACCATCGGCCATGTCACGTCGGCGGGCAACACGTCGAAAACGTTCACCCAGGTCTTCGGCCACGACCAGGTCGATACCTTCACTTTCGACGGCACCGATCTCGACGCCAACACGACAGTCTTCGGCAGCCAGAACGACACGGCGGCGCTCGCCGACGACGGCGAGGACCGCTTTATCGTCAACCAGCTCGGCAGCATGGGGGTCAACGCCGCCGGCATCGGCGACACCCTGACGCTGGATGGCCAGGCCGACACCGATACCTACACGGTCAACACCACCGGCTCGCAGGACGCGCTGCGCATGCGCAACTACGTCATCAACGTACTCGATACGGGCGCCAAGACCGACGGTGCCGACGCGCTGGGCGTCTACGGCATCGACGGCAGCACGGATCCCGGCCAGGTGGACGACATCTTCCTGCTGCGCAAGACGAACGCGATTCCGGCCGAGACGGCGGACACGCCAGCCTTCGTGGCCCTGCTGCACGGCGACCTGAACCAGGTCCGTGACGGCAGCGGAACGATCAGCGGCCGGCCGCAGCAGGTGCAGCGGATCAACTACGACATCAACCTGAACGGCCGCCTCGAGGTGTACGGCAAGGGCGGTAACGACTACTTCGCGTCCGACGACAACAGCACGGTCACCACGCTCGATGGCGGCAGCGGTGACGACACCTTCCAGATCGGGCAACTGTTCGGCATGCAGCGCCAGACACCCAACGTGCAGGACAGCGACCGCTTCGACACCATCGCCACGACGCGCGGCTACCTGAGCGCTGGGGCGTCGGCGGCGATCGTCGCCCAGGGCGGTTCCGGCAACGATGTGTTCACCGTGTACGGCAACCAGGCCGAGCTGCGCCTGGAAGGCGACGACGGCGACGACCAGTTCATCGTGCGCGCCTTCGCGCTCGCCCAGACCAACGCCGACGGCACCATCATGACCGTCGGCGGCGTCGCCGTGCCGCTGCTGACCAGCGAAGTCTCCACCCAGGGCCAAATGAACGTGCTCCCCGGCGAGGGCAACGACACCGTCCAGTACAACATCAACGCGCCGGTGTCGGTGGACGGGGGCGCGGGCTTTGACAAGGTGGTGGTGCTGGGCACCGAGTTCGCCGACAATTTCGTCGTTACCGAAGACGGCGTCAAGGGCGCCGGCGTCAACATCCGCTTCGAGAACATCGAGGTGCTGGAAGTCGACGGTCTGGAGAGCGACGACGACTTCTACGTGCTGGCCACCCCGGTGGGCGTGGTCACCCGCGTCATCGGCGGCCTGGGCAGCGACAGCTTCAACGTCGGCGGCGACGTCGCCGAACCGATCGTCATGCAGGATCTGGCTGGCGCCTCGGGCGCCATCGGGCACCTGCTCGGCTCGTCCGACCCGCTGTACGACCGCTTGCCGATCGCGGGCATCGACCTGACGGTGGCGCAGGCGCGCCAGGGCGCGGTGGTTATCACCGAGTTGGCAGGCGACACGGTGGTCGAGGAAGGCCTGACCAGCAACCCGCTGGCCATCGACTCCTACCTCGTCCGCCTGGCGGTAGCGCCGGCGGCCGGCACCACGGTATACGTCACCGTGTCGGCCGCACGCTCGCAGCGCGACGAATCGCTGGCGCCCAACAACGGTGATTCGGTGTGGCTGCGCGATGCCCAGCTCCCGGGCTTCAGCCGCAGCGTCCCGGTGAACGGGCAGCCGACGACCGAGCCCAACCGGGCGCTGGTGCTGGCCTTCGACGCCGGCAACTGGAACAGCAACCAGACCGTCGACGTATACGGCGCGCAGGATGGCTTTGCCGAAGGCGAGCGTACCGTGACCGTCAGCCACCTGGTCGACGCGGTGGTCGTTACCCCGGCCAACACGCAGACCGGCCTGGATGCGCAGGAGGCGACGCGCCTGCTGTTCGACCAGGCGGCGGTACGCAACGTCGAGGTGCGCGTCATTGACGACGACGCCCCGGGCCTGATCATCACCCAGACCAACGGCGAAACGCTGGTGCTGGAAGGCAGTCTGGACACGCAGCCGACCGGCGGCAGCTTCGGCATCGAGGACAGCTACAACCTGAAGCTTGCACGGGCGTTGATCGGCACGCAGACGGTGACCGTGCAACTGGCCTACGACGCGGCGCAGGTGGGCCTGAGCGTCGGCGGCAACGCCGTCACCAGCGTGACCTTCACCGCTGACAACTGGCAGCAGGGCATCGACATCACCGTGCGCGCCACCGACGACGCGACGCGTGAGGCCTTCAAGCGCTCGTTCATCGAGCACAGCGTGTCGGGGGGCTTTGCCGACTACACCGGCGTGGTCAAGCAGCTCGCCGTGCAGGTGCACGACAACGACACCCCTGGCGCCATCGTCTCGGAAAGCAACGGCTCGACCAACGTCCCGCTGGACGACCCGAACACCGCCCCCAACGAGGCGATCGACAGCTACACCCTGCGCCTGACCGCGGCGCCGACGCAGGACGTGGTCGTGCAGGTCAACACCGACGGTCAGGTCAATACCTCGCCGGCTGCGCTAACCTTCACCGCGGCCAACTGGTGGCAGGCGCAGACCGTTACGGTCACCGCCAACCCGGCCTACGTGCCCGCCAGCAGCGGCCTGGATACCACGACGCAGAAGGTGTTCGCGCCGCGGACGCACCTGCTGTCGCAGTTGGGCGGGCCGCTGGCCATCGAAGGCGGCACGCTCGGCGAGCGGGCTCTGGTGTCGGCCATCGTGCTGCCGACCGAACTGAACGCCGGTCTGCTGCAGATCGGCACGCAGCCCGACGAGCGCGACCAGATCGACACGCTGAACCTGTACGACGATTCCAGCCCTGAGGACCGCACGGGAACCCTGAGCGCCACCCAGCTTGCCGGCTTCGACATGGCGCCAACGCTGAACTTTGGCGGCACCAACGCGCTGGGCGAGCCGTCGACCTTCGCGGGAGGCATCACCTTCGGCAATGCCAGCACCGGCAGGTCGACCATCGAGGTGCTGAACCTGCTGATGGGCGAGGGCAACGACAGCCTCACCATCACCGGCACGCTGCAGGCGGCCGACGAGGGCACCGGCGGCAACCGCGGCCCGGCACGCCACGGCACGATCACCCTGGTGCACGGTGGTGGCAACCTGGCGGTCACGCCAGGGGGCAGCAGTCTGTTCGGTGATCGCATCACCGTCACCGGCGGCGGCGGCGTCAGTTCGCCGCTGGTCATCTACGGTGACACCTCGCAGGACGGCCTGTGGTACAGCGGCGCTACCGACGAGGTGACGCCGCGCGCCGACAACATCGTGCCCGGCAACAAGCTGTTCGACCAGGTCGGCACGGCCGACGACCAGTTCCGCTTCCCGCGCGCCAACCCGTTCCGCTTCGCTGGCAACGATGTCATCGATGCCAGCGCCCTTTTCGCCGGTGCCGACGTCAACACCACCGTGCTGGGCGTCGCCGTCTACGGGGGTGCGGGCAACGACCTGATCACCGGCAGTCAGGCCGGTGATCACCTGGCTGGCGGGTCGGGGGACGACAGCATCCGTGGTCAGGATGGCCTCGACCTGATCTACGGCGACTCCGGCTTCAACGTCGACCCCATCACCCGCACGCTGCGCGTTCCCACGCTCGACGAGGGTGTCGGCTCGCTCGGCTTCGGGCCGGTGCGCGACGCCATGGTGGCGGGCACCGACTCGCTCGAAGGCAACGGCGGCGACGACGTGATCTTCGGCGATCACGGTCTTGTGGTGCAGAACACGCCGCGTGGCACCCTCCACCCGACCTACCTCGCGGCGCTGGGTCGCTCGGCCGTGTTCGGCTACGCCACCAGCAGCACACTGGAGACGCAGGTGCCGTTCACCGCCAGCGACAAGCTGCTGAGCACCGGCTACATCGAGGTCATCGAGACCGAGCGCGTCACCAACGGCGCGGCCGATCTCATCCTCGGCGGCGACGGGCGCGACCGCCTGCTCGGGGGCAACGGTGGCGACACCATCACTGGCGGAGCGGCGTCCGACGTGACCTTCGGCGACCACGGCCGCCTGACCTACATCGGTGTCGACTATTACGGCAGCGCCGACACCGAGCGGGCGACGCTCGACGAGATCGTCAGCCTCGACGTGGCCGTCGGCGGTAACGATCGCATCGACGACGATGCTTCCGACGACCTCATCTTCGGCGGCTACGGCAATGACACCATCGACGGTGGATCCGGGCAAAACATCGTCTTCGGCGATCACGGCCGCATCCTCGGTGTCGACGCCGGCGTCAACCGCCCGATCGGCGACCCGGAAAGCACGAAGACCGACGACGACTGGCAGGTGCAGGTGCTCGGCCGCGTCGAGTCGATCGACTGGGGCACGATCAATGGCGCGCTCAACGAGTGCGGCAACGGCGACGACACGATCACCACCGGCCGCGGCCGCGACATGGTCTTCGGCGGCGGCGGCAACGACCTCATCAACGCCTACGCCAGCGTCGGCGCCACGGCAGAGCAGGACGGCAACAACGTCGTCTTTGGCGACCATGGCCTGGTGGACTACCTGGCCGAGGAGCTCGCGCCCGTCAATTCGGCCACCCCGCGCCGCGATCTGCCGACGACCCGTGACACCGACCGTGTGTGGTCCCTTGCCACCGGTATGGGGGGGGCGGATACGATCGACACCGGCAACGCCAACGACATCGTGCTCGGCGGCTTCGCCGGCGACACGATCAATGCCGGTCACGGCAAGAACATCGTTTTTGGCGACAACGGCGAGCTCACGGCAGCCAACGCCGACGACCCGCTGACGCAGTGGTCGGTGCACGAGTTCACGATCGGCACCCTTGTTTCGACCGCGTTCGCCGAGGGCGGCGTCGACTCGATCACGAGTGGCGACCACGACGACATTCTGATCGGCGGCCGCGATGGCGACACGATCGATAGCGGCCGCGGTGACAACGCAGTGTTCGGCGACCAGGGCCGCGTCCTCACCCTCGTCAATGGCCAGGGCGGCAGCGCCGACACCTATAACGCGGTCGTCGGCGGGCTCGCGCGCCCGGTGGCGGACCGGCCGCTGACCTACCTTCTGGTGACGACATTGGTCGACACCGGCAACGCCGACGGCGGCGACAGGATCACCACCGGCATCGGCCGCGACATGATCTTCGGGGGCGGCGGCGCTGACACGCTCGACAGCTTCGCGAGCACGAGTCTCGGCACGATGGCGGCGGGCACGGCGGCGCAGGACGGCAACAACATCGTCCTCGGCGACCACGGCTTCGTCGACTATGTGTCGGAGGAACTGCGCCAGGGCGGCGCGGGCAACCCAGGCCTCGAAGTTTTCGCGCTGACCCACAGCGCTACGAATGCCTCGCTGAACCCCGCTCGCACGGCCGACATCGACGTCATCGCCTCGCTCGAGGGCGACTACGTCGTCGACGGCCAGACCGTGAAGGCCACCGCGATCGGCGGCAACGACCTCATCACCACCGGCAACCGTAACGACATCGTGCTCGGCGGCACTGGCGACGACCGCATCGTCGGCGGCGACGGCAGCAACATCGTCCTGGGCGACAACGCGCGCCTCGTGGCCGCACCCGCGGACTTCCCGAACCCGATCTTCGCAGTGCACGAGTTCACCATCTGCAAGATCGACACCATCGGCTTCGACGACACCGACAGCGGCACAGACATCGTCACCGGCGGCAGTGGCAACGACGTGCTGTTCGGTGGCGGCGGCGACGACGTGATCTACGCCGGCGCCGGCGACGACCTCGTTTTCGGCGACCAGGGCCGCATCGAGTGCAAGAACGGCGTGCCCTATACCCCCGAGATCAGCCTGCGACCGAACTGCTGGGAGTGCTTCCCGACGACCGGCTTCCTGCTGTTCGAAGCCACCCACGTCGACCAGGCCACCGGCGCCGGCAACGACGTCGTGTTCGGCGAGGACGGCAGCGACGTCATCCTCGGCCAGCAGGGCGAGGACGTGCTCTACGGCGGTCGTGGCGACGACATTCTGATCGGCGGCAGCAATGTCGCCGGTGGGCTCGACAGCCACGACCGCATCGACGGCGGCGACGGGCACGACGCGGTCGCCGGCGACAACGCCGAGATCTGCTTCCGCCCCGACGCGATAGACGTGCGCATGCGCGCGCTCGACGGCACGCTGCTGTACGGCGTGATGCCGGCGGTGAACGACGGGATGCTGATGATCGGCGTGGCCAATCCGGCGAACGCGATCGATCCGCTCAAACCGTGGGTCAACGCCGGCGCCGATCCGCGCTACGTGGCGCGAACGGGGGTGAACGGCGTGGTGACCGACAAGAACTCGGGCCATGCCGAGTACGTGATCAAGCTGCTCGACCATGCCGACACGACTCCGGTCAACCTCTACGGCAACGACTACATCGCTGGCGGCGCGGGCGAGGACGAGATCTTCGGCCAGCTCGGGAACGACGTGGTCCAGGGCGATGGCACGATCGGTCTGGGTAGCGCACTGCCATTGCGCACCAGCTACGCCGACAGCCTGCAGGCGGCGCAGTTGAGCGTGGTGCGCCTCGACGGCAGCACGCTGGCGGTGACCGACTTCATCCACGTCGGTGCCAACCGGGGCGCGGTGGCCACCGATCCGGCGGCCTTCGGCTTCACGCTTGATCCCCTGGCCGACCTCCAGGTGCGCGCCAGCTTCGAGGGCCGCTACGACGCCGACGACTACATCGAAGGCGGCGGCGGCAACGACGTGGTGTACGGCAACCGCGGCCAGGACGACATCGTCGGCGGCAGTTCCGACCTGTTCAACCTGGTGCTGGCCAGCCAGCGCCCCGACGGCAGCGATCTGCTGTTCGGCGGTGCCGGCAGCGACCTCACGCGCAACGACATCGGCGAGGCTACGCGCGCCAGCAGCAGCGGCACCGGTGCTCCGGGCAGCGACCTGATCCTCAATGCCCGCGGTGGCCACGCCAAGGACGCTGACACGATCCTCGGCGATAACGGACGCCTCCTGCGCCTGATCGGCGTGAACGCCACGCCGGTGGCCAATGCGCCGCTGCCGGCCACGTCGCAGCGGACGCTGGCCGACACGCTGTTGCCCGACGGCGTGTCCAGCACCGGCGGCTTCCTCAACTACAACTGGGATGTGTACGGCAGCAACACCGACGACGGCCGCATCGGCACCGGCAGCGACGGCCGTGTGGGCGGCGGCTATGGCCACGATGGCATCAACTTCGGCGCCGACGCCGGCCGCGCTGCGCTCGAGCTGTTCTACGACTACGACCGCATCATCGTGCGTGGCGTGCACCTGCTCGACTACACGCCGGGCGGCATCGATGTCGCGGCCAACGCCGCCAGTGACCGCGGCGCCGGCGACGAGATCCACGGCGAGTCGGGCGACGACACCGTCCTCGGCCAGAAGGGCCACGACGTGCTGTTCGGCGAAGGCCAGGACGACGACCTGATCGGCGGCTACGGCAACGACTGGATCAGCGGCGGCACCGGCAACGACGGCGTGATCGGCGACGACGGCCGCATCATGACCAGCCGCAACGCCACCGCCTACGGCGAAGCGCTGTTCGGCGTTGTCCGCCTGCTGGCCGACAACGGCGACACCAGGACCTTCAACGGCAACATGATGAACGAGGTGATCGCCACGCCGGGAACGATCCAGCAGGCGGTGGCCAACGTCGGCGACGAGATGAAGAAGGCGGTCAACCTGACGCCGTTCAGCTTCGACACCACGTTCAACGGCAACGCCGACGAGTTCACCTCGGTGACGAAGAAGACGGTAGACGACCGTGGCCTGCCGGGTGCACCGAACGCCAACGACCTCATTTTCGGCGGCCTCGGCGACGACTGGCTGCACGGCGGCTCGGGCGACGATGCGATCTCCGGCGGCGAGGCACTGCCGCAGTCGTGGACGCAGATCGTGCTGACCAACGGCACGATCGGCGTCGCGCGCAGCGACTACGCACGGCCCTTCAACCCTGGCGACGCGCTGCGCTACAACCCGGACGATCCAGACGGCTGGCACTTCGACCGCACGCGCCGCGCCGGCGAGTTCGCGCTCTACGACGAGTACGATCCGCGGCGCAAGATCGAGATCGTCGTCGCCTCGGGCGACAGCACGCGGCCGGTTGGCTCGGCGGTGAAGGACGATCGCGGCGCAATCACGATCGGCGAGTGGTTCCTCAACTTCTCCGCCAGCGAGGGTACCTGGGTACCGGCCGGCACGCTCAACACCAACGGCCAGCAGGTGACGAGCTACCTCGCCGCCTTCAACGACGGCGCCGACCGCATCTTCGGCGGCACCGGCAACGACTGGCTGGCGGGCGGCACCGGGCGCGACAACCTCTACGGCGGCTTCGGCAACGACCTGCTGAACGCCGACGACCTGCTCGAGACGAACAGCAACGAGACCAGCAACAAGGACCCCGTCGACTCGCTGTACGACAACGAGGTGCCCGACACGCAGCCGACCTACGAGGACCGCGCCTTCGGCGGCGCCGGCCGTGACGTGCTGATCGGCAACACCGGCGGCGACCGTCTGATCGACTGGGTGGGCGAGTTCAACAGCTACCTGGTGCCCTTCGCCCCATTCGGCATGGCCACCGTCAGCCGTACGCTGCAGCCGCAGCTCGCGGAGTTCCTCTACACGCTGAGTGCCAGCGACGGCGCCGACCCGACGCGCCACAAGGACACGCGCGACGACCCGGCCCTGACCTACCGCAACGGCGAGCCCGAAGGCGAACTCGGCGTCGTGCGCCAGAAGGACAACGCCTGGCAGGCGCAGACCGGCGCCCCGGCCGACCCGCAGGCCGGCAACATCCCCGGCGGCAAGCGCGACGTGCTGCGCACGGCCAACTTCAACGACGGCCAGATGCAGGCGCTGGCGTCCGACAGCGGCACCTGGCAGGTGAGCGGCGGCGCGCTGCAGGTAGCGTCCAACTCCAGAAAGGCGGACGCGGTGGCGGTGTACCAGGTGGGCGATGCCCTCCCGTCCTACTTTGAGGTTCTGGCCACCGTCAAGGTGGTCAAGCCGACGGCGGGCTGGAACGCCAACAGCTACGTGATCTTCGACTACCAGAGCCCGACGAACTTCAAGTTCGCCGGCCTCAACGTCTCGACCAACAAGATCGAGATGGGCCAGCGCACGGCCGCCGGCTGGCAGGTACTCAAACAGGCCAGCTTCCCGGGCAGCGTCAAGAACGACACCTGGTACAACCTGACGCTGTCGGTCAACGGTTTGACCGCGACGCTGATCGTCAACAACAGCAACGTCTTCAGCCACACCTTTGCCGCCACGGTGGTCGACGGCTGGAGCTATGGCCTCAACTGGGGCCTGGTCGGTTTCGGCTCGAACAAGTCGCGCGGCGCGATGGACAATATCGCCGTGCAGGTGGTGCCGCCGGCCGCCACGGTGACCGGCAGCGACGACTTCACGAGTGGCGCCGGTCCGATGGTCACCGCGGTCGCCGGGTCGGCCACCGGCTCGTGGGCCCCGACCAACGGCCGCCTGAACGGTGCGCCGAGCGTCGGCGGCGACGCGGCGATCCAGCTCCTGAACCTGTCGGGCGCGACACAGATGTCGGCTTCGTCGCTGCTCGAGCTGAGCCCGACGTTCAACACGGCCGGCCGCGCCGGAATCGTGTTCGACCATTACAGCGACACCGACTTCAAGTTCGCGGCCATCGATGTGCCGGCGCGGCAGATCATCATCGGCCATCGCACCGCGGGCGGCTGGTTCGTCGACACAGCGCTCGCCAATGCCAGTCTGGTGGCCGGCGTCGACTTCAAGCTTGGCGTCTCGATCAAGGGCTCGACGGTCAGCGTCACGCTGAACGATCAGGCGGCGATCGGCCACGCGTTCAACGCGGTCGGCACCGACGGGCGCTTCGGTCTGTTTGCCGGCGGCGCGGCGGCGAGCTTCGACAGCGTCACCGTACGCAGCAACGACGCGTCGCTCGACTCGATCCGCCTGGCGCTGGTCGCCGGATTCGCCGCCAGTTCGTCCGAGCCGGCGCCGGCAGTCAGCGCAGCCGAGCTTCAGGTGATGGCTGCAGCAGCGCTGCAGCGCTTGCCGCTCGACGACCCGCAGCGTGCGGCACTGGGCGAGATCAGCGTGCGTGTGCAGGATCTGCCGGGGCTCACCCTCGGCGAGTACCGCGATGGCACGCTACTGATCGATGTCGATGCCGCCGGGCATGGCTGGTTCGTCGACAGCACGCCGGGTGACGACGCCGAGTATCGCCGTCGTGGCGACCTATTGGTCGCGACGCACGGTGTCGCTGGCGGCAGGATGGATCTGCTGAGCGTGCTCGCGCATGAACTGGGCCACGCCGCTGGACTCGAACATGCCGACGAGGGCCTGATGGCCGAGCAGCTCGATCCGGGCCAACGCACGCTTGTGGCGGCAAGGCCGTCGCCTGGTTCGCTTGACTTGCCGGTGACTGATCTTGCTGGCCTGTCGTCGTTCATGGCGCCGTCGACGGTGTCACCGCCCGGGGTACCCGGCGAGAAATGGTCACCCGTGGCGCAGAAGGACCCGCCACCGCTGATCGACTGGTCGGGCCGCATGGCCTTCCCGGCGAACGGCGCGACCGGCCTCACGGCGGCGCGTAGCTGGGTGGCCGACTTCGTTAACCACCTGGCCAGTACGGAGTCGGAGCGCAACCCGAACGCTGCCCTGCGTCTGCAGATCGAGGCGCCGACCCAGCCATCAGTGAAGCTGAGTCGGACCAGCGCGTCGCCGGGCAATCCTGAGGCGGGATCGCCCCCGCAGTTCAAGGTGCCGATCCGGGTTTTGCCGAAGCTCACTGCCGGTGATCGCATCTGACCGGTGCGGCCCGCTGGTCGCCGGCGAAAGCCGGGGCCAGCGGGCCGCAAGAAGTTGCACGGGCGCCAGCCGAAGCCGCGGTCTGATTGGTTCGTACTGTTAGCAACATCTGATTGGTTCGTACTTTCCAGGAAGTCCTTTACGCGTTACGCTACGGGTAGTGCCGCTGCCCGGGAAACCTTCCGGTCAGCGGGCAGTCGCGAGACTTCTCGTCGCAAGTCCGGTTACGAAGGACATTCTTGGCGTCAAGCGCGTCTTCTTCCCGCACCTATGGTGCGGCCTCCCCCGCTGGAATCAGTGGGCAGTCCGGGTCGATCAACGACGACGCCCTGTGGGGCGCCTTCGCCTCTGCCCAGACTGCGGCTGACTTCTGCAACAGTTGGCTGGCGCTGCAGTGCCTGCAGGTCTCCGAGGTGCGCGCAGCGCTGCTGCTGCTCGAACAGGGCGGCGGCACTTTCGTACCGGCGGCGGTCTGGCCATCGCAGCAGACCGATGTCGGCTATCTCGCGCCGGCTGCCGAGCAGTGCCTGAGCGAGCGGCAAGGCAAGCTGCTGCGCCGCCAGCCCAACGCCCTGGTGATCGTCGCCTATCCGGTCGAGCTCGACGGGCAGTTGCAGGGAGCGGTGGTGCTCGATGTCGACGAACGCCCCGAAGCGATGCTGCAGCGGGTGCTCCGACAGCTACACTGGGGAGTTGGCTGGATCGAGACGCTGTTCCTGCGCCGGCAGACAGTGGAGCACGACGAGACCCTGCAGCGGGCGCGCAACGCCCTCGACGCGCTGGCCGTCGCCGCCGAGCACGCGCGGCTGCCCGCGCTGGCCATGGCGGTGGTGAACGACCTCGCCAATCGCTTTGCCTGTGATCGCGTGTCGCTCGGCCTCGACCGGGGCGGCAGGGCGCGCTTGCTGGCAATTTCGCACTCCGCCTTCTTCGAGAAGAAGAGCCAGTTCGTGGCCGCCCTCGAAAACGCCATGGACGAGGCGCTCGACCACCGCCACAGCGTCGTCTTTCCGACTGGCGACGACGACAAGGCCACTGCCATCGCCCATCGCGACTTTGCCGCAACGCGCTCAGTCTGCTCGGTGGTGCTGTTCAGCCGGGGGATCGCTATCGGCGTCCTGACCTTCGAGCGCAGCACGCCCTTCGCGACCGACCAGGTCAGAAGCCTGGAAGCGGTCAGCACGCTGCTCGGGCCGCTGCTCGAGAGCCGGATCGAGGCGCACCGCTGGTTCGCCGGGCGGCTCGTCGACCGGCTGCGCGACCTCTGGCGCCATCTCAAGGACCCGCGCCGGCAGGGCTTGCGTGTCGGGCTGGCGCTGGGAGTGATCGTGCTGCTGGCCCCCTTTCTGCTCGACGGCGACTACCGCGTCAGCGCCCGGGCGGTCGTCGAAGGCGAGGTGCAGCGCGCCGCCGTCGTGCCGTTCGACGGCTTCCTGCGCGAAGCGCCGGTACGCGCCGGTTTTGTCGTCGAGAAGGGGCAGCTCCTCGCCACCCTCGACGACCGCGATCTGCGGGTAGAGCGTCAGCGCTGGCTGTCCGAGCGCGGGCAGCACGAAGGGCGCTATCGCGACGCCCTGGCCAAGCGCGAGCGCGCCAGCGCCAACGTCGCGCTGGCGCAGGTCCAGCAGGCAGAAGCGCAACTCGCGCTGGTCGAAGAGAAGCTGCTGCGAGCACAGATCGTTGCCCCGTTCGCTGGCCTCGTCGTCTCGGGCGATCTCAGCCAGTTGCTCGGTTCGCCGGTCGAGAACGGCAAGCTGCTGTTCGAGATTGCCCCGCTCGATGCCTGGCGGGTGATCCTCAAGGTCGAAGACCGCGACATCCGCGACGTGCGCGTCGGCCAGTCAGGCACGCTGGTCCTGACCGGCATGGCGGGCGAAGGACTGGACTTCCAGGTGCGCAATATCTCGACCGCCGAGAGCGCCGACGGCAAGAACGTCTTCCGCGTCGAAGCCCGCCTCGAGCGCCGCGACGTCAAGCTGCGCCCAGGCATGGAGGGGGTCGGCAAGATCAACGCCGGCCGACAGAGCCACGCCTGGATCTGGACCCACCGCTTCACCGACTGGCTGCGCATGCAGGCCTGGACCTGGCTACCGTAGGCAGGGGACAGACTGCCGCATGGCCGAGCCCTTCCTCAGCGCGTCCTGGTACCGCGTCGCCGAGCTGCGACCCGAACTGCGCGCGCATGCCCGCATCCACCGCCAGCGTTTTCGGGGTCAGGCGTGGTACGTCCTGCACGACAGCGCCTCCGGCAAACTGCATCGTTTCAGCCCGGCGGCCTACCGCGTCATTCAGTTGCTCGACGGCCAGCGAACGATCGACAGCATCTGGGCCGAGGTCGCGGGGGCCGCCGGCAGCGACGCGCCGACCCAGGACGAGGTCATCCGACTGCTGGCCCAACTGCACGCCGGCGACCTGCTGCAGGCCGATGTCCCCCCCGACGTCGAGGAACTCGCCGAGCGCGGGCACAAGCAGAAGCGCCAGAAACTGGTGCAGAGCTTCATCAACCCGCTGTCGATCCGCATCCCGCTGTGGGACCCGGATGCCTTTCTCAACCGCACCTGGCCCCTGCTCAGTCGCTGCTTCGGGCCGGGCGGGTGGATGATCTGGGGGCTGGCGGTCGTGCCGGCGCTCGTTCTGGCCGGGGTGCACTGGCAGGAGCTGACCGGCAACCTGAGTGATCAGGTCCTCGCCACGCACAACCTGCTGCTGCTCTGGCTGATCTATCCGCTGATCAAGGCCCTGCACGAGCTGGGCCATGGCTATGCGGTCAAGTCCGGCGACGGCGAAGTGCACGAGATGGGCATCATGTTGCTCGTCCTGGCGCCGATTCCCTACGTCGACGCCACCGCCGCCGGGGTTTTTCGCAGCAAGTGGCGGCGAGCCACCGTCGGTGCCGCCGGTATGCTGGTCGAACTCTTCCTGGCGGCCGTCGCGATGTTCGTCTGGGTACTCGCCGAGCCCGGCCTGGTGCGCTCGATCGCCTTCAACGTGTTGCTCGTCGCCGGTGCCTCGACGCTGCTGTTCAACGGCAATCCGCTGCTGCGCTACGACGGCTACTACGTGCTTGCCGACCTGATCGAAATTCCCAATCTCGGCAACCGCTCCAACAAATACTGGCAGTGGCTCGCCAAGCGCTATCTGTTCGGGTTGAAGAACGTCGAGCGGCCGCAGGCGAGTGCCGGCGAGCGACGCTGGTTCATCTTCTACGGCGCGGCATCGTTTCTCTACCGCACTTTCGTGATGATCCTCATCACCCTGTTCATTGCCAGTGAATTCTTTTTCGTCGGTGTCGTGCTGGCGATCTGGGCCGCGACCACGATGTTCGTGCTGCCGATCGGCAAGGGGCTGGCGTACGTGTTGACCAGCCCCGAATTGCAGCGTGCACGCACGCGAGCCCGGCTGGTCACCTTTGCTGGGCTCGGCGTCTTCCTGCTGTTCGTGCTGGCCGTACCGCTGCCCCTGCGCACGCATGCCGAGGGCGTCGTCTGGGTACCCGAGAACGCCGAAGTGCGCGCCGCTGCCGACGGTTTCGTCGAGCGGCTGCTGGTCGCGCCGGAAGCGTCGGTCAGCGCCGGTGATCTGTTGCTGGCCAGCGTCGAGCCGACGCTCAGCGCCGAGGTCGAGGAGAGTCGAGCGCGCGTGCGGCAGTTTGAGGTCCAGTACACCTCGCTGATGTTCGAGGAGCGGACCCAGGCGGCGGCGATTGACGAAGATCTGCGCCGGGAACGAGTCGTCCTGGCGCGTGCCGAAGAGAAACTCGACTCGTTGCTGGTGATCGCCCAGGTGCCCGGCGTGCTCAAACTGGCGCGCGCGCAGGACCTGCCCGGGCGCCATGTGAAGAAGGGCGAACTGCTCGGCTACCTGGTTTCCGAGCCCCCACGCCTGCTGCGCGTGGTGGTCACCCAGGACGACATCGCGCTGGTCCGCGATCGGCGCACGGCGGTGGAAGTCAAGATCACCGACCGCCTCGAAGAGACCTGGTCGGCGCGCGTGTTGCGCGAGGTGCCCGGCGGCCACGACCAGCTACCGAGCAAGGCGCTGGCGCTCGAAGGCGGCGGCCTGCACGGCACCGATCCGCGCGACCCGAACGGACTGAAATCGCTGCAACGACTGTTCCAGTTCGATCTCGAACTGCCTCCCGAGGTCGGAGCGGTGCACATCGGCACACGGGCTTTCGTGCGCTTCCACCACCCCGCCGAGCCGCTCGCCACGCAGTGGGGACGTCGCCTGCGCCAGCTTTTCCTGTCGCGCTTCAATGTCTAGGGCGCTGCTCGACAGTTGGCGGGTCAAGGAGTTCGCCCCCGGCCTCTACCCGGAACGTCGTGACCTCAAGGACGGTCGTCTCGACCGCTTCGTCGGCGGCCTGCTCGGGCGCTGGGCGCAGCGCGGCTCACCCTGGCGCGCCCGCCGGCTGCGCCAGTTTGCCGAGCGCGTCGAAGCCTGTGCCGACGAGCTGACGGGGCTGGACGCGGCGCAGCTCGGGCAGCGGGTAGCGAGCGTGCGCCAGGCGCTGGCGCTCCAGGGCCTGGCCGATGCCGCGGTCAGCGAGTGCTTTGCGCTGGTCCGCGAAGTCTGTGCGCGCGAGCTGGGCCTGCGCCACTATCCGGTCCAGTTGATGGGCGGTTACGCCATGCTCTGCGGGACGCTGGCCGAAATGCAGACCGGCGAGGGCAAGACGCTGACTGCCGTGCTGCCGGCGGTGACCGTCGCCCTGGCCGGTGCGCCGGTGCATGTGATCACGGTGAACGCCTACCTGGCGCGCCGCGACGCCGAGCATCTCGGCCCGGTGTATGCCTTCTTTGGCCTGCGAGTCGGCCTGATCGTCCCGGAATTGGCGAGTGCCGATCGCGCCGCGGCCTACGGCTGCGACGTGACCTACTGCGTCAACAAGGACGTGACCTTCGACTACCTGCGTGACCGCATCACCCAGAAGCGCGTCGGCGCCAGCCCGCGGGCGCTGCTGCACGCGTGGCTGGCCGGGCCGCGCAATCCGGCGCCGTCGACCGCGCTGCTGCGCGGCCTGTACTACGCCATTGTCGACGAGGCGGACAGCGTGCTGATCGACGAGGCACGCACGCCGCTGATCATCGCCAGCGACGTCGAGGACCCGAACGGGCGCAGCGTCTACGAGCAGGCGCTGGCGCTGGCCGGCTGCCTCGATCGCCCGCGGCATTACCTCGTGCACGCCCAGGAGCGCAGTATCGAGCTGACCGACGCCGGCCGTGCCGCGGTGGCCGAGTTTGCGCGCGGGTTGTCGGGACTGTGGGGCATTGCGCGGGCGCGCGAGGATCTCGTCGAACAGGGCCTGTCGGCGCTGCACCTGTTCCAGCTCGATCGGCACTATATCCTGGCCGGGGACAAGGTGCAGATCGTCGATGAATACACCGGCCGGGTGATGGCCGATCGTTCCTGGGAACGCGGCCTGCACCAGATGATCGAGGTCAAGGAGGGGCTCGAGCTTTCGCAGCGGCGCGACACCCTCTCGCGCATCACCTATCAGCGCTTCTTCCGCCGTTACCTGTGCCTCGCCGGGATGAGCGGCACGGCCATCGAAGTGGCGCCTGAAATGCGTTCGGTCTATGCGCTGGATGTCCTGCGCATTCCGCCGAACAAGCCGCTGCTGCGCCGTGACCTTGGGCAGCGGGTGTTCGTCGACAGCGACCAGCGCTGGGCGGCGGTGGCCGAACGCGCCGCCGAGATGCATGCCGGTGGACGGGCGGTACTGATCGGCACGCGCTCGGTGGCGGCTTCCGAGCGGGCCAGTCAGGGACTGACGGCGGCCGGTCTGGCGCATGAAGTGCTGAACGCACGCCAGGACGAGCGGGAGGCCGAGATCATCGCGCAGGCCGGGCAGCCGGGGCGGATCACCGTGGCGACCAACATGGCCGGTCGCGGCACCGACATCCTGCTCAGCCGAGAAGTGCGACAGGCGGGCGGGCTGCATGTCATCCTTTCGGAGTACCACGACTCGGCCCGGATCGACCGCCAGCTCTTTGGCCGTGCCGGCCGGCAGGGGGATCCAGGATCGTGCGAAGCGATCGTCTCGCTCGACGACGAACTGTTTCTCGCGCATGCGTCGCCGATGCTCGGCTGGCTGCGCGGTCGCGCGGCAGCGAGGGGCCAGTTGCCGCCCCATTTCGGACGTCTGCTGCGGCAGTTCGCGCAAGCGGCAGCCGAGCGGCAGAATTCGCGGATTCGGCGGCAGACGGTGGCCATGGACAAGCGGGTCGAGAAGTCTCTGGCGTTTGCCGGAAGAGGGGAGTGACCAGGGTGAAGCAGTGGAGCAAAGAGGTACGCTACACCGGGCTGGTGTTGCTGCTGGCGGGCCGGGCCTTCGCCGGCGATTTCGACTGCATCGTCGAACCAAGCAAAACGGTCGACGTGCGGGCGGCGAGCGAGGGCCTGATCGAAAAGATCTGGGTCGATCGCGGCGATAGGGTCAAGGCCGGGCAGGTGCTGGTGACGCTCGATTCGGGAGTCGAGCGCGCAGCGACCGAAGCGGCCCGCTACCGGTCGACGATGCAGGGCCGGGTGCGCACCGGCGAAAGCCGGGTCGAGTTCTCCACCGCCAAGTACAACCGGCGCGAAAAGCTGGCCGGGCAGTCGTTCATCTCGCTGCACGACCGTGACGAGGCGCTGACCGAGAAGAAGCTGGCCGAATCGGAACTGCTCGAAGCCCGGGATGACCGCCGGCTGGCGGAGATCGAACACCGTCGGCTGTCCGAGCAGCTACGCCTGCGGACGATCAAGAGTCCGCTCGACGGCATCGTCGTCGACCGCCTGCTCAATGCCGGCGAACTCGCCGACAACCGCGACCTGCGCAAACCAATCCTCCGGCTGGCCGACATCGGGACGCTGTTCGTCGAGGTCCTGATGCCGATCGAGGCCTTTGGCAAGCTTACCCTCGGCCAGACCGTGGAGGTCCTGCCCGAAGCGCCGGTCGGCGGCCGTTACCCGGCGAAGGTCAAGGTCATCGACCGCGTGCACGACCCCGCCAGCGGCACTTTTGGCGTTCGTCTCGAGCTGGCCAATCCGGGCCTGAAGCTGCCGGCCGGCGTCAAGTGCAAGGCGAGTTTTGCCGGGGTCAGCGGTCGCTCGGCGCCGTCGGCCGGTGCGGCACGGCAGGAACGAGGCGGGTCAGGCAAGCCGATGTAGTTGGCCGTTTGCGCGTCGAGTTGCCGAGCCACGTCGACAGGCGCCTGGCGCTGCGCAGGCGCATGCGGGTCGATGTCGGCTTGCTCCATCCGCTACGGAAGGTGTCGGCGCGGTGCTGGAACAGGCACAACCGGGAACCGTGCGATGTTTCGGCTGTTTCATGTCGCCGATGGGGGTGTTGTATCGCGTTTGGCTCGGCGAACGGGAGGGCAGTGGTCGCCTGGTCGATGAACCTATTCTCCTCAGTTGACCCTCCACGATTTGCCGCAGACTTACGGCATTATGGAGCAACCACGCCCAGCGCCTGACCCCCAGCTCGACGAAAATGGTCCTGTTTTCAACGAACAGGAGCGTTTTTCATGGCCGAGAGCCACGTGGTTACGGCCCTGATCACCAAGCACGCCGAACTGGCCGAGCTGATCACCCGGCGGACCTCGTACCTGGCATGTAGCAGGTCATAGGCGTCCGATTCGTCGGCACAGATCACGGCACACTTGGCGATGTGGACCGGCGCCAACTTGCCGATGTCGGCCTGGTTCTCGTTCTTCAGGATGCAGGTCAGCGTCTTCCTGGCCCCGGTGTTGCCGGCCTCTACCTCCGCCTCGGCGTGGGCCTCACGCATCACCAGAATACAGCGCTTGTCCGGGTCTTGATTCTCCGGCAGGCGCTGGTCTAGCCGGAGAGTACGTTCGCGAGACGCTGGCCGGGAAGAACAAGCAGGGATTCCCCTTTCCGGCGACCTTCGGCGGTCTATTGGGTGCTAGTATAACGATGGTTATAACCCCCCGGGAGTCTTCGATGACCACACTGAAGCTTACCCAGATCGGCAACTCGCTTGGCGTCATCCTGCCCAAGGAAGTGCTGGCGCGGCTGAAGCTCCAGAAGGGTGATGCGGTGTTCTTCACCGATACCCCGAATGGGGTAATGCTGACGCCGTACGACCCCGATCTTGACCAGCAACTCGAGATCGGGCGCGAGTTCATGCGCGAGTACCGAGACACGTTTCACCAGCTTGCCAAGTGAGCTGGCAATGGATCGACCGGCGTGCGATCGAACTGTTGCATGACGAGAGCCTGGCCGAGCATGGCGGTGCTAGCGGGCTGCGTGACGAAGGCTTGCTCGAATCTGCGCTCGCGCGGCCACTGAACCTGGCTGTCTATGGGCAAGCGGAGGTGGCCGATCTGGCCGCGGCCTATGGCGTCGGTCTGGCGAAGAACCATCCTTTCGTCGATGGCAACAAACGCGTGGCTTTCCTGGCGGTTGGCCTGTTTCTGGCACTCAATGGCTGGCGTCTGATCGCGAGCCAGGCCGATGCGACGCTGACCCTGATCGCCGTTGCGGCCGGTGAGATCGACGAAGCGACGTTCGCGCGCTGGTTGCGCGAGCACAGCGGGGCGCGCCTGCGCTGAGCTCGTCCTGCGCGGTACGGAGATGCGATAAGACATCGAGGAAGAAGAGCATGGTTCCAGGATCGTTCTGGTGGAGTCCGGGAGTGGCCATATCATCTGCATGTGCTTCGATGAATCACCGGAAAGAGTGATTCTCTTACCCGGCCGAAGGTGACTGCAGGTATGATCTTCGGTGATCAGAAAGCCTCTTTGAGGGCGGTGGAATGAAGGGCAGGATCTGGCGGCAGCTCGAGATCATCCACTCGCCCGGGGCCACTGATCATCCACCGGACACCGCCTGGAAGCCGATTGGATCGCCCTCTGGATCCGTGCGACGTTAATGCGCAGAGCAGAATACCCTATCGTATTGCCTCAGATTGATTCATGGGGTTGAACTGGTCGAACACGCAAATCGCCCGAGAACTCGACCTGAACAAGGACGACGTTCAAAGCATGGCGACCCAACTCCGGGAAGGGATCGTCGATCGCAAGCCCGCCCCAGTCCTCGACGGAACCGTTGAGTGTGATGAGGTCTATGTCG
>WBZT01000790.1_pt1 | contig 24773 bp, 15 predicted proteins | sample 5204241 | NCBI WGS metagenome assembly WBZT01 (sample SAMN12344358, study PRJNA552823) | activated sludge metagenome | biome: Activated sludge suspended growth; feature: Nitrification reactor; material: Wastewater; isolation source: activated sludge from nitrification reactor of wastewater... | reverse complement strand
GCCAGCGGCTTGTGATCTCGGTGGGGCCCCGGGGCATGGTCGTGACGCAGTCGATCACGTGCCCGCACTCGGCCGAGACCGAGGTGCACGTGCGCAGCGTCGCCGAGCAGGACGTCCTTCATCCGGACAGCGATCCGACACACGGTCTGGTGTGCTACTCCGTGCTGAGCAGTGGCGCTGCGATCGTGGTCGAGAACCTGAATGCGATCGACACAAAGCTCCGCAGAGGAACCGGGCTCATGCTGGCGTCGAGCGTGACTTTGGCGACCGTAACGACCGATGTGCAGTGCCTGAGTGGCGAGCGCGCGATTGTCGAAGTCGAGTACTTCCGACTCGAGGCCGGCGCCACGGTGTACGCCAAGGGCGACACCGCGAAAGTCCTGACCGTGACCGGGGTGTCGGAGGACGGCAGCGTCGTGACCGTGCTGAACGGTGGCCCCAGCGACATCCCGCTCAGTGTGAACGACCCCATCTTCGACGGTGCGCATGAAGAACTCCTGCTCGACGCCGGGGGCGAAGCGCCGCGATCGGCACGCGAGATCACGCTCGACGCGAAGGGGCGCGCTCAGTTCTACACGCACCTCACGCGGGCGGACTGTCTGGTGACGGGTGGTGGCCTGACCTCGCCGCTCGTGTTGACGGACCGCATGGGCGGCTGGGTGCGTGGAGGCAGCAGCCTCCTCAACGCTCGCGACTATCCGTCCATCCAGGCCGCGATCGACGACCTGCCGCAACAAGGCGGCACAGTGCTGATCCCGTCGGGCACTCACGACATGATCGACACGCTCTACACACCGATCGATCGGCCGTGCGAGTTGCTGGGCGAGGGGGGCGACCTCGAGGGGAGCAACGGGACCGTGCTCCGTTGGACGCGGAGCACCGGCATGCTGCGCATTCGAGGCGACGGAGCGAGCGTGCGCCGGATGACTCTGCACATGCAGGCGAGCGGTACGCCCGAGGATGAGCACGACGGGTATGGCGTGTTCATCGGGCGGCGCAACGTGACGGATGTGCATCCGCAGCCGGGAGTCACCGAGAGCGAGTACCACCAGTTCCCGTGGCCGATCTCGCGCGTGACGCTGGAGGACGTGAACATCCTGACCCCTGCTGGGTGGGGCGTGATCATCCCCGGCTGTCTGCAGCAGTCGGATGGAGCGCTCGAACACGGTCTGGTGCGTCCCGATGTCGGCGACGGTGGTGGAACGCTCGCGTACTGGATCACGCTGAAACGTGTGCGCGTGGTGGGGGCGAGGAAATATGGTGCGCTGTTCACGGGCGGAGCGTGCACGACGATTACGCTCGAGGGTTGCGCGTTCCTGCACCAGGGGGTCGGGCAGACGGTCGAGCCCACGTGCTACGCCCACGTGCGCAAGACGTCTGCGGTCACGTTCCGCGACTGCACGTTCGAGGGCACCAGCCCGTCACCGGCCAGCGGTGACCTGACGGGCACATCGAGTCCGTGGGTGCGCGTCGTCGGCAGCGACAGCGTGACGTTCGACACCTGCTACTTCGAGAACGATCCGCACTACGCGTCGAACGGGACGACGAGCATTGACTACGAGCCGCAGTACTTCATCTACGTCGCCACGTGCCCCGCCGATGCCGGGCCGCCCCCTTCGGTAGCAACCGTGTGCCAGGCAGTCGCCGTCCTCTATCCGCACATGGTGCGCGCAAGTCGCAATAAGGGGCTCCTGCGATGCGTGTACGCGGAGGACGGCGGGGTGGCGGGGCTCCAGATTGCGCAACCCTATGCCCTTTCCGGTCAATCGCTGACCCAGATCGACAACCCCGATCTACTTCGCGACCTGCTAGCGCTGCGGCTTGGCTCAAACAACATGGTGTCGGTAACTGGAAGCGGCTGCGCCTGCGACTACGAGAGCGGCAGAACGATTCCGCTGTCGATCGGCGGAGTCCCGCGATCGTCCTCAGTTGAGATGTGGTGCGGGCGCTCGGTGCCCGTCGCCAGCATCGCGGACCGCAACGCATTCAAGGATTCGAGCGGCAACTCCCTCGCCGCGATCGACGGGATGCTGTCAGTTGAGCGAATGGGCGGCTCGAGTGGCCGAGACGCGCTCGTCTACTACTCCGGACTGGGCGGGGCCGGTTGGCGGCTGGCGAACAACCTCCCGACGCTGACTTCCGCTGCGCGCGACGCAAGGGGTGGCACGTGGCGCCAGGGCGACATGATCCTGAATTCGGATGATGTCGCAGTGCAGGTCTTCTATGCCAACGCCTGGCATACGCTTGCTTCGCTTTAGGCCCGTTGACTGAAAGGGGGGCGATCATGAACAGGAATCGTCTGCGTGAAGCTCGACATTCAGTCATCGTCGGAGTCGTGTGTGCCCTAACGGTCATCGCAAGCACTCTTGTCGCCCCCGCCGTTTGTCGTGCGACATGGTCGGCTGATCCAAGCATCTGCCTTGCATTGGGTGACACGACGACGACGCAAGTGCATCCGTTCGTGGTTTCCGACGGACACGGAGGGTTCTTCAGCGCGTGGTGGGACTACTGGGCCCGGTTGCAGTACGTCTCCGAAACCGGCTCCGTCGGGAACGGGTGGCCATCGCAAGGGCTCACCATGCAGCCTGCCTCCGCGTCGGACGAAACGCGGCTCGTCGCATCGGACCGTGGACGAGTATTGGCCTGTGTCTACGATTCGGATTCGTCAGGCTTTCGCATTCACAAGTTCAGTCAGCTCGGCGAGCGCCTGTGGGGGCAAACAGCGAATCACGTCGAGTGGGCCCACTTCGGGGTTGAATGCGCCATGGTCGCGATGCCGGACGGTGGGGCGATCGTCGCCTGGATGGAGCCACACGCGCCCGCGACCACGTTCGACAACCTCTGGGCGATGCGCATCGATTCGCTGGGAACGCGGGCCTGGACGCAGGATCTGCCGCTGTGCAACGCGCCCGGACCCCAGCGATACCTGCGTGGGACCCTTTCGTCCGACACAACGGTGATCTTCATGTGGTCGGACTCTCGGCGCGACTCGCTGAGTCCCTACACGATGTGGGACACGTATGCACAGAAGCTGAGCACCTCGGGTATCGAGATGTGGGGACACAATGGACGCCGGGTTCGCACAGGACCGGCCCGGGGGTTGGGCATTGACGTCAGCCTGGGTGATGGGATCGTTTCGGACGGTCACGGAGGAGCCTTCGCCATCTTGGTGGACGACACCCTCGATGCCCACGGAGACGTCACGTTGGTGCGCGTGGACAGCACGGGGAGCATGGCGAGCATATGGCCGGATGGCGGACTGCAGATCGACTGGAGCTCCTGGTGGGCGTTCGCCTTTCCGGCAATCAGCGTTGATCCGGCGGGGAATGCGGCCGTCTGCTGGGTCGCCACGGACCCCGACTGGGGCACCACGGCGCTCAAGTGCCAGAAGGTGACCCTCGACGGACAGAAGCTCTGGGGGGTGGACGGGCTTGCGCTCACCATGCCGTGGGACCACAGATCCTTCGCGGTAACGGGGGACGGTGAAGGAGGGTTGTTCTACCTCAACTCCATCGCGAACGGAGGCAATCCGACGGATGCCTATGTACAGCACTTGAGCTCCGGCGGTGTGCCTCGATGGTCAGGCAATGGCGTCCTCGCCGTACGTCGGAAGACGACCATCTACCCGGTCATGCGTCCCGACTCCTCCGGTGGCGTCTTCGTCTGCTGGGAGGACGACCCAATGACGCAGAGCCGGATCCTCGCCCAGCACGTGAACGCCGACGGCACGCTCGGCGGCGATGTCGTCGATGCGCTGCTGTCACTCGCGAGTGCGGACGCGACGCCCGACGGCGCGCGTCTTCGCTGGTACACGAGCGAGCGCTCGATCACCGGCGCTGATCTCGAGCGCAACGTGGACGAGACGGGCTGGGCGCCGCTCGCGCGGGTCACGCCCGATGGCACGGGCACGCTGGCGTACGACGATCGCGACGTGACGCCGGGGCATCGCTACGGCTACCGGCTGCTCGTCCAGATCGGCGGTGCGACGACTCCGATGGGCGAGGCGTGGGTGACGATCCCGGCGACGGCGACGTTTGCGCTGCGCGGTGTGCAGCCGAACCCGAGCGAGGGCGAGCTGACCGTGGCGCTTACGCTGCCGGACGCAGCACCCGCTCGACTGGAGGTGTTCGACGTGAGCGGTCGTCGCGTCGCGTCGCGCGACGTGGGAACGCTGGGCGCCGGCATGCACCTGGTGCGATTCGCGCGCCCCGATGCTCCGCTGCGACCGGGCGTGTACGCGGTCCGGCTCACGCGCGCCGATCGCACGCTCTCGGTGCGGGCCGTGGTGGTGCGATAAGGGCGAGGCGCGGGCGCGCGACGTCTCGTGCCCGCGCGCCCCGCCGCGTCGGCGTCGTCCGCACCGCCCGCTGCAAGATCCGCTGGACGCTTCCGCCCCGGGACGCGATACTGCCCGCATGTGCAGCGACGTTCCGGCCGCGCCGACCGCGGGCGGAACGCGCGACCCGAACCGTCGCCGCGTCACGCCCGGCGTTCCGAGGCATCCATGCAGGCCACTCCCGCGCGCTTCCTCGCACCCGACGATTCCGACGATCAGGACCTCGCGCGCTGGCTCGCGCGCTACGCCGAGCGGCGCGAGAACCGGGGCGCGCTCGTGCACTGGCAGACGCTGCCCGCGCGGCCGGCGCGCTTCGGCGAGCTGCTGCCGTCGCTGCCGCCACCGATCGCGAACGCGCTCCACGCGCGCGGCATCGAGCGGCTCTACACGCACCAGGTGCGTGCGATCGAGACGCTGCGCGCGGGGCGCGACACCGTGGTGGTGACGGGCACCGCGAGCGGCAAGAGCCTCTGCTTCCACCTGCCGGCGCTGGAGCGGCTGCTCGACGAGCCGGGCGCGACGGCGCTCTACCTCTTTCCGACCAAGGCGCTCGCGCAGGACCAGCTCAAGAGCCTCACGCGTCTCGCGGCGGGCGATCTCGAGGTGACGCGCGCGCTACACGCGGGCGTCTACGACGGCGACACGGCGGCGGGCACGCGGAAGAAGCTGCGCGAGCAGGCGAACGTGATCCTCTCCAATCCCGACATGCTGCACGCGGGCATCCTGCCGCAGCACGCGAAGTGGGCGCGCTTCCTGCGCTCGCTGCGCTTCGTGGTGGTGGACGAGATGCACGCGTACCGCGGCATCTTCGGCAGCCACGTGGCCAACGTGCTGCGCCGGCTCGACCGGCTCGTGCGCCACTACGGCGGCGAGTACCGCACGGTGATGTGCAGCGCGACCATCCGCAATCCCGGCGAGCTCGCGTCGGCGCTGACCGGGCGCGACGTGGAGGTGGTGGACGACGACGGCGCGCCGCGCGGCGAGAAGCACTTCGTGTTCTGGAATCCGCCGTACCGCGACGAAACGCGCATCGAGCGGCGCTCGAGCAACGTCGAGGGCTGCCAGCTGCTCGCGGGCCTGATCGAGCACGGCGCGCAGGCGATCGCGTTCACCAAGTCGCGCGTCTCGGCCGAGCTCGTCTACCGCTACACACGCGAACAGCTGGAGCGCGCGCGGCCGCGCCGCGGCGCGGTGCCCGACGATCGCTTCGGTGCCGCGCTGCACGAGCGGCTGCGCCCGTACCGCGGCGGCTACCTGCCCGAGGAGCGGCGCGCGATCGAGCAGGCGCTGTTCTCGGGCGAGCTGCGCGGCGTGGTGAGCACGAACGCGCTCGAGCTCGGCATCGACGTGGGCGGGCTCGACGCGGCGGTGCTGATCGGCGCGGCGCCGACGCTCGCGTCGATCTGGCAGCAGGCCGGCCGCGCGGGCCGCAGCGGAAGCCCAAGCGTCGTGGTGCTGGTCGGGTACAACGACACGGTCGATCAGTACCTGATGCGCCGGCCCGAGTACTTCTTCGGCCGCTCGCCCGAGGCGGCGTGCGTCGATCCGCACAACCCGTACATCCTCGCGCAGCAGCTGGCGTGCGCGGCGTACGAGCTGCCGCTCGGGCCCGACGACGAAGCGGCGTTCGGCGAGCAGACGCGCGACGTGCTCGCGGCGCTCGAGGAAGCGGGCGAGACGCGCACGATCGACGAGCGCGCGTACTGGGCGACGAGCGAGTTCCCCGGCGCGAAGGTCAGCTTGCGCACGATGGGCGACAACACGTTCACGATCCAGGACGCGACGAAAGGTCACGCGGTGATCGGCACCGTGGACGCGATCAGCGGGCTCGAGCTCGTGTACCCGGAAGCGATCTACCTGCACGACGGCGAGAGCTACTTCGTGAAGGCGCTGGATCTCGAGCAGAAGATCGCCACCGTCGAGCCGCGCGAGGTGGACTACTACACGCAGCCGGTGCTCGACACGAACATCCGCGTGCGCGGCGAGCTGCGCGCGCGCGACTGGGCCGACGAGCGCGTCGCGTTCGGCGAGGTCACCTACTCGTGGCAGGTGATCGCGATGAAGAAGATCCGCTACCGCTCGCTGGACGCGATCGGCTACCACCCGCTCGCGCTGCCGCGGCTGACGCTCGACACGGCGGGCATGTGGCTCGCGCCGCGCGAGGAGACGTGGCGCGATCTGGCGCGCGAGGGCCACAACCCGTGGGAAGCGCTCTCGGGCGTGCGCAACCTGTTCGTGCAGCTGCTGCCGATGATGGCGATGTGCGACCCGATGGACCTCGGCGGGCTCATCGACTCGTCGAACCTCGGCCGCCCCGCGATCTTCCTGTTCGATCGCTATCCCGGCGGCCTCGGTTTCGCCGAGCAGGGCTGGGCGCGGTTGGACGAGTTGGCGGCAGCTTCGCTCGCGCACTTGGAAGGCTGCCCGTGCGGCGACGGCTGTCCCGCGTGCGTCGGCCTGCCCATCTACCGGCCCGCGCAGCAGCAGGACCTCGACGCGATGAAGAGCGCGCGCGAGATCCCGGGCAAGGAAGCCGCGCGCGCTCTGCTGCGCCGGTGGGTGCCATGAGGGGGCGGCGCGCACAGCGTCCGGCTCGCGTACCCGCGCGTGCGTCGGCGCCGACGCGGCGCCGCGCAGGAGCGGCGCGGAGGCCGCGGCCCGCGGGCGACGACGCGATGCGCGCCGGGAGCGTCCTCGTCTAGACTGTCCGCCCGTTTTCGTCACCCGCCCCGTCGCACGATTCCGAGGAGCTCCATGCCGTCCCAGACCGAATGGCCCGTCGCGTTCTTCGACGACGACTACCTGCGCATCTACCGGCCCACGTTCACGAGCGAGCGCACCGCCGCCGAGGTGGACTTCATCGAGGGCGCGCTCGCGATGAAGAGCGGCGCCGCCGTGCTCGACGTCGGCTGCGGCTTCGGCCGTCACGCGATCGCGATGGCGAAGCGCGGCCACCGCGTCACGGGTTTCGACTTCAACGCGCACTACCTCGAGATCGGCGCCGCCGAGGCGAAGGCCGCGGGCGCTTCGGTCGCGTGGCAGGCGGGCGACATGCGCGCGATGCCGTTCGAGCGCGCGTTCGACGGCGCGTACTCGTACTTCACGTCGTTCGGCTACTACGGCGACGAGGACAACGAGCAGGTGCTCGCGGGCATCGCGCGCGCGCTGGTGCCGGGCGGCCGCTTCCTCATCGACGTCGTCAATCGCGACCACATCCTCGTGCACCCGAACCTGCGCACGTGGGCGCAGCGCGACGACGGCGCGTTGTTCATGGAAGAGGTCTCGATCGACCTGACCGGCTCGCGGCTCGTGAGCAAGCAGCAGCTGATCGATCCGAAGGGCGGGCCCGCGGTGTCGAAGGAGTACACGCTGCGCGCGTACACGTGCGCCGAGCTCACGGCGCTGCTGCGCCGTCACGGGCTCGTGGTGAAGGACGTCTGGGGCGGGCCCGGCCGCGAGGTCTACTCGACCGAGAGCCGCCGGCTCGTGCTGCTCGCCGAGCGCGCGGGATGAGCGAGCGCTCGGGCGAGGGGCTGCGCGAGCGGCTCGGCGAGCTGGTGCGCCGACGTCGCGCGGGCACGCTCGTCCCGGTCGCGAATCCGGCGTCTGCGCCCATGCTCGACGCAGACGCCGACGCGCCGCCCGCGCCGAAGCGCCGCCGTCGCCGCGTGCTGCCCGAGGCCGCGAGCGCGACGGGCGTCGAAGCGTTCCTGCCCGGCGGCGAGTGGCGCGACGCGAAGGGCCGCACGGTGTACGTGCACGAGCGGCTCCGCTCGGCGATCGAACGCCCGCGCCGCCACTGGGGCCGGCTGCCCGAGCCGCCGCCGGGCGAGCCCGAGCTGGCGTCGATCGCTTCGATGGGACTCGAGCGCGCGCTGTTCCTCGATCTCGAGACGTGCGGGCTGTCGTCGAGCCCCGTGTTCCTCGCGGGCACGATGCACTGGAACGGCGAGGACTTCGTGCTGCGGCAGTACTTCGCGCGCCACTACGGCGAGGAGCCCGCGCTGCTCGCCGCGGTGGACGAGCAGGCGCGCGGCTTCGAGCTGCTGGTGACGTTCAACGGCAAGTCGTACGACGCGCCGTTCCTCACCACGCGCGCGCTCACGCACGGCGTCGCACTCACGCTGCCGCGCCACCACGTCGACCTGCTGCACCTCTCACGCCGGCGCTGGAAGGGCACGCTGCGCGACTGCAAGCTGCAGACGCTCGAGTACCACGTCACGCGCCGCCGCCGCGTCGGCGACGTGCCGGGCGAGCGCGTGCCGGGCATCTACCACGAGTGGGTGAAGAGCGGCGATCCGTACGCGCTGGTGCCGGTCTTCCACCACAACCTGCTCGACGTGATCACCATGGCCGAGATCCTCCACGCGCTCTGCAAGCCCGAGCGCGCCGAGCGCGCCACGCCGGCCTGGGAGCGCTGATCGGAGCGTCTCGCCGCGCCCGGCCACATCGCCGGAACCCAGCAGCGAGTTCTTGACGCGCCCGCGTCCGCGCCGCCAACCTCCGCGGGCTTCACCTGCCGCCCCCCGCCGGTCGTCCTCCGTATGCGCCATCCCATCGGAGCCGAGCCGCATGATCGGTCGCACCCTCGATCGCTTCCGCATCGTCGCGCGCCTCGGGCGTGGCGGCATGGGCGAAGTGTGGAAGGCCGAGCAGCTCTCGCTCGGCCACCGGTTCGTCGCGCTCAAGCTGCTGCGCGCCGATCGCGCCGAGGTGGCGAAGGCGGTCGAGCGCATGAAGCGCGAAAGCGTGCTGCTCGCGAGGGTGAAGCACCCCGGCATCGCGCAGGTGTACGAGGCGGGAGTCGCCGACGGCCTGCACTACATCGCGATGGAGCTGGTCGAGGGCGAGACGGTCGGCGAGCGGCTCGAACGCGGCGCGCTCGAGCCCGCCGAGGCGCGGCGCATCGCGCTGGCGGTGACCGAAGCGCTCGCGGCGGCGCACGCGTGCGGCGTGCTGCACCGCGACATCACCGCAGCCAACGTCATGCTCGAACGAGCGGGCCGCGTGGTGCTGCTCGACTTCGGCCTCGCGCGGCTCGCGGACGGTTCGCGGCTCTCGTCCGAAGGCACGGTCGTCGGCACGCCGGCGTACCTCGCGCCCGAACTGGTGCGCGGCCACGACGCCGACGCGCGCAGCGACCTCTACGCGCTCGGCGTGCTGCTCTACTTCATGCTCACCGGCGCGCTGCCGTTCACGGGCGAGCACGCGCAGGCGGTGTTCTTCTCCGCGACGCGCGACGACGCCGTGCCGCCGAGCCGGCGCCGCGCGGGCCTCGCGCCCGCGTGGGACGCGCTCGTCGCGCGCGCGATGGCGCGCGATCCGGCGTCGCGCTTTCCCGACGCGGCGGCGCTGGCCGATGCGTTGCGCACGCTCGAGCCCGGCGGCGCGGCGCGTGACGATGCCGGTTCGCGATCGAGCACCCTCGAGTTGCCGGTGCCCGCGGCGGCGAGCGTCGCGACGCGGCTCGCGATCCTGCCGTTCGGCGCGCTCGAACGCAGCGCCGAAGCGGACGCGCTCGCGGACGGGCTCGCCGACGCGATCGGCGTCGCGCTCGCGCGGCACGCGGGCCTCGGCGTCGTGCCCGCGCTCTCGACGCGCGGCCTCGCGCGCGAAGGCCTGCAGCGCGTGGCGCGCGAGTTCGACGTGGATCACGTGCTCTCCGGCACGCTGCAGCAGGTGGGCGAGCAACTGCGGCTCTCGTGCGCGCTGATCGACGCGCGCCGCGGCACGCAGGTGATGGCGGAGCGCTTCGAAGGTCCGCTGCGCGACCTCGCCGCGATCGAGGCGCGGCTCGTGAGCGCGACGATCGCGGCGCTCGGACTCGTGCCGCCGTCGCGGCGCGAGAGCACGGGCGCTCCGGATCCGGTCGCGCACGAGCGGCTGCTGCAGGCGCGCGGCTACCTGCAGCGCTTCGACAGCGAAGCGGCGGTCGACGGCGCGGTGCGCCTGCTCGAGGGCCTCGCGAGCGGCGGCGCGGGCGACGCCGAGGCGTGGGCCGAGCTGGCGCGCGCCTACCGCGCGAAGTACCGCCACGCGCGCGAAGCGGACTGGTTGCGGCGCGCGCAGTCCGCGGCGGAGCAGGCGATGGCGCGCGATCCCGAGTCGCCCGCGGCGTGGAGCGAGCTCGGGCAGGTGCACGCGATGCAGGGCCGGCACGACGAGGCCGAGCGCGAGCTGCGCGCGGCGATCGCGCGGCGGCCCGAGGACACGCGCGCCCGCTCGGGCCTCGTCGACCTGCTGCGCGATCGCGGCGAACTGGACGCGGCCGAGGCCGAGTGCCGTCGCGCGATCGCGATGCGGCCGGACGTGTGGGTGCTGCACCACCAGCTGGGCGGCCTGCTCGCGGCGCGCGGCCTGACGCGCGAAGCGATCGAGGAGTGGCGGCACGTCGTGCGGCTCACGCCGGACAACGCGCGGGCGTGGTCGAACATCGGCGCCGCGTGGTTCATGGCCGGAGAGCTCGACGAGGCCGAGGCCGCCTACCGCGCGTCGCTCGAGCGCCAGCGCACGGGCGCGGCGCTCACGGGACTCGGCACCGTGCTCTTCTATCGCGACCGACTCGCGGAGGCGGCGGAGCTGTTCGAGCGCGCGGTCGGGCTCAACGATCGCGACCCGATGCTGTGGGGCAACCTCGGCGCCGCGCTGCGCTGGCAGCCGGGCGCGGAGGTCCGCGCGCGCGAAGCGCTCGATCAAGCGGTGGCGCTGGCGCACGAGCACCTGCAGCGCCACCCGCGCGATGCGGCGATGATGTCGGACCTCGCGTCGTGGCTCGCCTCGCGCGGCGAGCTGGACGAGGCGCTCGCGTGGGTCGAGCGCGCGATTGCCGCCGACGGCGGCAACGCGCACCACCACGCGCACGCGGTCACGGTGCGCGAGCTGCGCGGCGAACGCGCGGAAGCGCTCGATGCGCTCGACCGCGCGCTCGAGCGTGGCGCGGGCTGGACGGAGTTCGATCGCGATCGCGACCTGGTGCGGTTGCGCGCGACGGCGGAGTACGCGGCACGGCGTTCACGTTCGACCCCGGGGGAGCCACGTGGCGCCGCTCCCCCGGCGGACCCTCGGCGCCCGGAGGCCGAATCATGAAGCGCTGGATCGTTCTCGCGTGCGTCGCGTTCACGCTGGTGGCGGGAACAGCGTGGGGGAAGGAGAGCGGCGCGGCGCGAGCACACAAGCCGCGGTCGTTCCTGCACGTGAAGTACGGCGACTTCGACGAGAACGGCAACATCAGCGTCGAGTTTCCCGACAGCAACATCGTGTGGGGGACGGGGAAGATCGTGTTCGTCTACACGGGTGGGCATCCGCATCCGCAGCTCGTTCGATTCTTCGCCCAGGATCCGCGCGATCCCAACGCGCCGAAGAGCTACGACCTCGGCGACGCGTCCGAGATCATGCTCGGGCGTCACGCTGATTCCCGGGCCGACGAGGTGATGTGCCGGCCCACGAAGCCGGGCAAGTTCGGCGTCTGGATCCAGTGGACCAAGCCCGATGGCACCCCCGGGGCACAGGTCGTGCGCTGGCATCCCTTCGACGGACCGCAGGTCGTGATCGACGCGACCGGTGGCATGCAGGCGCCGCCCGCGAAGAAGCCCAAGCCCTGATCGGCCGTTCCGTTCGACGCACGCTCGCCGGCCCCGACGCCCTCGCGCCGGGGCCGGGCGCCTGAGTCCGCTCGGACTCAAACCCGGCGACCGGCCTTCGTCGGAGGCCCGGTATCGTCCAGCAGCCCGGCCGCGGCCGCTCTCCCGCTCCGGCTCCCGTCACCCCCCGCTCATGGCACGCGATTCTCGGCAAGCCACCGGGAAGGGGCCACCTCTCGCTCACGATCTGGACCGTTGACTTGGTTCTGACACGCGGCCGATACTTCGTGCGGCAGTTCGTCCGGGTCCGTGGGTCCTTCCGTCGAGTACTTGGTACGCCAGTGACCGTCGCTTCGCGCTTCAGCGTTTCCTCGTCGGCCGCGTCGCTCGTCCGCCTCGTCGCCTGAGTCGCCTCAGCAGGTGCGCCTGCTGAGGCATTCGTGTTTGGGCCCACAACAGTTGTGCACTCGATGTCGGGAGGCGCTCGGAGAAGTCATGGCTACCGGGGACAAGAGCATCACCTGCGTGGACTGCGGCGAGGAGTTCCTCTTCACCGCGGGGGAGCAGGCTTTCTACCGCGAGCGCGGTCTGCCCAACGAACCGACTCGGTGCAAGCGCTGCCGCGACGCGCGCAAGGCTTCGCGTGGTGAAGGCGGTGGTGGTGGTGGTGGCGGCTATTCCGGCGGCGGCGGCTCGGGCAAGACGATGTACCCGGCCGTGTGCTCGCAGTGCGGCAAGGAAACGCAGGTGCCCTTCCAGCCCACGTCGGGCCGGCCGGTGCTCTGTCGCGACTGCTTCCAGGCGTCCAAGCCTGGCGGCGGCGGCGGTGGCGGACGCGGTGGCCACGGCGGGCACGGCGGCCACGGTGGCGGACACGGTGGCGGCTACGGCGGTGGCGGGGGCGGCCGGCCGCGCGCGCAGCAGCAGCAGGTCACGGGTCCGAGCGAAGGCCGCATGGCCGGCGCCGTGAAATGGTTCAACGACTCGAAGGGTTTCGGCTTCATCCAGGCCGATTCCGGCGATGACGTGTTCGTGCACTTCTCGGCGATCACGGGCGACGGCTTCAAGTCGCTCGCCGAGGGCGATCGCGTCGAGTTCGACGTCGTCTCCGGCCCCAAGGGCAAGCAGGCCGCGAACGTCACACGCGGATCCTGAAGCGCGAAACGCCGTCCGCCGATAGAATCTCCGGGCCTCCGCTCCCGGGCTTGACGCCCGGTCCGTTCGCGGAGGCCCGAACGATATCTCCTCCATCCGGATCCGCATGCTCGAGACCATCAAGACCTTCACGGCGCTCAGCGAAGAGTTCGTCGAGCTCTTCATGAAGCACCACCCCGTCGCGGCCACCGAGGCGGGCATCCACGACTACGACCACGTGCTGCCGGACGACTCGCCCGAGGGCCTGCGCGAGCGCACCGTCTGGCTGCGCGATCTCGAGCAGCGCCTCGTCGCCTCGGTGCCGTGGGGCGAGCTGCCGCTCGAGGCGCGCGTCGACTTCGCGCTGCTGCGCTCGCGCATCGCGACGCTGCGCGCCGAGATCGAGGAGATGAAGCTGCCGAAGCGCAGCCCGGCGCTCTTCCTCGAGCGGGCGTTCCTCGGCGTGCACCTGCCGCTGAGCCGCGGCAATGCGCCGGCGGACGAGCGCAAGGAAGCGGCGGTCGCCCGCCTGATGGCGGTGCCCGACTACCTCGAGTCCGCGGGGCGCAACCTCGGGCCGATGCCGGCCGAGACGCTCGAGGCGGGCGTCGAGCTCGCCGCGCGTGGACCGGGCTTCGTGGACGAAGTCGTGCGCCGCATGCTGCGCCAGTTCCCGGGCGAGGCCGAGCGCCTCGAACACGCCGGAGCACGCGCGCGCACGGGCTTCCTCAAGTTCCACGACCGGCTCGTCGGCGAGCTGCGGCCGCAGGTGACCGGTTCGTTCGCGCTCACCGAGCGCTGGATGAACTTCCTCTTCGAGCGCGAGCAGCTGCTCGCGTTCAACTGCGCCACGCTCGAAGCGATCGCGCGCGAGGAGCTCGCGCGCCTGCGCACCGAGACCGAGGGCGAAGCGCGCCGCGTCGATCCCAAGCGCACGTGGCGCGAGCTGGTCGCCGAGGGCCGCGAGCGGCACCTCGAGGCGAACTGGCTGCGCGAGGCGTACGTCACGGAGATGGAGCGCGCGCGCCGCTTCGTCGCGGACCGGCGCATCGCGACGCTGCCCGAGCGCGACCCGATCGAGATCGCGGAGACACCGGCCTACCAGCGCGGCGCGCTGCCGCACGTGGGCTACCAGGGTCCGGCGCCGTTCGACGCCGACCCGACGGGCTACTTCCTCGTGACGCCGATCGACCTGCGTCGCGATCGCGATGCGCAGGAGCGCCAGCTGCAGGGCCACTGCTCGCCGATGCTGCCGCTGCACGTGCTGCGCCACGCGCACCCGGGTCACCACCTGCGCCAGAGCCGGTCGAACCACGCGCCGACGCGGCTGCGCCGCATGGTGCGCAACGAAGCGTTCGCGGACGGCTGGCTCGCGCTCGCCGAGGACGCGATGCACGCGCAGGGCTTCTTCACGAGTGATCCGCTCACCACGCTCTTCATGCTCACCGGCGGACTGAAGCGCGCCGCGCTCGCGATCGTCGACGCCGGCCTGCACGCCGGGCGCATGTCGGTCGGCGAAGCGACGGCGCTGCTGATGAACGAAGCGGGCTGCGAGCCGGACGAGGCCGAAGCGGACGTGCGCGCGACGATCCTCGCGCCCGCGCGCGCGTCGGCCGCCCTCGCGGGCCGTCTCGCGCTGCGCGACCTGCGCGAAGCGGCGCGCCGCCGCCAGGGCGATCGCTTCGATCTCGCGGCGTTCCACGACGCGCTGCTCGCGGGCGGTTCGCTGCCACCGGCGCTCGTGGGCGAGGAGATCTGGGAAAGGCTGGGGATCGCGTGACGCGCCGGCACCGGACGTTCGCCGCCGCGCTCGTGCTGATGATCCTCGCCGCGACGCCCGCGCTGGCGGTGCGGCCGTCGGCACGCTTCGCCGCCGATCCGTCGTCGACCGGCGTGCCCTTCACCGACGTCGGCTTTCCCTCGAGCCGCGACAGCGTGCCGGTGCACGGCTGGTGGTTCGCGCCCGCGGACTCGGCGCCGGTCGTGGTCGTCTGCCCGACGAGTACGGGCAACATGGCAGACCGGCTCGCGAGCGTGCGCGAATGGACGCGGCGCGGCTATCGCGTGCTCGCGTTCGACCTGCGCGACTTCGGTCCGGCGGGTCCCGGTCCGACCGACTCGCTGGAGCGGCTCGTGTACGCGTCTCGATGGGTGAACGACACCGAGGGCGCGCTGCGCTTCGCGCGCTCGCGCGCGCAGGGCCGGCCGGTGATCGCCTGGGGGCAGGACCTCGGCTCGGCACTCGCCATCGCGGCGACGGCGCGCGTGAAGGGCAACGCGGACGCGCTCGTGATCGAGGGTGTGTTCCGCACGTCGCAGGAGCAGCTGCTCTGGCTCGGCACGTCACAGGATCCCCAGACCGTGCGCGACCATCGCCGGCTCGTGTACCCGATCGACGAGCCGCTCAGCGCGGCGAGCCGGCTGCGCGTCCCGGTGTTCGCGATCCTCGCGGGCAAGGACGAGGTGACGCCGGTCGAGACGACGAAGCAGGTCGTCCAGCACATCATGGGCGTGCGCGAGTTCTGGCTGCTGCCGGATGCGAAGCACGACAAGGTCGCGCTGACGCCCGGCTACTTCGATCGCGTCACCGACTGGCTCAAGCGCACGCTGCGCCAGCGCTGATCGCTGCGTGACCGCGCGCGTCGGTGCGCGCCGGCGAACGAACGGGGGCGGGACCTCTCGGGTCCCGCCCCCGTCTTGTGTGCGGCGGAACGGCTCAGCGGCGGTAGAGGTTCCGGATCGCCGCGTCGAGGCCGTCGATGCGCAGGTCGCGCACCGCGGCCGCTCCGTCGATTGCCGGGTGGGCCGCCGACGCGGTCGCCGTCGCGTAGTTGGCCGTGTTCACGTGCGGGATCGCCGCGCCGAACTTGGCGTTCACGGCGTCGATCATCGCGTTCGCGATGATCGCGTGGCCGAGGTCGGTCGGGTGGACGCCGTCGAGGCTGAACAGGCCGCCCGTCACGAACTTGGTCGTGTAGTGCGTCGCGCCCAGCGTCGTGCCGTTCGCCGTCAGGTTGGCGAGCAGCGCGTTCAGGTCGAGCAGCGCGACCCACGACTGCGTCGCCTGCGCCGCGACCGCCGCGTTCATCGCGGCGATCTTGGCCTGCAGCACCGCCTGCTCCTTCAGGTCGAGCACGGCCGAGCTGTCGAGCGGAGCGCCGTCCGTCGCGACGACGGTGCCGGTGAGGTAGTTGTACGCCCCGGCCACGAAGCCGCCGTTGGCGATGAGCGCCGACTGCGCGCCCAGCGTGACGTACTCGCCCGGATTGAGCGTCGAGAGCTTGAGCACGACGACCGAGTCGGTGCCCGAGCCCGTGCTGAAGAGGCTGTCGCGGTGCACCCAGCCCCGCAGCGGGCTGAGTGCGCCCGTCGCGGCGATCCGCGTGACCCACGAGAACGTGGTCAGGAACGGAATCGAGCTGACGTCGGGCACGTTCGCGACGATCACCTTCGCGTTCGGCACGGCCGTGTGGATGCCGTTGAGCGCCAGCGCCAGCATGCCCGAGTAGGCCGCCGGGCTCGCGATCGCGTTCCACGTCGCCGGAGCGACGCCGGTGGGCGCGGTCGACGAACCGCTCGTGGCCGGGCCCAGCACTTCGTTGGCGCCGTACTCGAACGAGACGAACGTCGGGTTCAGCGACAGCATCTGGTCCTGCACGAGGCCGAGGCCGCGCGTGACCAGCAGGAACGCCGAGCCGCCGTAGTTCGTGTTGTGCGCGTAGTCGTAGAGCAGCGCGCCCGGCACGGCCATGTCGCTGTACGCGCCCGGGAACGTCGTGTTGATCGGCGACCCGGCCGTGAGTCCCGAATTGCTGATCACGAGCGGCGAAACCGAACGCAGTTGCAGCAGCACGGGGCTGCCGTTTCCGTCGACGACGGGCTGCGAGAACGTGCCCTTGCCGTCGAGCTGCACGGTCTTGCCGATCTGGCGCGCGAAGATCGCGGGGTAGGCGTTGACCTGGTGGCGATTGACGACGCCGCCCGACTGGTAGCCGGTCGAGATGCTGGTGCCGACGGCCGCGAAACGCGTGAAGTCGGCGCCGCCCGTGCTGACGTCGGGGGCCGTGATGGGTTCGAGCTTGGAGCAGGGTCCCTGGCAGCCGGCGAGCAGCGCGGCGATCAGGAAGACCGGAGTGAGTCGAAGAGTCCTGTTCATGGTCCTGTTTTCCTCCCGGCTCACCAGTGATAAGCGAGATCGAGCCCGCTCGCGTTCACATAGGACTTGTAGGTGCCGTTGTAGTGGTGGCTGTTCTGGCCCTCGGTGCTGCGGTTCTCGACGAACAGGGCGAGGTTGTACGCGTCGAGCGACCAGCGGCCGAACGTCTTCCCGAAGCCGATCGTGGCTCCGTGGCGGTTGGCGTCGGGCAGCAGCGTGGTGACCGACTGGGTCGGCGCGGCGGCGCCGTCGTAGTAGTAGCCGAAGCGGTACGTGAACTTCGGCAGGCGGTGCTCGGCGCCGATGCTGATGCGCCACGAGTCCTCGTAGTCCTCGACCACTTCGCTGTTGAGCGAGGTCGTCGTCGCGAACTCGAGGTCGAGCTTGTCGAACGTCGACCAGCCCATGCGGTTCGCGTCGAGTTCCCACGTCCACGACGGCGTCGGGTTCCACGCCACACCGAACGAGAGCAGCGAGGGGAACTTCAGCGTCGTGCCGACCGACTGCGACGGCGGCATGCTGTCCGCGAGGAACGCGTCGACCGCCGCCGAGCCCGTCGGGAACAGCGTGAACGTCGCGTCACCGTCGGTGATGTCGACGTCGATCTTGCTGCGGTAGTTGAGGCCGAAGTGCCACTCGGGCTTCGGCACCCACAGCGCGGCGAGGTTGTAGCCGTAGCCGGGCTTCAAGCCGGACTTCAGGTGCGCGCGCACCTCGAGCGGCTTGCCGCCGCTGCCGGGAATCGTCTTGCCCGAGGCGCCGATGCGGTCCAGCTCGACGCTTGCGAAGAGCGCGTTGTAGCCGCCCGCGACGCTCAACGACGGGGTGACCTGCCACGCGAGGTTGAAGTTCGCGTCGAGCGACTGCAGGAGCGCCTTCGTCACGTAGCCGTGGTCGGTGAAGTGATCCTTGTCCTTCCAGTCGACGCCGAGGCCGAACGGCGCGTTGAGGCTGGCGCCGTAGGCCCACTTCGAGCCGAGGTGGTTCGCCCAGTAGACGTGCGGGGGGAAGAAGTTTCCGGCGTTCATCTCCTCGGTGACGCCGTAACCCGGGAACGAGTCGGCGCCGGCGAAGCTCGTGCGCGTCGTGAGCCACGTGCCGCCGAACGCGAGGTTGTGGCCTTCGAGGCGCGTGAGTGCGGCCGGGTTGTAGTAGCCGGCCGTGGCGTCGTGCACCGAAGCCGTGCCCGCGCCCGCCATGGAGAGCACGGCCGCGCCCTGCTCGTAGATGCCGTAGCCCGCGGCGCGAGCCAGGCCCGGCGTCAGGAGAAACGCCGCGAGTGCGGCCGCGAGCGCAGTTCGATGGAGTCTCATGTGTCCCTTTCCTGGGTGGGAAGCCCGGCCGGAGCCGGGGCGGTGCGGGCGACCGAGGACGGCGCCCGGCGGTTGTAGCGTCACGAATAGAGCGATTCGATGAGCGTGGCGAACTTCTGCGTGACCACGCGGCGCCGCACCTTGAGCGTCGGCGTCAGTTCGCCGGCCTCCTGGCTCAGCTCGCGATCGAGCAGCGCGAACTTCTTGATCTGCTCGAACGGTGCGAGGTCCGCGTTCAGCTTGTCGATCTCGCGCTGGTAGCGCGCGAGCACGTCGGGGTGCGCGAGCAGTTCCTGCCGCGAGCCGTGCGCCCAGCCGCGCTCGCGCGCGCGGGTTTCGAGCAGGACGAAGCTCGGCACGACGAGGCACACGCAGTACGGCCGCTGGTCACCGAGCATGACGGCCTCGGAGATCCACTTGGAGCGCTTCAGGCGTCCCTCGAGCGGTTGCGGCGCGACCTTCTTGCCGCCGGCGGTGACGAGCAGGTCCTTGAGCCGGTCGGTGATGACGAGGTAGCCGTCCTCGTCGAGGTGGCCCACGTCGCCGGTGTGGAACCAGCCGCCCGCGAGCGCGGCCTGCGTGGCGGCGTCGTTCTGGAAGTAGCCGCGCATCACGTGCCGCCCGCGCGTCAGGATCTCGCCGTCCTCGCCGATCTTCACCTCGATGCCCGGGAGCGGCGGGCCGACCGCGCCGGGCTTCTCGCGCCCGGGCGGGTTGAGGGTGATCACGGGCGAGGTCTCGGTGAGTCCGTAGCCCTCGATGATCGGGATGCCGACCGCGAAGAAGAACTCCATCACGCGCGGCGCCAGCGGCGCGCCGCCCGAGACGCACAGCCGCAGCTTGCCGCCCACACGCTCGCGCACCTTGTGGCCGACGAGCTTGTCGGCGATGCGCGCCTGCAGCGCGAGCCACGGCGACGGCGTGCGCTTGGTGAAGCGCAGGTGCGCCGCCTTGGTGCCCACGCGTACGCCCCAGAAGAAGATCAGCCGGCGGAGCAGCGGCTGCGCGCGCGCGTTGTCCATCACGCGGGCGTAGACCTTCTCGAAGAACCGCGGCACGCCGACGAGCACCTGCGGGTGCACCTCGCACGCGTCGGCCGCGACCGTGTCGAGGCTGCCGGCGTAGGCGATGGTCACGCCGGCCTTGAGCATGCAGAACTGCCCGGCCATGCGCTCGAAGATATGGCAGAGCGGCAGGAACGAGAGGCATACCGGGTACGACGCGAGGTCGACGACCTGGAGCCCCGCCTCGACGTTCGAGGCGATGTTGTCGTGCGTCAGCATCGCGCCCTTGGGCTCGCCGGTCGTGCCCGACGTGTAGATGATGGTGGCGAGGTCGTCGGGTTTCACCGCGTCGGCGTGGGCGCGGAACGCGCCGGGCGATGCGTCGCGCTTCGCGCGTCCGTCCGCGGTCACGTGGGCGAAGGAGTGGATCGAGCCGCCTTCGGGCGGCGCCGGCTCCATCGCGACGAGCGCCTTCACGTCCGGCAGCGTGTCCGCGATCTGGCGCACCTTGTCGAGCTGCGCCGGCGTCGAGACCACCACGACCCTCGCACCCGAGTCGGCGAGGATGAACCGCACCTGCTGGCTCGTCAGCGTGGGGTAGATGGGCACGAGCACCGCGCCCAATCCGAGCGTCGCGAGGTCGGTGAGCGCCCACTCGTAGCGGTTCTCCGAGAGGAGCGCGACGCGATCGCCGCGCTTCACGCCGAGCTGCTCGAGACCGAGCGCGAGGCACTCGACATCGTCGAGCGCGCGGCGAGCGGAGATCGATTCCCAGCCCACGGCGTTCTTGCGCATGAACTGGGCGGGGTTGTTCCGCTGCTCGACCGAGTCGAGGAAGATGCGGATGAGGGTCTCGGGCATGGTCCTCCTGACCATCGGCCGCGACGGAAGCCGCAGCGGCCGTGCTTGCGAACCCGACATTGGTAGCACCGCACTCTCGCGTTTGACAATCCGGAAAAGGTTGACGCAAGGTGCCCGGGCGGCGCATGGAGCGTCGCGCTCCCGGAGGTCGAACCCCATGCCGCGTGCTCTCTTCGCGCGCCGATCCCGTGCGCTGCTGCCGGCGCTGATCGCCCTCGCCACCCTCGCGTTCGCCCGCCCGGCGGCCGCGAAGACCGCTGACGAGTGGCTCGTCGAAGGCGACCAGCACTACGCCCAGGCCCGCCTGCCCGAGGCCCAGCGCGCCTATTCGGGCGCCCTGCAGGTGACGCCGGGCAACTTCGAGGTCCTCTGCCGTCTGTCGAAGACGGAGTCCGAGCTCGGCGAGCTGCAGAAGGGCGACGAGCAGCGCCTGACCCGCGCCGCCGCCGTCGAGCACGCCCGCGCCGCGATCAAGGCCGCCCCCGACTCGGCCGGAGGCCACGTCTGGCTGGCCGTCGCGCTCGGCCGGCAGGCGCTCAGCGAGGGGCCCAAGACCAAGCTCGCCCTCTCGCGCGAGATCAAGTCGGAGGTCGACCGCGCGATCGCGCTCGACCCGAACATCGGCCGCGCGTGGCACGTGCTGGCGATGTGGAACGTCAAACTGGCCAGCCTGAGCGCGATCGAGCGCATGGCCGCGAACGCCGTGCTGGGCGGCGTGCCCAAGGGCGCGTCGTACGCCAACGCCGAGATCGCGTTCCGCAAGGCGATCGCGCTCGAACCCGCGTATGTGAACCATCGCCTCGAGTACGGCCGGATGCTGCACGAGCAGCACCGTGACCCGGAGGCCCGCCGCGAACTGGAGAAGGCCGTGGCGCTCGCACCGACCAGCAACGCGCTCGACGCGCGCTACCAGTCGGACGCGCGCGCGCTGCTCAACAAGCTGAGCAAGTGATGTCCACGGGCGGTTGGATCCTCGGCGGCGTCCGCACTCCGTTCGCGAAGGCGGGGAGCGCGTTCCGCAAGGTGCCCTCGTACGAACTGGGCCGGATCGCCGCCGCAGAGACGATCGCACGCGCCGAACTCGATCCGGGCCGGCTGGACGAGGTGATCTTCGGCCACTGCGCGATGCCGTCCGAGGCCGCGAACTCGACACGCATCGTGGCGCTGCGCGCCGGCGTGCCCGAGCGCGTGCCGGCATTCACCGTGCACCGCAACTGCGCCTCCGGCATGGAGGCGGTGGCGAGCGCGCTCTACCGCATCGGCGCGGGCGACGCGAAGCTCGTGCTCGCGGGCGGCATGGAGAACATGACGCAGGTGCCGCTCTACTACACGACCGAGTACGCGGAGTGGCTCGAGGGCCTGATGCGCGCGAAGACGCCGGCGGCGAAGCTCGGGGCGCTCGCGCGTTTCAAGTTCCCGATGCTGACGCCGCGCATCGCGCTGCTCGAGGGCCTGACCGACCTCGTGTGCGGGCTCAACATGGGCCAGACCGCCGAGGCGATCGGGCGCGAGTTCCGCATCACGCGCGAGGCGCAGGACGCTTTCGCGCTGCGCAGCCACCAGCTCGCGATCGCCGCGCGCGAGCGGCTGCGCGAGGAGATCGTGCCGGTGTTCGCCGCGCCGAAGTACGAGGCCGTGCGCGACGACGTGGGCCCGCGCGACGGCCAGACGCTCGAGGCGCTGGCGAAGCTCAAGCCCTACTTCGACCGCCGCAACGGCACCGTCACGGTGGGCAACGCGTGCTCGGTCACCGACGGCGCCGCCGCGCTGCTGATCGGCGACGAAGCGACCGCGAAGGCGTGGCCGACGCCGCCGCTCGGGCGCGTGCGCGCGTTCGCGTTCGCGGGGCTCTCGCCCGGTCGCATGGGCCTCGGGCCCGTGTTCGCGACGGCGAAGGCGCTCGAGCGCGCCGGCCTCGAGCTTTCGGACATCGAGCTCTTCGAGATCAACGAGGCGTTCGCGGCGCAGGTGCTCGCGTGCCTCGAAGCGTTCAAGTCGGCGTCGTTCGCGAAGGCCGAGCTCGGCCGCGACCGCGCGCTGGGCGAGATCCCGATGGAGCGGCTCAACGTGAACGGCGGCGCGATCGCGCTCGGTCACCCGGTCGGCACGAGCGGCGCGCGGCTGCTGCTCACGCTGCTGCACGAGCTCAAGCGCCGCGGACTGACGCGCGGGCTCGCGACGCTGTGCGTCGGCGGCGGGCAGGGCGCGGCGTTCGTGCTGGAGACGGCGTGATGGCGATCTTCCGGATCGAGACCCACGGCACGCTCGTCCACCTCGTGATGGACGATCCCGGGCGCAAGGTGAACGTGCTCTCCGAGGCGGCGCTCGCCGATCTCGAGACCGCGCTCACGGAGCTCGAATCGCGCACCGATCTGGGCGGCGTGATCCTGCGCAGCGGCAAGAGCGGCTCGTTCATCGCCGGCGCCGACATCGACGCGATCGGCTCGATCACCGATCCCGAGCGCGCGCGCGCGCTCGTCGAGCGCGGCCAGCAGGCGTTCCACCGCCTCTCGCTGCTCGCGGTGCCGACCGTCGCCGCGATCGAAGGTCCGTGCCTGGGCGGCGGGCTCGAGATCGCGCTCGCGTGCGACTCGCGCGTCGCGGCCGAGGAGAAGTCGCAGATCGGCCTGCCCGAGGTGCTGCTCGGCATCCTGCCCGGCTTCGGCGGCACCACGCGTCTGCCGCGGCTGGTGGGCGTCGCCAACGCGCTCGACCTGATCCTCACGGGACGCACGCTGGACGCGAAGCGCGCCGAGAAGTTGGGCGTGATCGCGAAGGCCGCGCCGTCCGCGTGGCTGATCGAGGCGGCGACGAAGCGCCTCGCCGACATCGCAAAGCGTCCGGCCGGCTCGCGCCGCGACCGCTTCCGCCCGCGCGGGCTCGTCCAGCAGCTGCTCGAGGACAACCCGGTCGGGCTCTCGATCGTGTTCTCGCAGGCGCGGCGCGGCGTGCTCGGCAAGACGGGCGGACACTACCCCGCGCCGCTCGCGGTGATCGCGACCATGGAGAAGAGCCGCGGCCTGCCGGTCGAGACCGCGCTGCAGTGGGAGCGCAACGCCGTCGTGCCGCTCGTGGTGGGGCCGATCTGCAAGAACCTCGTGCGCATCTTCCACCTCTCCGAGGCGGCGAGGCGCGCGAACGTGGTGGACGACGCGAGCGTCACGCCCGCGTCGGTGGCGCGCCTCGCGCTCGCCGGCGCCGGCGTGATGGGCGGCGGCATCGCCGAGCTGGCGTCGCGCTACGGGATCGAAGTGCGGCTGCGCGATGTGAAGCCCGAGTCGCTGCAGAAGGGCCTGCAGACGGTGCGCGCCGTGCTCGACGAGCGCGGCCGGAAGAAGCGGACGCCGTCCCGCGAGAAGGACGGGCAGATGGCGCGCATCCTGCCGACGCTCGAGCTCTCCGGTTTCCAGCACGCGGACGTCGCGATCGAAGCGGTCGTCGAGGACCTCGACGTCAAGCGCCGCGTGTTCGCCGAGCTCGAAGTGCGCGTGCCCGAGACCGCGGTGCTCGCGACCAACACGTCGTCGCTCAGCGTCGACGCGCTCGCCGAGGGCCTGCGGCACCCGCAGCGCTTCGTGGGCTTCCACTTCTTCAACCCCGTGCACAAGATGCCGCTGGTCGAAGTGGTGCGCGGTGCGAAGACGGGCGATCAGGCGCTCGTGACCGCGGTCGCGCTCGCGCGCCGGCTCGGCAAGACGCCGGTCGTGGTGAAGGACTCGCCGGGCTTCGTCGTCAACCGCATCCTGATGCCGTACCTGCGCGAGGCCATGCACCTGCTCGAGGAGGGCCACGACCTGGCCGCGATCGACGGCGCGATGAAGCATTTCGGCATGCCCATGGGCCCGTTCGAGGTCGTCGACGAAGTCGGCCTCGACGTCGCGATGAAGGTCGCCGGCGTCCTGTCGGCCGCGTTCCCCGAGCGCATGCAGCCGGCGCCGCTGCTCGAGAAGCTCGTCGGCGCGGGAAGGCTCGGCAAGAAGAGCGGCCTCGGCTTCTACCGCCACGAAGGACGCAAGCGCACGCCCGATCCGGCCGTGCGCACGCTGCTCGGCCTCGCCGCCGTGCGCAGCGGCACCAGCGCCGACGCGCTCACCGAGCGCATGGCGCTCGCGATGGTGAACGAGGGCGCGCGCTGCGTGGAGGAAGGCATCGTCGCCGACGCGGGCGCGGTGGACGTGGCGATGATCTTCGGCGCCGGCTTCCCGCCCTTCCGCGGCGGCGTGATGCGCTACGCCGACACGCTCGGGCTGGCGAACGTCGTCGCGCGCCTCGAAGCGCTGCGCGCCGAGAAGGGCCCGCGCTACGAGCCGTGCGCGCTGCTCGCCGCGAAGGCGAAGGCGGGCGAGACGTTCACGGCGCCGCTCGGGGCGTCGTGAGCCGGCGCGCCGG
>WBZT01000787.1_pt1 | contig 24880 bp, 19 predicted proteins | sample 5204241 | NCBI WGS metagenome assembly WBZT01 (sample SAMN12344358, study PRJNA552823) | activated sludge metagenome | biome: Activated sludge suspended growth; feature: Nitrification reactor; material: Wastewater; isolation source: activated sludge from nitrification reactor of wastewater... | reverse complement strand
GGCACGGCCCGGGCCTTCTACGCGATCATCCGGCGGATCTCCGGCACGAGCGCGCAGGCGGACGCAGGCGACTTCCGGCTCATGTCGCGCGCGACGGTCGACGCGATCAACACCCTGCCCGACAGCAACCGGGTCCTGCGTTTCGTCGTGCCGGCCCTGGGCTTTCCGTCGGCGTCGGTGGGCTACCGCCGCGAGGCCCGCGCGGCTGGGGAGTCGAAGTACCCGTTCCTCAAGATGCTCCGTCTCTCGCTCGACGCGGTGACCGGCTTCTCGCTCTTCCCGCTCCGGCTGGCCACCTATCTCGGGCTGGTGAGCGGCGTGTTGATGTTCCTCGCGGCGATCGGGCTCGTCGTCGCCTCCCGCAACGGCCAGACCATCCCCGGTTGGACTTCGACGGTCGTCATCGTCGCCGCCGTCGGCTCGGTCCAGCTCGTCTGTCTCGGTCTGCTCGGCGAATACGTGGGGCGGATGTATACCCAGCTCCAGGGGCGACCGGCATACTTCATCGCCTCCGACTCGGGCGCCGAGACCGCGCCGGTCGAACCCGGTCCGGCCCAGGCCGCGCCTGCCCACGCCGCCCTCGCACAGGCCGTCACCCAGACCGTTCCAGCCCCCGCCGTTCCAGCCCCCGCCGTTCCAGCCCCCGCCGTCCCCGCCCGGGACGTCGCCGATAATGCCGAGGCTCCGAGACTGACGACGACCGAGACCGCCCGAGTTCCCACTCCCTGAGTCGGCGCTACCGACGCTCCCCCGGGTCCCGGTCACGGGGGCATTCCCCACGACGAGGCAGCTTGGCCCACACCCGACAGGCAGCCGTCTCGGGGCTTTGACCAGACCTGGAGCGATCCGCGGATCGCCTGGTGCCTTGCACCAGCTATGCATTGCGTCACCCGCTGACATCGGCGCCTGGCATCGGCGCGCTAGGAGCGATCCACGCGACCCCGGTGCCTTGCACAAGCTATGCATTGCGTCACCACTGGCATCGGCGCGCTGGGAGCGATCCGCGTGCCGCGGACCCGACGCCCGGGCCGGCGCCGTCCGCGTCCGCAGCGGGGCCGGTCAGCGTCGAGAAGGTGCGGCAATGGGCCGATCCGGCTCGGTCGAGTGCGGAAATGGGCCGGTCGACGGACCAAAGTGCGGCCCATCCCCGCACCTTGTGCCGGCCACCGCCACGCCCCGAGCCTGGGTCGACGCGGATGCCCCGACAGCGCAATGCACCCGATGACGCAATGCATAGGAAGTTGGGAGGGTGGCCATGGGCGGGAGGCAGCGATCGGCGCGACGGGCGAGCCGGGTCACCGGCACCACGGCCGAGACAGGGACCCGGCCGAGACAGGGAATGTGCGCCCTTCGGCGACCGATCAGCCTCAGGGCCGGATCTGCCCGTCGCCTTCGACGATCCACTTGGTCGTCGTGAGCTCCGGCAGGGCCATCGGACCGCGCGCGTGCAGTTTCTGGGTGGAGATGCCGATCTCGGCGCCCATCCCGAACTGCCCGCCGTCGGTGAACCGGCTCGAGGCGTTCACCATGACGACGGCGGCGTCGACCTCGGCGACGAAGCGCCGCGCCGCCGCCCGGCTCTCGGTGACGATGACCTCGGTGTGCATCGTGCCATGGGCCCGGATGTGGGCAAGGGCCGCATCGAGCGACGGCACGGTCACGACGTTCATCTCGAGGCGGTGCCATTCCGTGGCATAGTCCGCCTCCGTCGCCAGCGTGTATGCCGCCCCGGCGGCCTGGGCATGCTCGCTCACCTCGGGTGCCACGTGCAGGACGACCCCGGACCCGGCGAGCGCCGTGAGCGCCTTGGGCAGGAAGTCCTCGGCCACCGACGCGTGGACGAGCAGCGACTCGGCGGCGTTGCACACGCTCGGTCGCTGGGTCTTCGCGTTGACGAGGATGGTGAGGGCCTTGTCCAGGTCGGCCTCGGCGTCCACGTAGACGTGGTTGACCCCGATCCCCGTCTCGATGACCGGCACGGTCGACTCGAGGACGACGGTCCGGATGAGGTCGGCCCCACCTCGTGGGATGACCAGGTCGACCAGGCCGCGTGCCGTCATGAGCGCCCGCGCCGCGTCGTGACCGCCCTCGTCGAGCAGGACGACCGCGTCCTCGGGCAGCCCCTGCCCCGCGAGGGCATCCCGGACGACCTCGACGAGCGCGCGATTGCTCTGCGCGGCGGCCGAGCCCCCGCGCAGGATGACGGCATTGCCGGACTTGAGCCCGAGCGCGGCGGCGTCGACGGTGACATTGGGCCGCGCCTCGTAGATCATCCCGACGACGCCCATGGGCACGCGTACCTGGCGGATCTGCAGGCCGTTGGGCAGGGTCGATCCGCGGACGATCTCGCCCACCGGGTCGGGCAGGGCGGCGACCTCGCGCACCGCACCGGCGATGCCGCGGATCCGGGCCTCGTCGAGCATGAGCCGGTCGAGAAGTCCCTCGGCCATCCCCCGCTCCCGCCCGGCCGCGAGATCCCGCTCGTTGGCGGCGACGACGGCGGGGATCGCCGCTTCGAGGGCGTCCGCGACGGCGTGCAGGGCAGCATCCTTCTCGGCCCGGGAGAGCAAGCCGAGCCGCAGCGACGCGGCCTTGGCCAGGCCGGCCAGTTCGGCGACGAGGGCGACGACGGAGGGATCTGGGGCGGAGCGCTCGAGCATGCCCTCAGGGTATGCCGTCGAGCACCCTCGTGATCGCGCGCACGGCGGCGTCCGCCTGGGACTCGGGCAGGCTCGCGTAACACAGGATCAGGCCCGTCCGGGGGTATGCCGTGCAATAGGCCGACAACGGCGCGACGCCCACTCCGAGCGCGGCCAGTCGTCCGACGAGGGCGAGATCGTCGACCTCGTCGTCGAGGTCGACGACGAGGTGCAGCCCGGCCTCGACGCCGAGCAGCCGGAGCCCGGGCAGGTGCCGTGCGAGGGCGGCGACGACGGCGGCGCGGCGCGCGGCATACGTGCGTGCGGCCCGCGCATGGTGCGCGACGAGGGCACCCGAGCCGACGAAGTGGGCGAGCGCCGCCCCCGTGACCTCGTTGACGACCAGGCCCCGCTGCTCAAGGGCGATCCGCAGCGACTCGCGCAGGTGGGCCGGTGGGAGCAGCCACGCGACCCGCAGCCCCGGCGAGAGCAGCTTGGATGCGGTCCCCACATAGAGGACGTGGGCGGCGGCCCCGGGCAACGAGCGCAGCGCCGGCAGCGGCGACACGTCGTAGCGGAACTCCCCGTCGTAGTCGTCCTCGACGACCAGGCCCCCGGTGCGTTCGGCCCAGGCGAGCAGGTCGGCGCGCCGACCGACCGGCATCCGTGCGCCGAGCGGGAACTGGTGGGCGGGCGTGACGTAGACGGCGGCCACGTCGTCGCCGAGCCGGGCCGGGTCCAGACCGTCGTCGTCGACGGGGATCGCGCGTGTCCTCGCCCCGGCGACCTCGAAGGCCGTGAGCGCCTCGGCATAGCCGGGGTCCTCGACGGCGACGACCCGACCGGCCAGCCCGAGCGCCGGCGTGAGCGCGTGCAGGGTCGCGGCCACCCCGGGCACGACGAGCAACTCCTCGGGGTCGGCCGGTATGCCGCGTGAGCGCCTCAGATGCTCGGCCAGCGCCCGGCGCAGGTCGGCATGCAGCGGGCCGGCGCTCGCGTTGTCGGCCGGTGTCGGGCGCGCGCCGGCCCGCCAGGCCCGGTTCCAGGCGACCGGGTCGATGAGCGAGGAATCGGGCCGGCCGGGCCGCAGATCCCAGCGCAGCGGCGGGGTCCGCGGTGCTGTGCCGGACGCCGGAGTGGCCGTGGGCCGCACGTGGCTGGCCACTCCGGCCGCCGCGGCCCGGTCGGCCTCCGGCGCGACGAAGGTGCCCGCACCGCCCCGAGCGCGCAGATAGCCGGCCGCGACGAGCTCGTCGTATGCCGCCACCACCGCTCCCCGCGACACGGCCAGGTGGGTGGCCAGGACGCGGGTCGCGGGCAGCGGGTCGCCCGAGCGCAGTCGACCGTCCCGGATCGCCGACACGAGGGCGTCGGCCACGCGGTGGCGCAGAGGCAGGTCCGACTCGGGCAGGGTGAGAGCGAGGTGCAGGGCGGGCGCGGTGCGCGGCATACGGTGGAGACTAGCCCGAAGTGGACTTGCTACAAACGGCGAAAGTGGACCTTCCGCTCGGTCCACTATCGGGGTGCAATGGTGACCATGACGACCACCTCACGCGTGCCCGGGGCTGCGACAGGGCATACCCGCGAAGCCGACCCGGGGCCGGGGCGCACGCCGCGGATGGGCTGGCAGCCGAAGTTCGCCGTGCTCGTACTCATCTGGGGGTCGAGCTTCCTGTTCATGAAGGTCGGGCTCGAGGCGATGACGCCCGTGCAGATCTCCACGCTGCGGGTGCTCACCGGCACGGTCGTCGTGCTGGTCCTGCTGGCCGCCACCCGGGGGCGGCTGCCACGTTCGTGGGACGTGTGGAAGCACCTCGTCGTCTTCGGCTTCTTCCTCTCGGCGTTGCCGTTCACGCTCTTCGCGATGTCCGAGACGCGCATCTCCTCCGCCCTCGCCGGGATCGGCAACTCGACCACCCCGATCGCGACCGTCCTGGCCGGACTCGTGCTGCTCCCGCACGACCGGGTGAGCCCGCGCAAGCTCGGGGCGGTCCTGCTGGGCTTCCTCGGTGTCGTGCTCATCGCCCAGCCGTGGACGGTCGCCGACCGGCCCGACCTGTTGGGGTTCGCGATGGCGGTCACCGGTGGCGCGTCCTACGGGATCGGCTGGACCTACTACCGACGCTTTCTCTCCGGGGCCGACCTCGGCGGGCTCTCCCAGCCGGCCGCCGTCCTCGTCGTGGGCTCGGCCTTCCTCGTCCCGACGGCGTTGCTCGCCTGGTGGCTCGACCCCGAGCGGCTGGCCACCCCGTGGGCGACCCACGGCACCGCGACCGGCCTGCAGGCGTGGTGGCCGCTGCTCTCGGTCCTCGCGCTCGGCGCGTTGGGCACGGGGCTCGCCTTCATGCTGCAATACGACGTCGTCCGCGCGGCCGGGCCGGTGGTCGGCTCGACGGTCACCTATCTCATCCCGGTCGTCTCCGTGTTGCTCGGCACTCTCGTGCTCGGCGAGCACCTGAGCTGGGTGGCCCTCGTGGGCTTCGCCGTCGTGCTCGGTGCCGCACTCGTGATCAACCGGCCCGACCGACCGCTGCGCTGAACCCGCACGACGGGCCGCGCTGAGCCCGCACTACAGCACGACGAGGGCGTCCCGGTGGATGACCTCGCGCTGGTATTCCGGGCCGAGTTCGCGGGCCAGGTCGCGGGTCGAGCGCCCGAGCAGGGCGGGCAGTTCGTCGGCGCCGTAGTTGACCAGCCCGCGCGCCACCGGGCGGCCCGACGGGTCACACACGTCGACCGGGTCGCCTCCGACGAAGCTGCCCTCGACCCCGGTGATCCCCGCCGGCAGCAGCGACGTGCGCCGCTTGACGACCGCGTGGACCGCACCCTCGTCGAGCAGGAGTCGGCCCTGCGGCGTCGTCGCGTGGGCGAGCCAGAGCAGCCGCGAGGGTGGCCGACGGCTCCCGGGCAGGAAGAGCGTGCCGACGTCCTCGCCGCGCAGCGCCGCGGCCACCCGGTCGGTCGCGGTGAGCAGCGTGGGGATGCCGGCCGTGTTGGCGATCGCGGCCGCTTCGACCTTCGTCTGCATCCCACCCGTGCCCACGTGCGTGCCGGCGCCCGCGATCTCGACGTGGGCGAGATCGGAGGCGTTGCGCACCAACGGGATTCGCGCGGCCCCTGGCCGGTTGGGTGGGCCGTCATAGAGCGCGTCGACGTCGGAGAGCAGCACGAGCGCGTCGGCCTGGATGAGCTGGGCGACCAGGGCGGCGAGCCGGTCGTTGTCGCCGAAGCGGATCTCGTGGGTGGCGACCGTGTCGTTCTCGTTCACCACGGGCAGCACCCCGAGATCGAGCAGCCGCTCGAGGGTGCGTCGGGCGTTGAGGTAGTGGGTGCGCCTGGTGACGTCGTCGATGGTGAGCAGGACCTGCCCGACGGTCAGCCCGTGCGCCCCGAAGGCACTCTGGTATGCCGCGATGAGGGCTCCCTGCCCCACGCTCGCGGCCGCCTGCTGGGTCGCGAGATCCCGTGGCCGGCGGGCCAATCCGAGCGGGCCCATCCCCGCCGCGATCGCGCCCGAGGACACGAGGACGATCCGGCTGTCGGCGTTGCGGCGCTCGGCCAGGGCATCGACGAGGGCGATCAGCCGACCGGAGTCGAGGCGCCCGCCACGACTGGTGAGGGAGCTGGACCCCACCTTGACGACCAGGCGACGGGCCCGGGCGACGGCGGTTCGGGGCACGGCATACCAGTCTAGAGGGGGCGACCTCCCGCGAGCCGCATGCCGCCGTGGCCCCGCACGGCTAGGCTCGCGCTGTGACGATCTGGGAGGACATCGCCGCCGAGCGTCTGGCCCTCGCCGCAGTCTTCGACGAGCTCACCGACGCGCAGTGGCGGGCGCCGAGCCTGTGCGGGGAGTGGAGCATCCACGAGCTGGCCGCGCATCTGGTGATGCCCTTCCGGGTGTCGATGCCGAGATTCGGTCTGGCCCTGCTGCGTGCCCGGGGGAACTTCGAGAAGGCCAACGTCGCGCTCACCGCCCGCGTGGCCGGCTCTCCCTCGGCCGAGCTCGTCGCCGACTTCCGGGCCAATGCCGCGAGCCACTTCACCCCGCCTGGGATGGAGCCGATCGCGCCGCTGTCGGAGATCCTCATCCACGGTCAGGACGTGCGGATCCCGGTCGGCGTCGCCGACACCCGTGACCCGGCGCTCTGGGCCCAGACGCTCGCCTTCCTCGTCACTCCGGCGGCTCGTCGCGGCTTCGTCTCGCGGCGGATCCCCGAGCTCGAGCTCGTCGCGACGGACGTCGACTGGCGCCACGGGTCGGGGCCGCGGGTCGGCGGGCCGGCATACGCGCTCGCACTCGCCCTGGCCCGCCGGGCCCCGGGCGTGGCAGCCCTGTCCGGTCCCGGTCAGGAGACCCTGGCGGCGTGGGTGGCCTGAGCCCGGCTGCTTCTCGCACTGACTCGCGTGCGGCCGCCGATCCGCCGCCGATCCGCCGCCGATCGCCGCCGATCAGTCCGGCTCGTCGCCGGCAGTGGCCCAGTGGCCGGCGCGGCGCTCGGCGTCGAGTTCCGCCTGGGTGGCTGCGCGGGCGGCATACCGGTCGCGCATCCGCGCCCGCTTCTCGTCGCGGGTCGGCCTCGAGTGATCCTCGAGTCGCAGGTCGGTGCCCCGCGGCCCGGCGAGCAACTCGGCGCCCGTCGTAAGCGTGGGCTCCCAGTCGAAGACGACGGCGTCGTCCGCGGCGCCGATGAGCACCGTGTCGCCGGCCACCGCGCCCGCGGCGAACAGCGCCTCCTCGACGCCGAGCCGGGTGAGCCGGTCGGCGAGGTAGCCGACGGCCTCGTCGTTGGTGAAGTCCGTCTGGCGCACCCAGCGGGTCGGCTTGTCCCCCACCACGCGGTATGCCGTCTCCCCCTCGGCCGTGCGCTCGCGTCGCACTTCGAAACCGGAGTCGTCGATCGCCTTGGGACGCAACACGATTCGTGGCGTCACGACGGCCTCGACCTCGGCGCGGGCCGCTCGAACGTGCCGTGCGAGCGAGAAGGTGAGCTCGCGCAGGCCGGTGCGGGCGACCGCCGAGACGATGTGGACCTCGAGGCCACGTCCTTCGAGGTCGGGTCTCACGAGCTCGGCGAGTTCGCGCGCCTCGGGGACGTCGGCCTTGTTGAGGACGACGATCCGGGTGCGTTCGGCGAGCGGACGCCCGCCGAGCATCGCGTCGGGCACATAGAGCTCGAGCTCGCGCTCGATGACCTCGAGATCGGTGAGGGGATCGCGGCCGGGTTCGAGGGTCGCGCAGTCGATGACGTGCGCGAGCACCGAGCAGCGCTCCACGTGCCGGAGGAACTCCAGCCCCAGGCCCTTGCCCTCGTGCGCACCGGGGACGAGGCCGGGCACGTCGGCGATCGTGAACCGTTCCTCACCTGCGGTGACGACCCCGAGGTTGGGCACGAGCGTGGTGAACGGGTAGTCGGCGATCTTCGGCCGGGCGGCGGAGACGGCCGCGACGAGCGAGGACTTACCCGCCGACGGGAAGCCCACAAGCCCGACGTCGGCGAGGGTCTTGAGTTCGAGGACGACGTCGAGGCTCTCTCCCGGCTCGCCGAGCAACGCGAAGCCGGGAGCCTTGCGACGCGGGGAGGCCAGCGCCTTGTTGCCCAGGCCACCGCGGCCGCCTCGAGCGACGACGTGTTCGGCCCCCATGCCGACGAGGTCGACGAGGACCTCGCCCGTGTCGGCCGTCTTGACAACCGTTCCCTCCGGCACCGGCAGGACGAGGTCGGCGCCGTCGGCACCGTTGCGCTCGTCGCCGCTGCCGGGTTTGCCTGCCGCGGCTCGTCGGTGTGGGCTGCGGTGATAGTCGAGCAGCGTCGTCGCCTGCGGGTCGACCCGCAGGATCACCGATCCGCCGCGCCCACCGTTGCCGCCGTCCGGCCCGCCGAGCGGCTTGAACTTCTCCCGGCGGATCGAGGCGACCCCGTGCCCGCCCTCCCCGGCGGCGACGTGCAGCACCACGCGGTCGACGAATTCGCTCGCCATGGCCGCTCCTTCCCCACCCTCACGGCACCCCGAAGTCTCTGTGGCGATTATCGGGTGACCCGAGAACTCGGCACTCGACCCGAGAAGGTTCGTCGGGTCGAGTGCACCTTTATCGGGTCACCCGATAAAGGTCGTGGGGGCGGGCCGGTCGGCCCGCCCCCACGTGTGTGTCTGTGGCCGGCGCCTCAGGCGTCGGCAGTCTCGACCGTCTCGATGTTGACGGTCTTGCGGCCACGCTTGGTGCCGAACTTCACGGCACCCGCGACGAGCGCGAACAGCGTGTCGTCGCCGCCACGTCCCACGCCCTCACCGGGGTGGAAGTGGGTGCCACGCTGGCGGACGATAATCTCCCCCGCATTGACGAGCTGACCGCCGAAGCGCTTGACGCCCAGCCGCTGGGCGTTGGAGTCGCGACCGTTGCGGGTCGAGGACGCACCCTTCTTGTGTGCCATCTGCGTGCCTCCTTCAGGCCTTGATGCCGGTGATCTTGACCTGGGTCAGCGCCTGACGGTGGCCCTGACGCTTGCGGTAGCCGGTCTTGTTCTTGTGCTTGAGGATGGTGATCTTGGGGCCCTTGGCCGGCTTGACGACCTCGGCCGACACGGTGACCTTGGCCAGGGCCGCCGCATCCGTCGTGACGGCGTCGCCGTCGACGAGGAGCAGGGCCGGCAGGCTCACCGCATCACCGGGCTCGCCGGCGACCTTGTCGATGAGCAGCACATCGCCCACGGCGACCTTCTCCTGGCGACCGCCAGCGCGCACAATCGCGTACACGTGAAACTCTCTTCCGTTTCCTGGGGCACGCGCTCTCGGGAACCGTCACGTAGCAGCCTGCGGGGACGCAGGGGCACAGATCGGTGGGCGCACCAAGGGTCAAGCTTACCGGCGGGCGAGCCGGGGAACAAACCGGGATGTGGGCTGGGTCGATGGTTGCGCTCGCCGTCGACCCGGCCAGCCTTCGCTCGATCGGTGCTCCGGCGACGAGGGGACCGAGCGGAGCCCGACCTGCCAGGTTCGGCGCGCCTGATCGGAAGTTGGGACGGCGAACACGGGAGGGGCGAAGTTACCGGGAGGCACTGGTCGCTCGGCCCCGAGCGAAGGGTTTTGCACCCCAGGGGGTGCAAAACCCTTCACGCTGGCGGGAGCCGGACGTCAGGCCCCGCGAGGCGGACCAGCGGGGGCGACGACCCGACCTCGGCGCCGCCGACCCCGACCCGCGCTGGAAGTGGCCGGGTCGGCGGCGTTGTCGCTGGTGTCGTCCGCTGGGTGTTCGGCGGCCGGCTCCGCGGCCGGCTCCGTGGCCTGGTCGGCTGCGTGGCCGAGGGCGTGCTCGGCTGCCGGTTCCGCGGCGGCCCCCTCCTCGGCGGTCGGCTCGTTGGGGGCCGGGGTCGGCTCGCCAGCCTTCGGCTCGTCGCCGGCCGCGCTGTCCGCGGGTGCGATGTATGCCGGTTGGTCGAGCTCTGCGCCGAGGCCGTCTGCTCCACTCTCCCTCGCCTCCCCTACCAAGGCGGATCCACCGACCGGCGAGGAAGACTCGCCCGGGTCGGACGGTTGGCTGCTCTTCACCGCGGCCGCATGGGCGGCGGCGGCGATCTGGGCCGGCGTCGGCCCCCCGGGCGCGGGCGCGGGGAGGGTGGCGACTGCGGGCTGCTCGGCCGGCATACCGGAGCGACCACGTCGCGACCGCGCGCGACCGCCCGACGGCGCCGACGCGGCGGGCGGGTCCGCCTCGGCCGGCGACCCGGCCTTGTCGACAGGGTCGGTGTGGATGAGGTACCCACGGCCGTTGCAGTGGTCGCAGGTCTCGGAGAACACCTCGATGAGCCCCGAACCGACCCGCTTGCGGGTCATCTGGACCAGCCCGAGCGAGGTGACCTCGGCGACCTGGTGCTTCGTGCGGTCGCGGCCCAGACATTCGAGCAGTCGACGGACGACGAGGTCGCGGTTGGACTCGAGGACCATGTCGATGAAGTCGATGACGATGATCCCGCCGATGTCCCGCAGGCGCAGTTGGCGGACGATCTCCTCGGCCGCCTCGATGTTGTTGCGGGTGACGGTCTCCTCGAGGTTGCCGCCCGAGCCGACGAACTTGCCGGTGTTGACGTCGACGACGGTCATCGCCTCGGTGCGGTCGATGACGAGCGAGCCACCCGACGGGAGCCAGACCTTGCGGTCCATCGCCTTCGCGATCTGCTCGTCGATCCGGTAGTGGGCGAAGACGTCCTGCTCGCTCGTCCACGTCTGCAGCCGCTGCGCGAGGTCGGGTGCGACCGAATCGACGTAGTCGCTCACCTGTGCCCACGCGGACTCGCCGGAGACGACGAGGGTGCTGAAGTCCTCGTTGAAGACGTCGCGGATCACCCGCACGGTCATGTCGGGTTCGCCGTGCAGGAGCATCGGGGCGCTGCCCTTGCCCTTGCGACCGCTCGTGGCGCCCTCGGCCTTGGCCCGGATCTGCTCCCAGGTCGTCGTGAGCCGCTCGACGTCGGCGCGCAGGTCCTCCTCCGATGCCCCTTCGGCAGCCGTGCGGACGATGACCCCGGCCGTCTCGGGCACGACCTCGCGCAGGATCCGCTTGAGCCGGGCGCGTTCGGTGTCGGGCAGTTTGCGGGAGATGCCGGTCATCGACGAGTCCGGGACGAGCACGAGGTAGCGACCGGGGAGGGACACCTGGGAGGTGAGCCGGGCCCCCTTGTGGCCGATCGGGTCCTTGGTGACCTGGACGAGCACCGACTGACCGGGCTCGAGCGCGTTCTCGATCCGTTTGGCCGCACCGGCCTCCATGCCGGCTGCGTCCCAGTTGACCTCGCCGGCGTAGAGGACGGCGTTGCGGCCGCGGCCGATGTCGACGAAGGCCGCCTCCATCGAGGGAAGCACGTTCTGGACCTTGCCGAGGTAGATGTTGCCGGCCATCGAGGCGTTGATCTCGCGTGAGACGTAGTGCTCGACGAGAACGCCGTCCTCGAGGACACCGATCTGGGTGCGCCCCGCGCGCGAACGCACGACCATCACCCGGTCGACGCTCTCCCGCCGGGCGAGGAACTCGGCCTCGGTGATGACCTGCCGACGCCGGCCGGCCTCGCGGCCCTCACGACGCCGCTGCTTCTTGGCTTCCAAGCGGGTCGACCCGCGCACCCCGGTTACTTCGTCGCGATCACGGCGCCCGTCGCGGACGCGGGTGACGACCCCCGGAGCGTCCTCGCCGTCGCCTGCGCCGCCGCTGCGGCGCCGCCGTCGCGTGCGCCGTCGGCTCACCGACTCGGCGGTGGCCTCGTCCCCGTCGGGTCCGGCGTCACCGGAGTCCGCTTCCGCACCCTCGATCGCCTCGGACGCGATGCCCGAGTCGCCCGCTTCCACCTCGTTGGCCCCGCCTTCGGCGGGTCCGCGCCCGCGTCGGCCCTTGCCGCCGCGACGGCGCCGACGGCGCGCCGCCGCGGTCGTGGGCTCTTCGGTGCCCTCGTCCGCAGCGGTTGCGTCGGCGTCGAGCTCGTCTGCGTCGCCCTCGGCCACCTGGAGGTCCCCGGTGACTTCGACGCCCTGGGCCGCCTCGCCCTCGGCGGGCTCGGCCGCTGCGGCGCGCGCCGTCGAGGTGGCGGCCGATCCGAACGCGACCGGCTGGGGCGCGCCCTCGGCCCGCCGCGCGGCGCGCCGACGCGGGGTCGTGGCCGGTGCCGGTGCCTGGAAGAACAGTCCGAATCCCCCGGGGGCCGTCGCCTGACCCGCGCCGTCGGTGGCCTCGTCGGAGGCCTCGGCTTCCTCGGTCGGCCGGTCGACCGCCGGGGCCTCGGCCGACACCTCGTCAGCAGGGACCGCTTCCGGTGCCTCCTGCGGGGCGGCGGCCGTGTCGGGTGCCTCCTGCGGGGCGGGGGCCGCCTTCTTGCGGGTGCTCCGGCGCGCCGGTTTGACCGGTATGCCGTCCGGCGCGGTCGCGGGGGCGGCCGCCGGCTCCCCGGCGCTGGTGCCGTCCGAGCCAGGCTCCGGGGCCGGGGCGGCGGCGGTGGCCGGGACGGCGCGCTTGCGAGCTGCACGTTTGCGCGTCGCCCCCGCCTCGGGTGCCGGTTCGGGTGCCGGCTCGGCGTCGGCCTCGGGTGCCGGCTCGGCGCCCGGCTCGACCGTGGGCAGTTCCGTCACGGCCGACTCGGCGTCGAACTCGCTGCCCGACTGCGCGGCGAACTCGTCGTCCGACTCGGTGGCGTTCTCGGTGGTGGTGAACAGGTCGTCGTTGGATGCCATGCGGCGTCCTCTCGTCAACCGCCCGGCGACGTCCACACCCGGCATGAGCCTCGTCACCGCGCGGCGCGCGATGGTCGTCGTCTCCGACGCAGGGTGCGACGGGACGGAAGTCGTCTCGCTGCGCCCTCGGGTTCGCGCCGGAGGCGCGTCACCGTCAGGCGCCGACGGCGTCGGGGTCGGTGGCCAACGGATCGGCCACCGTCGCGCTGCCGGCCGGCAGAGGCCCTTGGGCCAGGCGGACCACCAGAGGTGGTGCCGGCGGCTCCAGACCTGCCACGGCACGCAGCGCAGTCACGATGTCGTCGGGGCGTACGGCCGGTGTGGTGTGCCGTACGACCACTCGGAGTATCGCACATCCGGGTGTGAGCGCCTCGCCGGGCGTCCCCAGGGAAGCGGCCGTGTCGACTCGCAGTGCGACGACCGCCGCCCGGGTGTCGACGGCCCGCGGGCCGGACTTGAGCATGCGGGTGACCTCCACCGACTCCTCGGCGAGGAAGGCCACCACGGCCCGGTCGAGCTCCTCGCGCGCACAGCCGGGCAGGGCGATGCCCCAGTCGCTCGCCACGAGCCGGTCCGCGAGCGGCATACCGTCGGCCTCGACGATCGCGACGACGTCCAGGCCCGCGGGCAGCGCCTCGTCGAGCGCGGCGGCGAGGACCGCCGGATCGCGGTGTTCGGCAAGTGCGAGTTCGGCGTATTCGGCCTCGCTCGCCGCCCCGGTGGGGGCCGCATTGGCGTAGGAGATCCGCGGATGGGGGTGGAAGCCGGCGGAGAAGGCGATCGGGATCTGCGCCCGGCGCACCGCACGCTCGAGCGCCCGCTGGAAGTCGCGCACCGAGGTGAACCGCATGGGCCCCCGTTTGGCGTAGCGCAGCCGCACGCGCTGGACGACGGGAGGTGGCAGCGGCCCTTCGGGCTCGCGTTGGCGGGGCGGCACGGTCAGGCCTGCTCGGGTGCCGGCGCGCGGCCGCCCAGCCGAGCGGGCACGAGGTGCGCCTCCGCGTCGGGGATCGGCGGGTATGCCGCCCACACCCGTTCGAGCTGCGCCGCCATCGTCGCCTTGAGCCGGGCGGTGACCTCGGCGATGTCCTCGTCCGACCCCACGGGAATCGACGTGCCCAGGTCGATGTGGATCGGGAAGCGGTGCCGGCCGAGCCGCTTGGGATGGCCCTTGGTCCACACCCGTTGGGCTCCCCAGATGACACAGGGGATGATGGGGACACCGGCTTCCTGCGCCATCCGGGCCGCTCCGGCCTTGAACGTCTTGAGCTCGAAGGACTTCGAGATCGTCGCCTCCGGGTAGACCCCGACGATCTCCCCCTCACGCAGCGCGGTCACCGCTTTTCGGTATGCCGCCGCCCCGGCCGCCCGGTCGACGGGGATGTGGTGCATCCCGCGCATGAGCGGGCCGGAGACCGGGTGGGCGAAGACCGATTCCTTGGCCATGAAGCGCACGAGCCGGCCCGCGGGGAGGGCGGCGTACCCGGCATACGTGAAGTCGAGGTAGCCGGTGTGGTTGATCGCGAGCACGGCCCCCCCGGAGCGCGGGATGTGCTCGGCGCCCGTGACGGTGAAGCGCAGCCCTTGGACCGCGAAGATGGCGCGGGCGAGGCCGACGACCGGCCGGTAGACGAGCTCCACGCAAGCCACCCTAGCGGCGGGCGGGCCCGCTCCCGCCAGGCGGAGGGCTCGGCGTCGGCTCCGCCGCGGCGGTGCTCAGTCGAGGTCGAGCTCGAGTTCGTGGATCCCGTCGTTGAACCGCGCCGACCAGCCTCGGGCGAGCAGGATGTGGCGCATCCGGTCGTTATCGGTCGCGACGTCGGCACGCACGCGGGCGTATCCCGCGTCCTCGGCGAGTTTGGTGAGCAGGTCGACGAGCATCGACCCGATCCCGCGGTTCTGCCACTCGTCCTCCACGAGGAACGCGACCTCGGCCACCCCGGGGGTGTCCGTGCGCACGAGTTGGGCGACCCCGACGAGCCGACCGTGGGCCCGCACGCCGACGCTGCGGCCCTTGCGCGAGTCGAACATCCATTCGAGGACCCGCTCGACCTGCGACGTGGACGAGAAGTAGCGCCAGCGCAGGCTGCCCTCGGAACACCGGGCGTGCAGGTCCCGGATCGCGTCCGCGTCGTCCGGGCGCGTCTCACGAAGGATGAGCTCGGCTCCCCGGGCATCGTGGACCCACGCGGGGAAACCCGCCGTCCACGTCCTCGGACATCCGATGAGGGTGGGTGCTGCGTGTGCGTTCGCCATGACAGGTCCTCCCCGGCCGACCCGGTCCCGCAACCGATCGGCACTGCAGTGGCGTCGACGAGCATCCTCGGCTGAGGCTGCACTTTCCGTCAACAGGAATGATACCGCGGCTTTTCCTCACCGCGGAATATAGCTCGTATGCCGCGTGTCGTCAGAGCGCGAGGCCCATGCAGTAGTCCCCGTCGACGATCGCGCCGGTCCAGCCGCGTCGGGCGAACAGGGTGCGCATCCGTCCGTTGTCGAGGGTGACGTCGGCGTGCAGCGACCGCGCCCCCTCGTCCCGGCCGAGGTCGGTGACGAGGTCGACGAGTTGGGAGCCCAGCCCCCGGTTCTGCCAGGCGTCGGCGAGCAGGAATGCGACCTCCCCCGCGCCGGCGGCGTCGGGGTCCATGAGGTTGGCCAGACCGACCAGACGCCCGTGGGCGAAGGCGCCGAGCGCCTGCCCCTTCGTGCGGTCGAAGACCCAGGTGAGCAGGTGCTCGAGCTGACTGGACACGCCGAAATAGCGCCACCGCAGGGTCTCCGGCGAACACTGTGCGTGCAGATCACGCACCGCCGGCTCGTCGGTCGGCACGAGCGCGCGCACGAGCAACTCGACGCCGCGGGAGTCGTGGATCCAACAAGGCAGCCGACCGAAGGAGTCCTCGCCGGCGGGACACTCTCGGGCATCCGCCCCGAGCCCGGGCATGCATGGGTCGGCGCCGAGCGCCGATGTCGCCGCGACCGTCGGGGCCATATGGTGGAGCCTCCTGTGCCGACCCGAAAAGGTCGACGGGAGAAGCTAAGCGCGTGTCCGGGAGCGGAAGTGGAACCTGCGACCCGGACCACTGGTGTCCCTCGTCACAACATCCGTCACACGGCTTACCCGGCACGATCGACGAGTCCCTGCCTGCGGACCACGGACCGCGGGCAGCGCGACCTCTGGGACCCGCAACCTTTTCGATGCTTTCACGGTGAATTCGCCCGTCTTGCACCGGTGTCGGCAAGAAGATTCATCCGGCGCGAAGGGCACGGCTATGGCCGAAACGCGTGTGCGGTGCCGAACCTGGGGGCTACCTTTGTGCCAACAAGGCGGGGGCGTCAGCCATTGGTGCCGCCGCGGGGCCCTTGCTAGGAGGCGACTCCCTCATGCCGTTGTCATCCCTTCGCCCTGCCATGCGCGCAATCGCCTCGGGGAGGCGGCGGCCACCTGCCAGGTCGCGGGCGCGAGTCACCGTGGCGCTCGTCTGCGCGGCCCTCGCGAGCGGCTGGGTCGTCGCGGCCCCGACCGCTTCCGCCGTCCCCGCCTGTGCCGCAGGGGCCATGGCCGTGGTCGCCCACGAGGACGACGACACGATCTTCCTCAACCCCGACATCCTGCGTGACATCCAGGCCGGACGTTGCGTGCGGACCGTCTACACGACGGCCGGCGACGCGGGTGGGGAGAACTGGCCGGGTCGCGAGCTGGGTGCCGAGGCGGCATACGCACAGATGGCCGGAGTGGCCAACCAGTGGACGACCTCCGATGCCGACGTCGCCGGGCATCCCATCCGGCTGCGCACGCTCGTCGCCGCCCCGCACATCTCGCTGGTCTTCCTGCGCCTTCCCGACGGACTCAACGACGGCAGCGGCTCGACCCGCTTCGGCAACCAGAGCATCCAGCGACTGCGCGACGGGGCACTGGCCGCCATCGACGCCATCGACGGCTCCACGACCTATACCCGGGCTCAGCTGACCGCCTCCCTCGCCGCCCTCATGGCCGGCTTCACCCCGACGACCGTGCGCACGCAGGACTACCTCTTCGGTGCCGGCGACAATTCCGACCACGTCACCACCGGGCTGTTCGTCGCCGACGCCGACCCGGCCTACTCGTCCCCGCACACCCTCACCTTCTACCTGGGCTACGGGACGCACGATCGCCCACAGAACCTCTTCGGCGACGACCTCACCGAGAAGCAGGCCGCGTTCCTCGCCTACGGCCAGGTTGCGGGCGGTCCGATCGGTGACGGGTGGACCGATGCCATGGTGAAGCGGGACTACATCACCGACTCGCGCTCCACGGGGAACCTCGCCCGAGGTGCCTCCGTCACAGCCTCGGCGCAGAACACCGGCACCGGGCAGACGGCTGATCGCGCGATCGACGGGTATGCCGTGGGCTCGCCGATCGATGCCACCCACGAGTGGGCGACCGGCGGGGCGGGCAGCGGCTCCTGGATCCAGGTGGACTTCGGAGCACCGACGCAGGTCAACGGGGTGGCCCTCGCCGATCGACCCAACGCCGCCGACCAGATCACCGCAGGAACCCTCGAGTTCTCCGACGGCTCGACGGTCAGCACCGGCCCCCTCCCCAACCGGGGATCCATGCGGGTGCTGTCCTTCCCCACCCGGACCGTGACCAGCGTCCGGCTGCGGATCGACGCGACCAGCCCGACGACCACCGACGTCGGGCTTGCGGAGTTCGAGGTCTACGGGAACCTGGGCGGCGGAGCGACCACGGTCGTCGTCGCCGACGCGGGGGTCGACCAGACGGTCACCGCTGGGACGACGGTCACGCTCGAGGGGGGTGCCCTGTCACAGGACGGCGCTCCGGTGACCTATGCGTGGAGCCAGATCGCCGGTCCTGCGGTCTCCCTGTCCTCGACGTCCGTCGCACAGCCCACCTTCACGGCACCCGCGGCGGGCAGTGCGGTGACTTTCCGGTTGGTGGCGTCCACCGACCTCGCATCGAGCGCCCCCGCCACGGTCACGGTGACCTCGGTGGCCCATGCTCCGGCCAACCTCTCGCGAGCCGCCGGCACCACCACCTCGGCGTCGTCGCAGGCCGATTGGGCCGGCCAGACCGCGGCAAAGGCGGCCGACGGCGTCATCGACGCCAACGACTACACGCACGAGTGGGCGACGAACGGCGGGAAGGTGGGCTCGTGGTGGCAGGCGACCTTCACCGGTCCGATGACCGTCGACCATGTGGTTCTTGCGGACCGGCCGAACTCCTTCGACCAGGCGACCTCCCTCGACGTCGTCTTCGCCGACGGGTCCCGAGTCCCCGTCGGAGCCCTGCCCAATGACGGTACCCCGCTGACCGTGACGTTCGACCCCCGTGCGACCACCTGGGTGCGGATCGAGGTCACCGGCGTCTCGTCGATGACGGGCAACGTCGGGCTCGCGGAGGCGGAGCTCTGGGGCATCCCCACTCCGCCGGAGACTCCGGCAACCGCCCACGCGGGGGCCGACTTCACAGCGCACGACGGACAGTCGGTCACCCTTCCGGGATCCGGCTACGATCCGCTGGGCCGTCCGCTCACCTACGTGTGGTCGCAGACGTCAGGTCCGGCGGTCACGCTCTCGAGCACGACCGCGCCGCAGCCGACCTTCACGGCGCCGGCCGCCGGTGCCACCCTCCGCTTCGCTCTCCGGGTGAACAACGGCGTGGTCGACAGCGCTCCGGACACCGTCGAGGTCACCATCACGCCCAACGCCGCGCCCGTGGCGAATGCCGGGCCGGCGAGCACCGTGGCATTCGGCAGCGTCGTCACCCTGGCCGGCTCGGGCGCCGACGCCGACGGCGATGCCCTCACCTACCAGTGGACCCAGGTCGGGGGCCCGACCGTCTCCCTCGCCGGGGCGACCACGGCCCGGCCGACTTTCACGGCGCCGGCGTCCGTGACAGACCTGACCTTCTCGCTCACGGTGAGCGATGGGCTCCTGGTGAGCCCCGCGTCCACGGTGACCGTGACCACGGCCAACCTCGTCACCAACCTCGCCCGCACCCAACAGCCGAGCGTGACTGCTTCGTCGGACACCCCGTTCTACGGCCAGACGGCCGCCAAGGCCGTCGACGGCGTGGTCGACGATTCGGACTACACGCACGAGTGGGCGACGAACGGCGGACACGAAGGCAGTTGGTGGCAGGCCGATTTCGTCGCTCCGGTCCGGGTCGACCATGTCGTGCTGTCCGACCGCCCCAACGCGGCCGACCAGGTGACGGCCGGCACCCTCGTGTTCTCCGACGGCACCCAGGTGCCGGTCGGTGCCCTGCCCAACAACGGCGCCGGCCTGACCGTGTCCTTCCCGCCCGTCGTCACCTCCTCGGTGCGGCTGCTCATCACGAGCGTTTCGTCCTCCACCCTCAACGTCGGGCTGGCCGAGTTCGAGATCTGGGGATCGCTCGCGACCCCGGAGGGCACGAATGTCGCACCGGTCGCCGACGCCGGCACCACACAGTCGGTCTCCCCCGGCGCGGCGGTCACCCTCGCCGGCTCCGGCACCGACGCCAACGGCGACCCGCTCACCTACACATGGACCCAGACCAGCGGCACCACCGTCACCCTGGCCGCAGCCACCACCGCCCACCCCACCTTCACCGCACCCACCGCGGCCGGCACCCTCACCTTCAGCCTCGTCGTCAACGACGGGACCACCAACAGCACACCCGCCACCGTCACCGTCACCATCGCCAACCTTGCCCCGGTCGCCGACGCCGGGACACCGCGGACCGTGCTCGGTGGCACCGCGGTCGCACTGGCCGGCTCCGGCACCGACGCCAACGGCGACCCGCTCACCTACACGTGGACCCAGACCGGCGGCACCACCGTCCGGCTGTCCTCCCGCACCGTGGCCGCGCCCACGTTCACCGCGCCGACGACGGCCACCACCCTCACCTTCAGCCTCGTGGTGAGCGACGGCCGACTCAAGAGCCCGGCCGCCACGGTCACCGTCACAGTCGTCGCCCCGAGCAACCTCGCCCTCCTGCCCGGAGTCACCGCCACCGCCTCATCGGCCAACGCCGCCACTGGCCAGACCGCCGCCAAGGCGATCGACGGTGTCCTCTCGTCGACGACGACAGCCTACGAATGGGTCACCGTCGGCGGCCGGGCCGGCAGCTGGTGGCAGGCCACCCTGGCCGCGCCGTCCGTGGTGAACCGCGTGGTCCTCTACGACCGCCCCAACACGATCGATCGGATCACCGCCGCGACCCTGCAGTTCTCCGACGGTTCCACGGTCTCCGTGGGAGCCCTGCCCAACGCCGGGACGGCACTCACGGTCTCGTTCACCCCCCGACAGACCACCTGGGTCAGGCTGACCGTCACCACGGTCTCGGCGACGACGACCAACGTCGGGCTGGCGGAAATGCAGATCTGGGGGATGCCGGCCCCCTGACCGTTCCCGGATCTCGGGCCAACGCGCGCGCGTCCGACCGGCATACCGCGAGGTGGCCGGTCGGACGCGCTGCCGGCGGAACGCGTGGAGGGCGGCCCCCGGACTCTGGGAGGATGCGAGCCATGACCACGCCCCCCTCCCCCACGCACTCGATCCCCGACCGGCCCACGGTCGACGGCCTCGAGGACAAATGGGGCGCGGTATGGGAGGCGCAGGGGACCTATCGATTCGACCGGGCGCGCGCCCTCGCCGGCGACCGGTCGCAGGTCTTCTCCATCGACACCCCGCCGCCGACCGCTTCCGGCAGCCTGCACATGGGGCATGTGTTCTCCTATACCCACACCGACTGCATGGCCCGCTACAAGCGGATGGCCGGCTTCGAGGTCTTCTACCCGATCGGTTGGGACGACAACGGCCTGCCGACGGAGAAGCGGGTGCAGAACTACTACGGCGTGCGCGGCGACGCCGGGCTGCCGCACGACCCGGACTTCCAACCCCCGCACCGCGGGGACCGGACCTCGATCAGGTCGGCCGACGAGGTGCCGATCAGCCGGCAGAACTTCATCGAACTGTGCGACGAACTCACGGTGCTCGACGAGCAGGCCTTCGAGGCGCTCTTCCGCCGGATGGGGTTCAGCCTCGACTGGACGATCAGCTACCGCACCATCGACGACCACTCGCGGGCCACCAGCCAGCAGGCCTTCCTGCGCAACGTCCGCCGCGGCGAGGCCTACAGCTCCGAGGCCCCGGGGCTCTGGGATGTCACCTTCCAGACCGCGGTCGCCCAGGCCGAGCTCGAGGCCCGCGACTACCCCGGGCACTACCACCGGGTCGCCTTCTATGCCCCCACCGTCGACGGCGGCGCCGAGCCGATCTTCATCGAGACCACGCGCCCCGAGCTCATCCCCTCGGTAGTCGCGCTCATCGCCCACCCCGACGACCAGCGGTATGCCGCCCGCTTCGGCACGACGGTGACCTCACCGCTGTTCGGGGTGCAGATCCCGGTGCTGCCCCACCCGGCCGCCGAGCCGGACAAGGGCGCCGGCATCGCGATGTGCTGCACCTTCGGCGACCTCACCGACGTCCAGTGGTGGCGCGACCTGCAGCTGCCCAACCGCTCGCTGGTCACCCGGGCCGGGCGGATGCAGGCCGATACCCCCGAGTGGATCGCCGACGGGCCGGGCGCGACGCTCTATGCCGAGCAGGTCGCCGGCCGGACCCTCTTCGCCGCTCGGGAGGCGATCGTCGGGGCGCTGCGGGAGTCGGGTGACCTCGACGGCGAGCCGACCAAGACCATGCGCAAGGCCAACTTCTACGAGCGCGGCGAGAAGCCGCTGGAAATCGTCTCCACCCGCCAGTGGTACATCCGCAACGGCGGTCGCGAGCCCGAGCTGGGTCGAGCGCTCATCGCCATGGGCGAGACGATCGACTTCCACCCGGCCTTCATGCGCTCGCGCTATGCCAACTGGGTGGCCGGACTCACCGGCGACTGGCTGGTCTCCCGGCAGCGCTTCTTCGGAGTGCCCATCCCGGTCTGGTACCGGCTCGACGCGCAGGGCGAACCCGACTACGACGACCCGATCCTGCCGGACGAGGCCGACCTGCCGGTCGACCCGGCCGCGCAGGCACCGCCGGGCTACGCGGAATCCCAGCGCGGCATACCGGGGGGTTTCGTCGGTGACCCCGATGTCCTGGACACGTGGGCGACCTCCTCGCTCACCCCGCAGATCGCCGCAGGCTGGCGCGGGTCGGCAGCCCCCGGACCGGACGGGCTGGCACCGGACGAGATCTTCGCCAAGGTCTTCCCCATGGACCTTCGCCCGCAGGCGCACGACATCATCCGCACGTGGCTGTTCGCGACCGTCGTGCGCTCCTATTGGGAGCACGGCACCGCGCCGTGGACCGACGCGGCCATCTCCGGCTTCATCCTCGACCCGGACCGCAAGAAGATGAGCAAGTCCAAGGGCAACGTCGTCACCCCCGAGGATCTCGTCAAGGCGAACTCCTCTGACGCCGTGCGCTATTGGGCCTGCTCGGGGCGGCTCGGGACCGACTCCGCCTTCGACCCCGGGCAGATCAAGGTCGGCCGGCGGCTGGCCATCAAGATCCTCAACGCGAGCAAGTTCGCGCTGAGCTTCGGCGAGGTCCAGGGTGATCTCGCGGTGGCTGTCACCGAGCCCCTCGACCGTTCGATGCTCGCGGCCCTCGCCGACGTCGTCGCAGCGGCCACGGCCGGCTTCGAGGCGTGGGACTACACGCGCTCGCTCGAGCTCACCGAGTCGTTCTTCTGGTCCTTCTGCGACGACTACCTCGAGCTCGTCAAGGACCGTGCCTACGGCGGGCAGGGCGAGGCTGCGGCCGCGTCGGCCCGTGCCTCGCTGCGGATCGCCCTCGACGTGCTCCTGCGACTGTTGGCCCCCGTGCTGCCCTATGTCACCGAGGAAGTGTGGTCGTGGTGGCGCACCGGTTCGGTCCACCGGCAGCCGTGGCCCACGCCTCCCGACGCCCTGCCCGGCCAGCTCACCGGCGACCCCGCGCTGCTCGACGCCGTCGGCCAGGCGCTCGCGGCCGTGCGCAAGGTGAAGTCCGAGGCCAAGGTCGGGATGCGGGCCGAGATCGCGTCGATGACGCTGGCCGGGACCGACCCGGTCGTCCACGCCGTCCGCGCCGCCGAGACCGACCTGCGAGCGGCCGGGCGGATCACCCGGCTCGACTATGCGGATGCCGAGGCCACCGAGGTTCGCGACCCGGTCCTCGTCCCACCGGAGAAGCCGGTCGGCTGACGGTCCCGTGCACGGTCGCCACCGGGCCGATCAGCCACCAGGGATAGGCCCAGCCGCCGATCCGCAGTCGGCCGGTCGCGAGGCTCCGGGCGTCGAGCGGGACGACCGTGCCGGAGCCCGGATCGTGCACGAGCAGCCCGCCGGAGGCCACCCCGGGATCGGGCACGAGCAACGCGACGTGTCGCGGCAGCAACGCCGAGCCCACGTAGAGCGCCGCCGGGCGCTGCGCAGTGACGTGGCGCGCGAGCCCGTCCATGAGCCGCGTCCATCGCTGCGGCGAGGCCCCGCGCACCCACACGACCCGGTATGCCGTGCCCGCTGGCAGTGCCAGTGACTCGAGTTCTCGTCGGGCCCCCCACGGGGGTGTGCCGAGTGCCTGCGGCCAGGGCGGCTGCCAGGCTCCGGCCGGTCCGGTCACGGCGTTTGTCCGGGCATGCACGAGCGCTGCGTATGCCGCAAACCTCGCCGGCGCGTCGGCACCCTCGGGGAAGGCGCGGCCGCCCCGGTCACCGGTGCGGACCCATCGATGCAGGGCTGGGTCGACGAGCATCCGGGCGGTCGTGAGCGCCGTGGGCCCGCAATCGGTGGTCGTGAACTGTCGTGGCGCCCAGCCTCCGGGGACGAGGCGGAAAGGGGGCGTGCCGAGGTCGGGCACCGTGGCTGGCCGTCAGTCCATGAGGGCGACGTTGCGGGTCTCGGCCCGTTCGGCCGCCTCCTTCGCGTGGCCGAGGGCCACTTCGAGCTTGTCGAGCGCGGCGAGAACCCCGCCGAGCCGATCACGCAGGTCGCGCTGGTAGACCCGCTCGGCCTGCCGGGAGGTCGTCGACTCGGACCAGGACGAGAGCTGGCCGTCGACGGCCGTGAACATCGAGTCGAGTTCGGTCTGCAGGGCCTCTCGTGCGGTGCGCACGTCCGAGCGGATGGACTCGACGGAGTCGGCGTGGTAGACGAGGGTCCGGTTGCCGCTCATTCGATGCTCCAGGCCGAGAGGCTGCCCGCAACCCGCTGGTAGGTCGCACCTTGGGAGACCTGCGACTCCCCGACCGTCTGGTCGACCTCGAGGAGCTTGGCCCCGTAGGCGTAGGTCGCCTGCGGGATCGTGGCGCCGACCTTGAACCACGCCTCGAGCGCCTGGTAGAAGTTCCCCGCCACGTTGCCGCCGAAACCCGCCAGTTCGGCCTGGATGCCGGTGGCGAGTGCGCGGAGGGCAGCCTCGAGCACCGGGCCACTGTCGGAAACCTGCTGAGCCGCCCGGCTCTGGGCACCGATGACCAGTTCGGTCGTCACATCGGACACGTACGCCTCCCCTGTTCTCGCTCGAGGCGATGCTACCGGCTCGGGGTAGGGTGTGAGCCGATCACCGGCGGAGCCAAGCCTCAGGGGGCGCAATGGGACGGCATGACTTCGAGGTCGACCTGCAGGCCGTCGTGACCGCGGCGAAGGGCATCGCCGACGCCGCGAAACTCTTCAAGGACAAGGACGTGTCCGACCTCATCCCCGGCAAGGGTGACGTCGGCGACGACTCCCTCTGGAGCGCGCTCGATGAATTCCAGGACCGGTGGGAGCGCGGGACCAAGAACATGGTCGAGGACGTCCAGGAGGCCGGGGGGCGGCTCGGCAAGATGGCGATGAACTACCTCGAATACGAGCAGGAGGCGGCCAAACCGCTCGCCGAGCTCACGGGTGAGTTCGGCGCGCTGGCCCTGCCCGGGGTCGAGGGCCCGTGACCGCGCCGTCGTTCGTGATCCCTGGTGATCCGGGGGTGGTGCGTGCGCGTGGGGAGGGGATGCGTGCGCATGGGGTGTCGTTCGTGGGGGTCGCGGAGGGTTTGGATGCGGTCCGTACGGATGG
>WBZT01000785.1_pt1 | contig 24919 bp, 16 predicted proteins | sample 5204241 | NCBI WGS metagenome assembly WBZT01 (sample SAMN12344358, study PRJNA552823) | activated sludge metagenome | biome: Activated sludge suspended growth; feature: Nitrification reactor; material: Wastewater; isolation source: activated sludge from nitrification reactor of wastewater... | reverse complement strand
TCTGAGGTTCGACGCCGAAATCCAGCAGCGGAATGATGGACGGATGCTGAATCTCGGTGAGAATGCGGCCTTCTCTCTCAAACGCTTCCTGAATGACCGCGTCCTTGTAGAGGCCGAACTTGAACACCTTGACGGCGATCACCCGGCCCGGACTATGAGAATCGCTCGCCCGGAAAACTTCAGAGACGCGCCCCTGCTTCACGAACGGGGAGAGCAAATAGCGGTCGCAAATCAAGGTCGGCAATTTCACAGAATGTCTCCCTCAATTGTGTTGAAACGGAAACCGACACCGCGCTTACGAACGTGTTCTGTCATAGCAATGCACTTCACCTCAACCAACAAGTTCCTTTTCGCGGGCGAAGACTTCGTAAAGCCCGGCTGGCCAGAAATCTTGTAAGCATTCCGGGTCGCATTGGCAATCCAATTGGCCTCTGAATTCGACGAGCTTGGCAGCGCAATGCGTTTGCATTATTCATTGACCCGCATGTTCGCGTTGAGCTTGCCGTCATTGTTTGTCGCCGCATTTATCGGTGCGGTGATCATTGCCTTGCTCTGGCGTCCGTTGCTTTCACGGCAGGCTCGCGACCGCCGGCGGCGAGCGCGCAACTACGGAAAAGTTTCATCAACGCGCCATCACAGGCCGGCGATTCAGTTGAATCTCGAAGTTCCCAAAGAAAATCGCGAGCAAAAGGGAAGGCGTTCTCGCTGACGACACACTGGCGGCACTCAACGTATGCACATTTTCATCGACGCAAACATCTACCTCGGCTTCTACGAAGCGACCAGCGACTCGCTGATCGAGTTGGAGAAGCTGTTCACGGTTTTGAAACAGAAGAAAGGAGCTAAACTTTGGCTGCCCGACCAGGTGAAACGTGAGTTTTGGAAAAACCGGGACGGTTCGGTGGCTTCCGTGTTGAAGGAGTTCTCAAAACTGAACGGATTGGGAAGCATTCCGCGGCTCGTGCAGGAAGACCCTGAGTTCGATCAACTGAAGAAACTCTCCGGTCAGTTGGACTCCAAGAAGAAGGAAATCGTGGATCGCGTCCGCAGCGAGGTGGCGGCTGAGAAAACCAGGGCGGATAATTGGATTCGCAATCTCTTCGGCTTGGCCGAGGAGATTGACACGTCAGGAAAAATTGTCAGCGAGGCCCGTGAACGAGCGTTGCGCCACACGCCGCCGGGCAAGCAGGATGGACTTGGCGATCGTTTGTCGTGGATCGCGTTGCTGACGGCGTTGCCGCAGAAGGCTGACCTTCACATCATTTCCGACGACGCGGATTTTGCGGGAGAACTTGAGCGGGACGAAATTCACCCTTACCTCAAGTGTGAATGGAACAAAAAGAACGGCGGGACAGCAAAGCTTTGGAGACGTGCGTCTCAATTTCTAGCCGCGCATTTCCCCGAAGCCAAGAACGCCATCGAGATTGAGCGGACGATGTTGATTGAGCGGCTGGAGAAAAGCCCCAACTTCGCCACGACCCACGCCGTCATTGCGGACTTTTCCGATCTCTCACATTTGAGCCCTCCACTGGCGACGCGGCTCGCCGCCGCTATTCTCAGCAATTCCCAGGTGCATTGGATTTCCGATGACGCCGACGTGAAGAAGTTTATCAAGGATTTCCTGGCTAAATACGCAGGTAGTATTGATGCCGTGACGAAAACGGAGTTGGAGAAGCTGGCCGGGTGAACAGCATCTGCGGCGTCGCAAACATTTCGGCGTCGCTTCAGTCGTGAATGTGCTCAAACTACAGCGCCATCGCAGGCTCAGGCGCAGCCATCGGATGCGGGGCATGCTCCAATGCCTCGCCTTCCTTGAGCATGAAAACCAGGCATGACGACGAGAACCGCGGCCCGGGCTTGCCGACGGATGACTCCAGCGGTTGGCAAGCGGCCAGGTTCTCTGCCAACTCGTCCGGTGTAGCGATTTCGTGCGCGTGGAGGACTCGGAGATCCCGGTTGCCGTTCTCCTGCCGAAGCAATGTCACGGCCTTTACCTCCGTGACCGTCAGCAGCGGGTAGCGAGCGATGAACGCCAGTGTATCGGTCAGTAGTTGATCGCGGTCGGCAGCCTTCTTCGGAATGTTCGCGTTGATCACTTGCGCCTTCAATCGTTCTTGCGCGTGGAGAGCGGCGGACTTTCTTTCTGCGTGGGCCGCAGCCAATGCAGCCGGATTCTGTAGCAGCAATTTCGCCTGTTCCATTGACGGATGTTCGGACTGCTCAAGACGAGAGAGCAGTTCGCCATAGACGGCGTTGAACTCCATTCCCGGCAGCAACCGGGATTTAACCTCACTAACCAGGTCCTTGCGCAGTTGAACAGGAACGCGGTTTCGATCGGCTCGCAACTTCATGCTCTCATTATAGAACGCGTTGCCGTGTCGCAGCAGCCACGAGACATCGCAGAGCGACGCTCCTACAATGGAAATGTGGGTGAAAACGATGCCGAACCCAAAGTCAATGGACATCCGCCAACTCCGGGAAGAGAAGCCCAAGCTGGGCTGGCTCACCGATGTCCGCTTCACCATTCTCCACAATCACCGCAAACTCGCCGAACTCGAGCCCCTGGTCGTCGCTTGCCTCAAGCCGGGCGAGCCGGTGAGAATCGTCACGCGCGAGAATCTGTTTGAACTCGCGTTGGAAGGCGAGAGGGTGAATTTAATCATCAGGGAGGGGCGGAAGCACGAAGGACTGGCTTATCAAGCCGCGCCGGAAGCGTTGCAGTTGTTTTGCAATGAGGCGATCACCCTCCATAAGAACCAGCATCTTTTCTGGCATTTGACAGAGGATGAGATCCGCCAAGTGCTAAACGATTTTCAAAGTCTGGCAGGCTCGGGCGGACTTGTGGTCAATAAGGGCCGGCATAGTCTGATGCTGCAAATCAAGGAGGGAAAACTCACCTTCAACCTCAACGGCGCAGAAGGATCAGCAGGACCTGCTCAGAACGGCACATCGCCGGCGATTCCGAATTTCGCCGACAGAAATTCCCAACCAATCGCCTCCTGAACCACCGGCCGCGTCTGGCGGAGAGCCATCCGAATGTGTTCGCGCATTGACGGAGGAAACCACATGACGGCGGCGCTGTGACGTTCGGTAACCGAAGCCGGGGACTCGATGCTACGGGCGTCCAGCAGCCAATGATAATACTCCTCGGCAGGCTGGACTTGTATTCCGAACTGGTCTCTCAAGCGCTGATTAAGTTGAAACGGAATCTGAATTCCGTCGCGGTCGAGGTCTCCGAAATAGAGGAACTGTTTCGCCTGCCCATCGGAAGTTGACTGAAGCAATCCGGCGAGAAACTCCGTCGCCCGAAGAACGGCCAGGCCGCTGCCCAGGACGACTCCTCTGTGCTGGTTCACCAGGCGATTGAGCCGGCAAAAGCTGTGGAACGTGGATTCATTTTCCAGTATCAGCCACGGCTCTTTCGCATCGCGCGCCGCAGGAACACAGGGAAGGCTCGCTGGCACTTGGCGGCAGCGCAGCATTTCGAGCGTCAGCCGGCCTTCCGCAAATAGTTGCGAGTTCAGCAAGCTGTCGAGGCGTTTCTCGTCGCCGAAAATTTCATAAGAGCGCTCTTTGACAGGCACAACCGGCCGCTGCCGCCCGCCATTCCTGAGGAACTCGTGAATGCGCCGCACTTCTTCCGGATCGCGCAAGGCGCGCAACCCAGCCACGAAGGCCAGTTCCGCGACCCACGGAAAGGAGCGATGGTTAAATCTCTTTTCTTGGTCCGCAGGAGCGCGCTCGAACAGTATCCATCTTGGCAAAGCTGGCACGGGCACGCGCTCCCAGCCGCCGCGTTCATCAGCGGGCAGACGGACAGCACCCGCGGCAGCCAATTCGTCCAGGCAAGCGCGCAGCCGTTCACGCCGGTCGGCGCTTCCCTGAAAATGCGGAAAGGTTTTCAAGAACTCCGCCTGCACGGCGTCAAGCTTCAGCCTCGCGCGTCTCCCGCTTGCGTTCTTCAACGCTACGAGAAAACTGTCATTGCCGTTGGAGAACTCCATCGCGGTTGATTCCAAGAGTCACGCCTTGCACCGATTCCGCTTCAAGCGGCCGTGGGTCAGAAGTGACGTGGTAGTCGTTGGTGGTTTTGCCCCGCGAGCTGTTGCGCAGGCGCACGTAGTGCGGGAAATGTTTGAGGGCCGAAAAATCGTTGATGCCGGTGGAGTAAATCAGTTGCACACCCATCAGCCGCGCCATTTTGAGCTGCAAGTCAACAAACGTCGCCAAGTTCGATTTGCCGAAGGGATTATCCAACAACAACAGCCCCGAGTCCATGTCGAGCAAATGCTCGGCCCGCGCCTTTTGCCGCGCCCGCAACCGGACTAGAATGCAATACAGCACGACGGCAGTCGTCAGCTTTTCGCCGTCCGAAAATATGTTTACGATATCCATGATGTCATGGCTGCCGGCGCGGAGATGGTACTCGGGTTTGAGAATCCGAATGTTCGCTCCCTTTGTGCCGCACAGCGCAATGAGGCACTCATAAGCGAGTTGGTGTCCGCGCGGGATATTTTGCCCGGGCTGAAACCATCGGTCCACCGCCTGGCCGAGGAGCACTTGCCGCTCCGTCGGGTCGCTTCGTCGCGGCAGAGTTATCCGCAGAAACGGCTGCTTTGCCCATGCGCCCATTGTGTCGGGCATCTCGCTCACTCGACCCGCCTGCTCGAACAGATTCGCCGTCTGGCGTGCCAGCGTGTCGAGCTTCTGAACCAGAATCCGCTTCTCCTGTTCCTGCGCCTCCAGTTCGGCCTGGCAAACGGTGACCTGATCCTCAACCGCGCGGATTTGTTGCTCGGCCTGCAGCGCGAAATCGTCGAAAGCCAGGCGCACAAGCCGCTCGCGAAAGGGAATGTTCCGTTTGGCAAAACGCTCGCCAGTAATGAGCGGATGCATTTCCTTGTCGAACCGTCGCCGCATTCCCTCCTCGGTTTTTCGCAGCGCGCGGTCCGTGTCATCCAGCTTGCGGCACACGCGGTTTACGAGCGCCTGATTTGCGACGTCGTCATCGGAAAATTCCGGATGTCCTGCGACCTCGGCAGTTTCGCCTTTTTGCACCCGGTTTTGCAGAGAGGTGTAAAGCGGCCGCCGCGATTGAATACGCTCCATGCCGCGTTCGACAATGCCAAGCTGGTCTTTGGTGTTCGCAATCGTTTGAATGAACGCGTCCACTTTGGCCTGAATGGAAGCGACAATCGCTTCACACGCTTGCGACGTCGCCGGACGAGGGAAGAGCGAATCGTTCGTGTCCGTGCCTTCCTTGTATTCGCGCGGGTCGGGACGCTGGGCCATCGCCGTGTCGTAGTCTCTTTTCGCGTTCGATGTAGCGGCGCGAGCGTCCACCACGACCTGCTTCTGCGCCTCAAGTTCCGCGTCCAGCGCCGGAATACGTCCGGCGGTTTCAATTTCCTGCTGGGGAAGTTTGCCACGGAGCTTCTCGTAAGTCGCTCGCCGCTCTTTCACCGTATTGCCCAATTCTTCGATGCGGCCCTCCAGCGGACCTTTCTGGACCTTGCCCTCGTACGCGGCCCGGGCATTTCGAAACTCGGCTTCCAGTTCTTCGGGCAATTGCGACGGCGCGACCGTGGGAAGTTCGCCAACGTATTCGCTCGGCAGATCGTCTCGCTGCCGTTGCGCCGCGGAAATCGGCGCAGCCAACTCCAAGCAGCGGGCATTCGCGGCGCGCTCCATTTCTTCCAGCAACGGTTGCTCTTCATCCAACGTGCGGAGTTTGCGCCCGATCTGGTCGATTTCCTTCACGCTGGATTCATGCTGGTTTTTCCACCGTTCGGCGTGATTCTCGTGGTCCGTGATAAACGTTTTGATCTGCCGCAAGTGGCCTTTGACTGTGGCGAGTTCGGTCGCACACGTCACCTGCGAAGCCTGGTTGGTCTGTTTCTTTTCCTGCAACTCGCCAAGACGAGTGTCCAGTGCGGAAAGGTTCTCCTTCAGCGTCGCGAGTTCAGACTGAGTTCCGTCCGCCTTGCGCGTCAATTCGGCAATCCGCTCTTGAGGCCAGACGCGATTAAACTCGCGCACGCGCAGAGCCGCTTCATGCGCTTGTTTACCCTTGCTGCTCACCGCATCACGCTCCGTTTCGCGCGCGTGCCGCCGCTCTTCCAAACGCGGACGCGCCATCGCCGCTTCCTTGGTGGAAAAGAGACCATGCTCTGCGGGCAAAACGGTGTGTTGGCCGCCAGCACCATTGTGGCCGCCAACCGGCAGTATGTCCGGCGTCATCAAAAGCACCGGCACTTTGACGTTGAGAGCTTGTATTGTGGCTTGCGCCTTCGCCAGTTCGGGCGGGTTTTGAATCAGAACGCCGGCGTAGGCAGCGGGATGTTCGTGCAGCAATTGCAGCGCTTCCGAAACGGACCGGTGTTCGGCGAGCCAGCGGTAAACCGGCAGCGCGCTCCGCACGCCCGCGTCCTGCAATCGCCGGAGGACTTCGGTCACGTCCACGGACGGCGCGAGCAGGCCATCGTGTTCGAGATGATGGATTGATCGCCGGTCTTCTTCATCGGCTATGCCCAGTTCGATAAGCCGCGCCTCGGTCGCCTCGTGCAGCGACTCGAGTTGTGTCAGCAGATGAGGATTGCGCAAATCCGGCTCGACGCCTTCGCAAAGCTCGCGCACGGCAGGAAGCCCAGCAGTCTCGCCGCGCTGTTTTTCCGCAGCTTCGAGTTTGCGTTGGATGTCCTCCCACTCCGCTTGACGTTGCTGGCGCTCGCGTTCTGTTTGCTCCCGTTCGACCGTCGCTTCCGAAAACAAACGATTGAGTTCGTCGGCCTCGGCTTTTAATCGGTTGCCATCCGTTACCAACTCTTCAACTCGTTTTTCCCAACGCGTGAGCGCCGCCTTGCCTGTCTCGGTAGCGCCAATCAGGTCTTCCTCGCGCAAGCGGCGGCGCGCTTCGTCGTGGCGTATCAGTGCGGAATTTGCGGCATCGCGACTGCCTTCCGCAGCGACTTTGTCCTGGCTCAATTTCACGCGGTCAGCATGCAACGTCTTCAAGAGTTGTTGCGCCTGCTCGCGCTGGGCCGCCGCATCGCTCTGCGACTTTTTGAGCGCGTTGAGGCGCGCGTCCCACGCTGCTGCCAGGCCCGCGCCAAGCCGCCGCAGCGTCTCGAATTCGGGGCGATGCTCGCGCAGCAAGGCTTCGAGCCGCTCGACGCTTGCTTTCAGGTCGGCTTCCTTTTGCGAAAGCGAACACCACGCGACCGCGGCTTCGAGAAGTTGTTGGCGGCGCATCGCGGCGGCTTCGGAATCCTTGCAGGTTTTCCACGCCGCTTCCGTTTCCCGGACGCGAAGCTCGCGTCCGAGGCGTTCATAACCGCCTTTGTAACGCACGTGCAACGCGCGTTGCCGTTCCTGGTCGCTGATAGTGTCACCGTGGAGCTTCTTCTCCGCTTTGAGCGAGTTCTCCCGCTGGTCCAAATCCGCAAGCATCGAGCGGATGGCTGTCGCCAGCGTGGCCATCTCGCGCACCAGTCCTGCGCGTTCGTCGCGCAAGCCGGATCGTTGAGCGGCTTCATGCGCGAAAGGACGCAGCGACTTCAAAAGTTCCTGCCCGAAGGTAATCGCGGCTTCGCGATCCGGCGCGCGCGCGATTTTTTCCCGCAACTCCACAAGACTTTTCTCCAGCTCCTCCGTGGTGCGTTCGTCAAAGACAAGTTCGAGAAAGAGGCGAAGGAAATCCTCAGGGGCTTTCAGCTTGAACAGGTCCGACGCGCCGCCTTCCTGCTTGTTCATCTTCAAATGCAGGCGGAAGAGGAATGGATCAAGGCCGCGTTCATCCAAATGTTTTTCCCATTGCGTCTGGTCTTCGGGAATCACGAGATCCATGCCGCCACCATTGCGGCGTTCCGCCTCGCGCAGCGCGTCGAGCACCGCATCAATAGACCGCGCCGGCGTTCCCAAACCGAGCACGGGCAACTGGTCAAAACCAAATCCCGGCACGGCGTAGAAGCTGAAGAACCGCCTCTTTAGTTCCCGGTCTTTCAGCAGCATGATTTCGCCAACCACACGGCGCGCAGTGCCCAGAGCCGGGAAATCCCATTCGGTAACCACCACGCCCAGTTCGTTCGGCCGCAAAAAGTCCGTGAGCGTATTGTCCTTGCCGAGCAGACGTCCGAGGAATTGGTTTTGGTTGGGCACGAGCACGCTGTAGAGCAGCGAAATCAGCGTGGTCTTGCCGCCGCCGTTGCGCAGCCAGATAACGCTGTCCTGTGGCGCGCCGTTCTGCTTGTGGCGGAAGTCCAGCGTGAGCGGGTGAAACCGGGCGCAGTTCTCACCCATGCCCGCAAAGTGAACTCGACATAAACGAGCCATCAGTTCGCCTCCTTTGATACAGCACCGTTTTGCTTGGCCTCGAATTCCTGCATCAAGCGAAACAATCGCGACTCGGTTTCACGAACCATGAATCGCACCTGAATTCGGAACTGCGGGCGGGCGCGGAAAAGGGTCTCGCCCGCTTCCTCAAATTCCTGAAACAACCCTTCGCGGGCATACTTTTCGAGCATGAAGCGCGTCATCGCGACCAGATTCTGACGACCGCCGGACGAGTCGGTTTCCGGCAGGGACAGCAAATGATTGAAGCCTTCCACACATTGCTCTGAAAAAACCTCGCCAGCCTGATTTATCGCTCGAAGGCTTTCGCAAATTTCCACCGCGTGATGGGCGACATCCGCCGCGCGAATTTTGTGCGAGAGCACATCGTCCTCGTCATTGAGCCGGTCCTCGTTCGGATACACGTAGGCGGCCAGCACGAAATGCAAGAGACCGTAAGCGACACGCTCGCGGAAGGACATATTGCGACGAAAGCTATCCAAGGTTGGCGCAAAAAAGCCGTCGGGCTGGGAAACCAACATCAGTCCATGCACCGTTGAATCGCCGTAGATTTGCAGCTCCATGCCGCGGGCGATTGCCTTCACGAGGTCACGAAATCCCGTGTCGCTGGCGTAGCGTTGGAGCAACTCGCCGTATTCGGCGTTGTTTGCGGGCGTGACGCGCGGCGTCATCGCCAGGAGCAACAACCGCGCTGCCGCGGCAGCTTGTGAGGGGGCGTCAAGCATGGGGTTTTCGGGTGATGAACAGGTCGTCGCCGTACACGTCGGGAGTTTCAAGCTGGCGGCCGTCTGCCGAAATGATAACGCCGTCCTCCATGCCTTCATACCACTGTCCCGCAAGCAGCACTGCCAGATGCCGCGCATCGCCATGGTCGCCATTCAGGTTGTTCAGCCAATCCGAAAGACGAGTTTCGGACGGCAACGATTCGAGCGCGTTCTCGACGAGGGTCTTGATTTCGGGTGTGAACGGCGGAACGGGATCTTCGATGTTCTCCAGTTCCGGCGCGACAATGGGTTGCACCGTCTCAGTTGCACGACGCTCCTGCCACAGCTTCGCCACCATCTGTGAAAAATCCGGCAGCGGTTCGATGGCGGGCGGATGCAGCAAGTGCCAGTTGGCAACGAGCCATTCGTCGGTTTCCCCGGCAGGCCGTTGCAACAAGGGCTTCAGCACGGCGGTCTGCGGATTCGGAAATGGAGTCAACGCCACCGGGTGAAAACTTTGGCGGGCGTGTTCATCGAGGAAAATCCGATTTGAACTCATCACCAGCGTAAGCAGTTCGTTGTGCTTGCGCGCGGCGATTTCAAGCTGCTCCTTCACGAACACCAGCTTTTCGCGCCCCGCCTGGTCCGTCTCCGACATTTTGCGCTCGGCTTCGGCAGCAAGATCGTCCTCGGCATGGATGCGCTCCTCGATGTGATTTCGCGCCTGGGTGAGTTTCGGAAGAACGTCGGCGACCCAGTTGACGCTCTCGACGCTTCTTTCGACGACTCGCAACGCCCGTCGAATGTGTTCGGTGTATTCGACGGTGCGGGCAAGAGCGGTGCGTGCCGCAAGCGCGGCTTCATCGAGTTTCCCGTGCCGAATGAAGTGTTGAAGCGCGGCTTCGTCCGCCGCTTGTTGTGCTTCGAGTTCGACGCCGAGACTTTCCAGATAAATGTTAATGGCCTCGGCGGAGGCGACATACCGCGGCTGCCCGTCGCCCTCCAAATCGCGCAGCTCGACCAGTTTGAAAATCGCCAGCGCCCATTCGAGACGTCCGTCAGCCGTGCTCGTCTGGTAGCGCACGCGAAACGCATCGCGCTCGCGTTCGTTCGTCAGTTGGTCCAGCAGAAAACTGGCGACTCGGTCTGCTTTTGTCGCATCCAGGTCCGGCACGGCCTGGAGCAGTTGCGGCGTGAGCGCGGAGAGAATTTGTTCGTACGTCGCGCCGCGATGAAACCCGCCCATTTCGGTGACGATGACGTCGAGCAGCGCGGAGGCGAACCGAAACAGGTCCAACCTGGCCAAGGGAAGCTCCGCATAACGGCCCTTGTTCGCTTCGATATCAAACAGTGGCCGTAGGTGCGCCAGCGATTTTGCCCGGCGATTCAACGTTTCCCTCAAATAGGAGGTCTCGCTCATTTCTATTCCGAGATTCTGACCAGCGGCGTAGGACGAATGCGGTCCAAGGTCGAAACCGAACGCTCGGCCAGTGTGACAGAAACGATGTTGAGCTTCGAGATTTAATTCATTTCACCAGAGCCGTGTGACCGGTCGCCGCATTACAATTGTAGTATGCTGGCAAGAGTTGTGCGCGCATTGGCCGGCGCAGTGCCCGAGTGCAGCAACTGGACGTACGCGGCGCAGGCGGGCGTGCTGTTTGCGGTTGGCACGCCGGGCGTCGGCATGATGTCCCGTCTGATTCAACCCGCATCGGTCTGGATGCCGGGCGGAACAATAATTCCGGAAACGACGCTCGGCATCCTCACAGTGTCGTTGAGCGGCTTGATCGCGTCCAAGCTCGCCGTGAAGAACCATTGGGGCATCGCGCAACGCCGCAAATCGGCCAGAAAATTGGAGATCAGCCTCGGCGGAATGACATTCACCGAGTCGGCTCTTTTCACCAACATCATCACGTTTGGCGCGATTGGCGCGGGCAAGACAGCGGCGGTGGTTTACCCAATCCTGGAATCCATCGCTGCGCTGTACAAGAACGATGACCCGAAAGAACCGGACGCCAAATGGGGCGGGTTCGTCCTCGACGTCAAAGGTGATTTCCACGAGGCGCTGATCTACGTGATGCAAAAGCACGGTCGCGATTTGCTGGAAGACCTCGTCGTCATCCGCCCGGACAATGATTATTACATCCTCGAGTTTGAGGAGGTCACGACGGGAGAACATTTTCTGGTCAGTTGCATGGGCGGGACATCCATGCAGGAGTGCGACATCGTTTTAGCCACGGCCACCGGCCCGCAGGACGTTCTGGCCACGGACGAATCGGGCAACAGAGTTTTATTGCTCAACGGCGGTTGCGAGACGCTTTCCTCATACATGTTCAGTGATCGCGGCACTTTCCTGCGGCCGGAAGTTCACGCTCGACTCACGCAACTGGAATTCGATATTGCCGGCAAATCCATTCGCTGGCTGGGCTGGCGCGAGCAGAACGGACGGCTCTCGCGCGTGTCGCACACTCACAAACGCCAGCCGGTTTATGTCCGAGACGCGCACGGCAACACCATCACCTGTGATAAACCAAAACGCCTGCGCTACCTCGGCGTCCATTCGATTAACAACGGGCTGACCTACAATCTCGTTCCGCGCGGAGCTGCTTCCACCGAGGCCGCCGGCCGGATCATGTCCGTCGCCGAAGTGACTGGAAACTCTTTTGGCAGCGACAATGCCTATTGGTCGCAGGCGTCGGAAAAACACATCGCGCATTGCGTGGAGTTGTTCCGTCAGGTCGAAGGACCGTTGGGTCGGGAGTGCAGCGTGAACGAAATTCAGCGATTCACTTCAAATGAACAGTTCCTCAAGGAGTATCTGGGCCGGCTCAAAGAGGTCATCCGAAACAAGCAGATCATGGGAGCGAACGATTACGAAATTCTCTTGCTGCGGAATCTCGAGGACTACTTCACCGGCGAATGGATGGTCCACGACCCGAAGACCAAGGGCAACATCCAGTCATGCGTGACAAACCTGTTCGGCGACGTGACCCGCAACGCGCAATTGCTCAAAACATTTTGCCAGCCATCGCGGTTCAGCTTTGAGGACTGCCTCAACAGCGGCAAAGTTTACACACTGGTGTTGAGCGCCTATCCGAACGCGCAGATGCTCATCGGCACGTGCATGAAGCTGGACTTCCAGCAAGTCGTCCTCAAGCGCACGCAAGCCGCGCCAGTCAACAAAAGCCGATTCCTGCTTTTCCTCGCTGATGAATACCAGTTCTTCATCACGACCTCAGGCGGTAGCAAATCCGGCGGCGACGAAAAGTTTCTATCGCTGTCGCGGCAGTCGCGCATTTTGAATCTGGTTTGCACACAGGCGAAGTCGTCACTCCTGGCCGTGCAGCGCGATGAAAACAAAATTGATGCTTTCATCCAGTGCTTCGGCTCGCGCGTGTTCCTCCAGGGCCTTGACGAGAAGACGAATAAACTCGCCGAAGCGACTTTTGGTCAAATCTGGGCCGAACGGGAAGACTTCCAGGGGCACGATTTGAAACTTTCCAGCGCCGTGGACGGGCGAGCGCCTTCCATCACCCGCCGCAAAGAGAAGCAGCACCGATTTGACGCTTCCTATTTTTACACGCAGATGTCGCCGTTCGACGCCGTGTTGTTCAACAAGGAAGCGCCGGACATTAAACAGCGAATCGTCAAAACCAATCTTCGCAAGACCGCTTGCTTCTACGACAAGAAGGAACTCGCCGCCGCGGCCAACAGTTATTATCAGTCGTACATCGAGAACCGCGCGTGGCAATTGGGCATTCCGCACCTGTTCGACAGCCGCGACAACGTGAAACCTACCGACCTAAAAGAGCGTGAGCAGCGGGCCTGCGGAATTCTTCGCTCGTGGCGCAACAATCTTCCGATTGGAATACCGGCGAGCGCTGCGAACACGAACAGTGGAACTCCAAATCGCGCGTTCTCGGAATCTGACGACGCAGGCGGCAACGCAACCGATGTCACCGAGGAAGCCGCGAGGCAGATTATGCAGGAGCTTGGCGCGCCCAAGCCGGAAGACCTTTTCAAATACGTGGATCAGAACAAGACGTGGCTCTCCGATTTAGAGGCCAGCCAGCGAAGCGATCCGTTTTACAGCGCTGAAGACGACAAAATTACTGTGCCTGCGGGTGATGGTGCGGAAAGTCCGCCGGATTTGCCGGCGAGCGAAGTTGATTCCGAAAGTGCGGAGATCGAAAAGATGCTCGAAGGCATGTCGTCGCCACCAAGCGCTGACAAATCCGTGCGCAGCCAACAAGCCAGGCGCATTTTTGCCAACCTTACCGACGTGCCCGACGACTTGCGAAGTCCTGATGGAAACCAGCACGCCAGGAAATAAACGTCTCTACACGATTTCGGAGATCGCCTGTCCTGATTCCTGCAATCAGCCCGAGTCGGAGAAGGGATGCCATTTTCGGATTGGACCGGATCGGTTCACCTGCACGAAATGTCAGTTGCGCATCTGGCGGCACTTCATGGGCTGCGAACTGAGTCCGACGGATCTTCAGGAGATGTTGCACGGCAAAAAAGTCACTTCATCTGAGAAGGCTTTGATCTGGAAGAAGGACGGAAAAGAAACCGCTATTCGCGGCCGCCTCGTTCTGACCGAAGAATACAAGGTCCGCATTGCGCCCAAGCTCAGATCGAAACAGCCGACGGATGAGGCTTGCCCCAAGTGCAACACCGGAAAGCTGCAACTCATCACGTCCATAGACGGCTCGAAATGGTACGGCTGCAGTGGCTTTCCGCAGTGCCGATTCACGAAAGCGTTCATTCCGCACGCATTCAAAACCGCGCCAGTGAAGAAAGAGGGCGAACATGCGGAGGACAGCGGAAAAACGACTCGATCAGGGGCGTACAATGGCGAAACCAGCGGCGGGCAAGGCCAGCCCGTCGCACGCGGAATGAAAAAGTCTTTGCCGCGCGAGGACAGGTCAATCGAAAAAGCCAAAGCACCCGCCACCAATGACTCAGGTTTCGCAGTGTCGCTCGACACTCAAAAGACCGCCACGCCAAGCCCGCCGAGTTGCGACAACGCAGAGAGAATGGAGGCATCTGGCCACGAACGTTACCAGCGCATTCCCAAGTTTATCTTGAAGATGCTCAAATCGGACAGAACGCCCTCGATCAAACCATCCGACACTCCATCTACTCAAATGAGCGCGTTGAGTCACCCGCGCTGGCAAACCGAGCCGAACTCAAAACCGTGAAAAGACAAAGGCGGACGCGAGGCAAACGCGACTCCTTTCATTCCGCAAGACCGTTCGAGTTTCCGGCTCGGAACGCCGGCAAGAACCCGAAAGCGATCCGATTGCGAGCCGAGCCATCTGGAGACACTCCTCTCTACCAAGAAATTGCCGTGCGCGTGCTCCGGGGATCGAAGGCAATCGCCGACATTGTCATTGGGCTGGACTCAGCGGGAAATCTTCGGGTTGATTGCACGGCGAACAGCGAGGGGGACGGGGATCACGCGATAACCGTGTTTCCAGAACTTCCGGCAGCAGAGATGGTGCGATACGGCGTGCGTGAAGCAACCTGCCGCTAAATCAATCGAATTCCCGATTGGTTTGGAAAATCGCGGCAAGCTTTACGCGATGGGCGTGAGCGCGTAGGCTGCGCGGCATGGCGACATCTGCCCAATATCCTCTGCGCCACATTTCGATTCGCGTGCCGTGGCACGATGACGGGTGGAAAGGAACGGTCTGCAAAGCGCCGCGATTCAACGGCGCGTGCCTGAAACTTCCGCGAATTGCCGAGTCGCGAAAAGACCTCGAGGAAGAGGCGGCGGCGGGAAAATCTTTGCGCGAACTCGAAACCAAAGACTTTCCTTGCTGTGTAAGTGAGCGCGCAACATTCATGGCGGACTTCGAATTCACGCTTTTGAAGCGCCACCCCTATTCGCAGTCTTCTCCCAAAACTCACGGACACTTTGGCCCGACGCCGCTTCGATACCCGCCGTATTCAGCATCCGCCGTCCCGTTCCGTTGGATGCGGCGCGAGAACATGGAAGCGCTGGCGCAGGAGTTCGCGCTGTCGGCCGATCCAGCGCGAGAACCTGAGTTGCCGTTCAAAACGGGCTGGGTGCAGGAAAAAAGCAATCAACTGTCACTGCTCGATTGTTTCTTCGGGCACTTCCAGCCGGAGGAATCGCTCTGTGTCTTCTACGCGAAGCAAGTTCCCTTTGTGGAAGAATTCGGACGAGTCATTGTCGGCGTCGGCCGGGTCAAACACATCGGGGCGTCCGTGGAGTATCACTATCAATCGCAAGGTGAACTTAAGTGCGTCTTGTGGGAGCGACTCGTTCAGCACTCAATTCGTCCCGGCTTCGCGGATGGTTTCCTGATGCCATATCAGGAAGCATTGGCTCACGCTGAGGAGAACTCCGCTTTCGATCCGGCGACTATTGCCGCATTCGCTCCTGAAGACAGGCTGCACGAATTCTCCTTTGCGAGCGAGCACGTGACCGCTGACGGGGCGATCGGCTCGTTGCTCGCGTGTGCTCGCTCTCTGGAACAAGCCGCCAAACATTTCGGGGATTCGTTTACGCGGCAACTCCGTTGGATTGACCGCGAACTTACGCGGCTTTGGAAACTTCGCGGTCCGTGTCCAGGATTGGGAGCGGCGTTGAACGCTTTTGGAGTCGAGCGCGGCCACTTTGTTGCTCACCACCTTGCGAGTCAGCTCGGAGCAAACAACAATCCATGGCCTTTGGTCGAAAAGACGTTTGCCAATCCCGCCGCGGTTCTGCCGCCATCGCTGCAGCCGTGTGTGAATCGAACGTTGTCAAAGGCGTTCAGGCAACTGACCAAAGAGCGGAGGACATTGCTCGAACTTGTCAGCCGATTCGACCTGACTGGGGAGCAAGCCAGTTCGATTTTTGTCGCCGAGGAGCGCGTCAAAGCCGGCATTGCGGCATCCGACAATGATTTTATTCAGAACCCTTACCTGCTTTACGAACTCACAAGGCTGAATGTCGAACCTGTGAGTGTCTGGACGGTTGATCGCGGCGTCTTTCCGCCCCCTGCGGTTCGCGAGGTCCACCCGCTCACAAAACCCTCCGCTGTGGATGGCGGCACTGACGCGCGGCGAATTCGAGCACTCACGATTCATGCGCTGGAAGAAATGGGGTTGGCGGGCAACACGCTTTATCCGAAGGCAGACATTATCCGCACGCTTCGCGAGATGGCGCTCGATCCGAAGTGCGAAGTGACCGGCGACACAATGAACGTCGCCGAAGAGGAAACTTTCGGCGACGAGATTCGGCTCGTTCAACTCGGCGACACCGAGCGCGCTTATCAGCTTTCACGTTTCGTCGAAATGGGAGTCCGCATTCGCGATGGTGTTAACAAGCGAATTGCCGCACCCCGGCACACTATCTCCGCGGATTGGCGAAAGTTGCTCGACGAGGAACTTAAAGACGCAGCTCAGGATGAACTGGAGGAACGCGCACGGCAGGAGAAAACGGCGGCGCTTCGCGAACTGGCCGAATCTCGTTTCGGCGTTCTCATCGGGCCTGCGGGAACGGGGAAAACGACTTTGCTTTCTGTTCTTTGCCAGCAGCCGGACATCCGCGCCGGAGGGGTGTTGTTGCTCGCTCCTACGGGTAAAGCACGAGTGCGCCTTGATGAACTGGCAAACGATGCGGGTTTCAAGGCGCAGACCCTCGCGCAGTTCCTGAAGGGATGCGGACGCTACATCGGAGCGACGCAACGCTACCGGATCTCCGACGCGGAGAAAGCAGCTCCCGGCAAAACTGTTATCGTTGATGAAGCCTCCATGCTTACAGAAGAGATGCTTGGGGCGCTGCTGGATGCGCTCGTCGGAGTGCAACGATTGATTCTCGTTGGCGATCCGCAACAACTACCACCGATTGGGCCGGGCAGGCCATTCGTGGATATTGTGAAGCGACTTCAACCAGCGAACGTTCATACGCTATTTCCGCGCGTTGCCCAAGGGTATGCCGAACTGACAATCCGCCGCCGACAGACAGGGGCGGAACGCGCGGATTTGCGGCTGGCCGAGTGGTTCAGCGGGCGTCCGCTTGCGCCAGGTGAGGACGATGTTTTGGAAAGCATCGCGAGATCGGGAGGCACACCAAATGTTCAATTCGTTCGCTGGCAAACTGCTGATGAGTTTCAGACGCGTTTGATTGAGGCTCTGACGAAGGAGTTGGGATTGAAGTCGCCAGATGATCACGAGAGTTTTGACCTCAAGCTTGGTGCGAAGCCGGTCAATGACTATTTGTATTTCAACCTTGGTGCAGCCGCTCAGGCTGAAGCCTGGCAAATCCTCAGTCCGATTCGTGCCTGGCCGCACGGCGTGATGCAGGTGAACCGATACGTTCACAAGAAATTCAAACAAGGCTGGCTCGAATTTGCCCGCTGGCCGGGCTGGAAACGGAAAATCCCCGAACCGATGGGTGTAGAGGAGATTGTTTACGGCGATAAGGTAATTTGCGTGCAAAACCACGGGCGCGAAGCGTGGGACGCCGGCGAACGGAAGAACGTCGATGGCTATTTGGCGAACGGCGAGATTGGTGTGGCCGTCGGCCAGTTTCGAACCGCGAACATGACCAGCGCGCCATGGGCTTTGAAAGTCGAGTTTTCCTCTCAGCCCGGGCTTCAGTTCGACTTCACGGCGAAAGGCGATTTTGGCGAGGAAGCTCAACCGCGGTTGGAACTCGCTTACGCGCTGACCGTTCACAAAGCCCAAGGCAGCGAGTTTGATTTGGTGATTTTGATCCTCCCGAATCCCTGCCGCCTGCTTTCTCGTGAACTTCTCTACACGGCTTTAACGCGACAAAGAAACCGCGTCGTCGTCCTCCACCAGGGCAGCATAGCCGACCTTCACCGGTTCTCACAGGACGCTTATTCCGAAACGGCCAAGCGCCTGACGAATTTATTCGGAAAGCCAAAGCCGGTTGAAATCAAAACCACCGGGCAAGCCACTCCCACTTTCCTTGAGGAGAAGCTGATTCACCGCACTGCCCGCGGCGAAGCGGTACGCTCGAAGTCTGAGGTCATCATCGCAGATCATCTCGCGAATCGTGGCTTGGTTTATCGCTATGAAGCGCCTTTGAGCTTGGGCGGAGAAACTCGCTTCCCCGATTTCACCGTCGAGGACAGCGATACAGGCATCACTTACTATTGGGAACACTGCGGCATGTTCTACGATGCTGGTTACCGCGAGCGTTGGGAAACCAAGCTGCGTTGGTATCGCCAGAACGGAATCCTGCCCTTTGAGCAGGGCGGCGGATCAAATGGAACTTTGATTGTGACGAAAGATGATGCTGCTGGTGGAATTTCTTCGGCCAAGATCGCTGAAACGGTAAAGTCTGTTTTTGGTTAAACACCCCAGCATTGAACGGCTTCGCGTCGCACGGCCTTTCTTTCCCCTCGACATCGGGCTTGGGCCACGTTGCCGAATCAAAATTTTCCGCCGCCGAGGTGTCAACTAATCAAGAGTCGGCCGGATTGCTGCCAGGCCGAAAATTCATCCGGCGCTTCGAAAAGAATCGTAACCCCAGCGTTGATCAGGTCCTCAAGTTCGATACCCACCTTCACGCTGCGCGCTGCTGCCAGATCGGCAGGCATCTTCGTGTAACGCGGAACATCTGGCAGGTGCTGCGCGATGAGAGCGTTGACGGCATCGGCCAGCGAGCGCAAAAGGTCCTCCGCGCAGCGGAGCTTGTAGTTCTGGTCGGGAGTGAATCCGCGCGCGAAATTCTGCCAGGCGTCGTGGATTTTTTGCACCGTCGGATGCTGACGTTGTTGATCGGAGAGCGCGAAGTAGGAAGCAATCGCGCGAGCACCGTTCGGTGGGTGCGAGTTTGAGGCGAGCAGGTAGGGAGGAAAACCTTGAGCACGGCCCAAGTCCACCATCGAGGCGAGATTGGCTGGCCCGCAAACGTATCCCGCAAACAGGTCGCAAAAAATCTCCGCGAGCCAGAGTGCGCTCCAGGAACTGGCGGCGCGGTCGAGTTCCTGATCGCGCAGCGCCTTCTGCGCCGGCGGAATCGGACCGGCCTGCTGCTTCAGTTGAGCGAAGTGGCGCTTCACGATAGCCGTCATTTCCCGGAGGAAGACATCGTCCCTTGCGAACACGCTGTGGCCGAACTCGTGATAGATTCCCGGGACTTCGAGAATCGTTTCCAGCAGATGCGGCGGGCCGAAAAAGACAGGGATGGCGAAGATTCCGCGGTATTCCGCCAGCAGCGCCAAATCCCTTCGCAAACAGACCAGGATGTCTTCAATCCAATCGAGCCGAAGCCGCTGGCACAGACGCAGCAGCACTTGCCTCACTCGCTGGTCATCCGGCCCTTGCCGCTGCAAACCCGCGATGTAGTGGTTCGCAGTCGGAATAACGTAGCGAGACAGGTCGTGAGCCAGCTTGTCGGCGCGTTTGTCGAAGTTCGGATCTTTCAGCGCCAGCAAAGTCTGGAGCAGCGCCAGCTTGTTCTCGGCCTGCGCGTATTGCTGGTCGAGATGATCAAGGATGACGCGATGGTCAGGATTGGATTGCCGCAACTGGCGGAGTTGATCCGCCAGCCAGTCGAAGAGTATGTCCAATTCCGCCGTCTTGGCGATCCGATATGAAGGCATGCCGCATCCTTGTGCTTAACGAGAGTAGAGCCGGTTAAATGCGGCAGTCAGTTCTTCATCCAATATCGCCAAAACTCCTTCCAACGTGGGAATGGCCGTTAATGGCAGCGGCGCGGCCTGCGCCAACTGCGTTTCAAGTCGTGCCAGTTCCTCCAGCCATTCGTTCAACTCGTACTGGCCTTCGCGAATTCGCGCCACCAGCACGCTCAATTCTTCATTGTCCTGATTGCTGACCAGCTTCGTGCGCAAGCGATTGACGAAATCGCGCAATGTCTCTTTCGCGGCAGCAATTTGCTCCGGTGTAAAGCTGAGGTCGGCAGCCCGGCCCAACGATTCGCTTTGAACCATCAGCAGCGCCTCGTTGAGCCGTTCCAGCAGCGTCTGCTGCTTGTCCAGCTTGACGGACATGAATCCCAATAGACTCATACGTTCGCTCCTTCCATTTTAGTTTCATTCGTCTCGTCGTAAGTTTCATCTTCTTCCTGCTGCTGGCTGACGAGCGAGGCCCGCAGCGCATCATCGTTCCACCGAATAGTGACCGGCACGGAAATCTCAATGTCCGGCGCGCTCCAATTCAAATGCGTGAGCCGGTAGGCGTCTTCTGTCAGAGCTTCGATGTTCATCGGGCGGGAACTCTCGACCAGGTTCAACAAAAGCGTTCCCGCAGTCCGCCCTTCATTCTTGTCCCACGCACCAGGTCGGCCCGTGGTGGAAAGCAGAGCGCGCTGCTGGTCGAGCACGAGGTAAGTGCCCGGCAGCGGATTCAGCAGTTGATTCGCTGGCGGCGCGACTTTCGTGAACAGCCGCACAGGGAAATGGCTCTTGCGGATTTCAACCACGCCGATGGTGCAATCCGTTGCGAGAACCTTGTCGCGCATCAAATTCGCAACAGCTTCCTTGAGCGCCTGGCTTTCGCGTTTCCACCAGCGTCCGTCGCGATGAACCACCACACTGCGAAGCGGATGGCCCGCCTGATGAATCTCGCGAAGAGTGGATTCGATTTTTGTCCGAAGCTCCACTTTGTCCAGCGACTCCTGTGTTCGTCCGCGCTTGATTGCCGCGCCGAACGAGGTCAAAACCTGGCGACCGCCTTTGCCGAACAGGAAATGGTAACTGACCCGGCCATGCAGCGTGTCAATGCCGATGTAAACATCGTGATGCAATGCTTCCAATAAAACCCACGGCTGCACGCCTGCCGTAATCAGCACGCCGAGCGCGAGATTTCGGACGCGCCCAGTGGCACGCATCGGGTCGGCCGTATTCGCAATCGTCCGCAGCACCCGCTCGGTGACGCATTGCGAAGGTCGGCCCTTCACTGCCTCTTTCAAATTGGGATGCACGCTGTCAAAGAAGCGATCCCACAAAGCGACCAGCGCCAAAAACATTCCGGGTTGTTCGCCAATGACCGTTTTGATGGTTGAGAGCAGCGAAGCGCCGCTTCGCTCGCCCGGTCCAATGCGGTAGGAACGGCGCGCGATGACATTCATCTTCGAGCCGGTTTGCTTGAGGATTTCCAGATCGAGTTGCTCCAGAAATCTTTCGCGTATGTCGCGAGGCAATCCATCGGGATAAAAGAACACGACATCGGGCAGCGGCTCGTTGAAATACGGGCCATGCCGATAGAGCATCGGCACTTTGCTGAACCGCCAGTCTGCGATCGTCTTTTCAAGGTCGGGCAACACGCCGCCGGTCTTGCCATTCTGCGGATACGGCGCAAGAACATTGCCCTTGCCGTATTCCAGTTTGGGCGGAAGAAAAATGCTGCGCTCGCGTGTGACGAGTTCACGACCGATGCTAAAGTCCCGGCCAGCGTAATTCAGTCCTGTGAGTTCGCCCAGGAACGAGCGGATTTCCTGCACTCGTGCTTCAGGCGTCATTTGCGGTTTGACCGAGCACTCGCGCAAGCTCTCATCCTCTGTGGTGAACACTGGAAACATTCGAGATGCCGGCGCAGCCAGGTCTTTCTTCTTGCCGCCGCTATCGAAGAAAACGGCTGCATCGTTCGGGTCGAGACGGAGTCGGGGATAATTCTTGGCGTAGAACTCCAGCACCGTTTGATTCAAATCCTTAATCCGATACTCGCTGATGGATTGTCCCGTTGGCCCAGCGTATCGGCACGAATACTTCGCCGAACCGTTGTCGCGCACGAACGTGGCGCGATCTTCGATATCAATTTCCAAGTCCAGATGCCGGGCCAGCACGGACTCGCGTTCGGCTTGACCGTATTGAGCAAGCGAACGACGCCCGATGTATTTGGTGCGGATGTCGGCGGCCAGCAGAAGCTCGCCGCTTTCCAGCAACACCACACCAAACTTGAACCCGCGATAAGCGTTCACGTGGTCACGGGTCTCCCGCTCGTTCTCGGGAATTAGGTGAAAATAGAGCGTCCACTCCGTCCGCCAAAATTTTGACTTCAGCGAGGTGAGCCGGTCGCTGATGACGCGTTCAATCATCTTGCCCGCCAGGTCGCGTTCCTCTGGTCGTGCCTGTTTCGGATCAATTTCCAAAATGCGGTCAGTGACCTCGATACGAAACTCCTTGTCCGCAACACCGGGCAACGAAATGACACGGCCAACTTCTGCTGCCACATCGGCCGGGACGATGAATCCCGGAAAATCAAAACGCGACGTCGGAAACACCGGACACTTCAGCACGCCATGCCAGAGGTCGTCGGCCCACCCCTGCAACCGGATAGGGCGATAATTGTCGTTCGGCAGCGCATCCAGAACGCGCAGCACACGCAGCTTGAACGGCAGTCCCTGTAACCCGCTGATCGGAAACAGAGACGCCGCCAGCAGCTTTTGGTTAGGCGACGTTTTCATATTGCAAACTTTCGCGGCAGACGGCTTTGAACGCGCACTCGCGACAAGCACCGGGCCAGCCGGCGTAATCCAAATCGTCCAGCCGCAGCAGGCCGCTCTCAAAATTCTTTTCCCAACGACCTGCCAGCGCGACGCTGTTTCGCACCATCTGCACAACGAGCGGCACTGACTTTTCATCGAGACGATGCGTGCGGACTTCCGGCGTTTCATCGCCGAGATAAACCAACTGGCTCGACACAAGATTCAGTGGCAGGCGCATCGAGAGATGCGGCCACAACTGGTAAACGCAAACCTGAAGCTCGTTTTGCGTGATGCACGAGCCGTTTTGAACCGGCGCTTCCCCGGTCTTCCAGTCGTAAATTTCAAAAAACTCGCGGCTCTTCTCGATGGCCAGATCCACCTTCGCAATGACCTGAACGCCATCCAGAGGAAAACCCGGCGCTTCCGGGCCAAACACCGGCGGCTCAATCCAAACGTTGTCAGCAATTCGAACTTTCGCGCAGATGCCATCCGCCCAAGCGACGAACTTTCGGAATCCGCTCGCAGCATCTTCGTAGATGCTGTTGGCGGTAACGCCAGCCGGCACGCTGTCGTATTCGTGCTCGACGAGACCCAAACCGCCCTTATCAATGAGCATCGGCTCTGTGCGGAAACGTTTCTGTTCCGAAAATTGCCATTCGCGTTCCATCTTGTTCCGCAGCTCGGCCAGGACTTGTTCAACGCTCAAGCTGCGATTATCTCGAACCGCTCCAAGAAAACGGGCGATCGCCCAATGCACACAATCGCCTTCCCACATGCGGATGCTTTTGAGCTTCTTCAGCGTCCCGAGCCGCCGTTGCATCGGATCGGCGGCGTTGACCCGCGCGCCGGCGAGATATTGGAAATAGTATTTGCGCTCGCAGGTCTGGAGCTGCTGGTCGCGGCTGACGGACCAAGTCGGCCCGTTCCAACCATTTCGTTTGGGTTTCCAGGCGCTCATGTTGCAACGCTTGCGAGAACTTGGTCACTCCGAGTTCTGCGAACGCTCCGCTTCCAATTTTTCCAACAACGCCCGGAGTTCCTCGTCCGAAAGCTGATTCAATCCGCCGTCTTCCCGAGTTGCCAGGCTCGTGCCTACGCTCGAAGTCCCGATTTGCAATTCTTCGAGCAGCTTCAAAATCTCCGCTCGCGTCTTGTTGGCGAAGCGTTCCACGCGAGAAAAACCGCTCCGCACACCCGCGATTCGTTTGATGTCCACCACAAATCGCTCGACATCCACGCCGGCAGCGCGCAATCCGCGGGTGACTTCCTCACGGCTCTCGCCCTCGGTGTCCGCCAGAAACAGATGCAGGTGCTCAACGGCATTCTGATAGTTCTTGCTCATAACGCTCTTTCCTTTCGGCTGACTTTTCTCAAAACTTTGGCGGCAATTTCTCTCATCTGCCTGCGCAGTTCGTAAATGCGCTGCACCGGCAGGCCGGTTTGCTCAACTAACTCTTCGACGGACTCCGCGCCGTCTTCATACGCCTTCACAATGGCCAGCAGTTCAGGACTGTTCTGGACCTGTTTGTCCCGCGCGAGGCTGTCCAATAACGTCCGGCAAAAATCTTCACTCTCGGCTTTCGCTGACGGGTCAAGCGTCGCATCCAATTGCGCCTCGAAAAAGGCCGGCTCTTCCGAACTCGTCAGGCCCGCGCCTTTCCGCTTGTGGATGTTCCACAGAATGCTGCGGATTGCGCCCTTCAACTGGACCATGACCTCAAAGCGCGGATTGAACTTTCGTTCACCTCTGGCGAACGCCGCCACGGCATCCTTGACCACATCCTCGATGCTCATCCCGTTTGGCAGCGCCGTGCCTTCGCTCCAGTTATAGAGACCAGCGGCCCAGCGGCGTGCAAACACCAGCAGCCGGGGCGCAGCATCGTCCCAGTCCACCGCACCGAGTTTGCTCATCGCGTCGTCCATAGTTGGTCCGTTCACACGTAACAGGCTAACAAGTTTGCGACTTTTGGGGAAAATCTTTCGCGAAACTGCAATTTCTCTGCCCCAAAACCCACCACGTTCTCAGCAATCCCTATTGAAACGGTTCGCCGCCGACAGATGAACCAATTCGGCGGTGACCGGAAAAACCAAAATTATGACTGATTCAGCAATACAGACGGGCCAGGAGAAACTCCTGGCAGAACACGCGCCCGATTGCCGCCCCGCGCCAAAGTGGGTGGCCCTCGTCAACGACCGCGCGATTCCAATGCCTCGACGCGTCGTGGCAGCGCAAACCATCAAAGACCAGGCCGGCATCAGCCCGGGCTTTGTGTTGGTGCGCGATTATCAAACACGCAATGACGTTGTCGTCGCGGACAACGCCGAACTCGACCTGGCAGCGGGGAATGTCTTCCGAGTCATCCCGCGCTGCGAGGCCGCGCCGTCTCCGACGCCGTGTCACGAACCGGCAAAGCTCGCGTTCTTGATG
>WBZT01000782.1_pt1 | contig 24979 bp, 27 predicted proteins | sample 5204241 | NCBI WGS metagenome assembly WBZT01 (sample SAMN12344358, study PRJNA552823) | activated sludge metagenome | biome: Activated sludge suspended growth; feature: Nitrification reactor; material: Wastewater; isolation source: activated sludge from nitrification reactor of wastewater... | reverse complement strand
CACCACTTCGCCGCGCAGGTTGAACAGGGGGCCGCCGGAGTTGCCGGGATTCACCGCCGCGTCGGTTTGGATGAAGGGCACGTAGTTTTCCTGGGGCAGGCTGCGGCCCTTGGCGGAAACGATGCCGGCGGTCACGGAATTCTCGAAGCCGAAGGGGGCGCCGATGGCCAGCACCCATTCCCCCACCTTGAGCCGGTTCGGGTCGCCGATGGTGACGCGGGGCAGGTTGTCGGCGTTGATCTTGATCAGGGCCACGTCGGTGCGGGCATCGGTGCCGATGAGCCTGGCGCGGAACTCCCGCTTGTCGTTGAGCTTGACCACCAGTTCGTCCACGTCGTCCACCACGTGGGCGTTGGTCAGGATGTAGCCGTCCGCGGAAATCAGGAAGCCGGAGCCGTTGCCCCGCCGCGGCGGCATGAAGCGCTCGCCTTCCGGCGGCATGAACTTGCGGAAGAACTCCATCATCTCGTCCGGGTCCGGCATCTTGTGGCCGCGCCGGACCTGCTTGGCGTCCTGGGTGGTGGTGATGTTGACGACGGCGTGGGACTGCTTTTCCGCCAGTTCGGTGAAATCGGGCAGCTGGGCCGCGGCGCTCGTCGCCACGAAGCCGAGTGTCATGCCCAACAGGGTCAGCCATTTCTTCATGTCACACCTCGATAAGTGAAACGAATTTGTCCGATAAGCTCGATCAGCCGGTCCGCGTGCCGCAGACGCGCAAGCCGGAATCCGCGTCCCGCCTGAGGATGACGGGCGTGGAATCCGGCCCCCGATGCAGCTTGAGCCAGACACCGGCCAGTCCGAGTCCGCACAGACCGCCCCCGATGGCGCCGGGTTCCCCGAACAGGAAATTTCCCAGGCCCGCGCCGCCCAGCAGCAGCAACAGCGGCATGCCATAGCTGGCCAGGGCGGCGCGCAGCAGGGCGCCGTCGGGCACGCCCACCACCACCGCGTCGCCCACCCCGGCGCCGATGGGATTGTCCACCCGGTACTCGGGCTCGTCCGGGTGCCAGAAACGGCTGAAGAGGGAAGAGCCGCAGCCCTTGCCGCCGCAGGCGCCGCAGGACGAGGGCGCCTTGCTGGCGACCCAGGCGGTCCCGTCCTCGACGCGGGTGACCAGGGCGGGCGTCTCGGTCAACGCGGGGCTCCGGCGGGTTGGCGCGCTTCCAGGTTCATGGCGATGGCTTCCACCGCCGGCCAGGGCGCGTCGCCCAGGATGGTGGCCTGCATGGGGCCCACCTGGCGGGTGAGCATGTTGATCATGCCCAGCTTGCTCTGGCCGCGCATGGTTTCGACGGGATGGGAGACGGGCTCGAGAAACAGGGAAATATGGGTCAGGCCATCGCTGAATACCCAATGTTCCACTTCGCCGCTCTTGTTCGGGAGCTTGCGCTTGACGGCGGTGATGCGGGTGAAGCCCGGCGGCAGGTTTTTCACGCCGACGCGCTCGGTGGCCACGGGCCGGGCGATGGCCGGCATGTCGGGCATGGGGGCGGGGGCGCTCCTGGGCAGGGCCCCGAGCCGGACCTCGGCGAAGGTGTAGTGCATCAAGGCCCGGCCCGCCTCGTCGATCATCACCGCCTTGAGGGGCAGCGCGGTGTCCTTTTCGGCGCACAGGACATAGCCCCAGCGGAAGGCATCCTTGGGCGCCAGTTCCACCTGCTGGCAGTCCAGTCCGGCGACACGGCTCGGCTCGCCCAGCCTGACCGAGTACCAGTTGGCCAGGGCGCCGGCGTTGGCGGGCAGGAGATCGGGGAAGTGCCGATTGTTCAGGCGTCGTTCCGCCCGGACATGGCCGCCCTCGGTCATCAGGTTCATGGCGATGTTCCGGGTACAGCGGACTTCCCGCTGGATGCCGTCCATGGCCGTCAGGCGGCTGTCCTTGCCGGACGGGGCGGGACGGTTGGCGATCTGGAGGGACTGCATGGCCGCATTGCCGTGCTGGAAGATGAATACACCCTCGTAGGCCAGGTGTCGGGAGGCGTCGGACATGCGCTGCAGCCAGGCGGCGGCTTCGGCGGGGGAGAGCGGATCGGCGGCCTGGGCGCCGAAGGCGACCAGGCACAGCAGCAAGGCCGACTTCACCGTTCGGCTCCCGCCAGGGTGATCTTGGTGAATTGCATCTCCGGGGGGGAGACCACGGCCTGGGTGAAGTCCTGATGGGCGGCCAGGTAGGGCATGGCATTGCCGGATTCGGTGCCGGCGCCGGCCGGCGTGGCGCGCTGTGTCGCCGCCAAGGGCACGAGGGCCGCTTCACGCGGGCCGGTGTTCCACAGGCCCCAGGTGATGGCGGCGACGGTGGCCGCCGCGAGCCAGAGGGCCGGGCGCCGGCCGGAAGCCTTGCGCATGGGGGCAAGCACCGTGGGTTCATCTTCCAGGGCGGCCATGACGCGGTGGGTCAGACCCGGCATGTCACGGTCCAGACCGCGCAACGCGTCGCCGATGGCGCAATACTCGCGGAATTGGCCCCGCTCCGCGCCGTCCCGGGACAGGCGCTGCAGGATCGGGCGGGCCGCCTGGTCGTCGAGCTCGCCGTCCAGCAGGGCGGAAAGGGCGCTTGCGCGTTCATCGGCCTGGTTCGATTGCGCGGGGTCGCGCATGGGGTTTGTCATCATGGATTTCATCTCTACCACCTTCTGTCTTCCGGGGTGTCCAGGATCGGCCGCAATTTCGTGGCGATGGCTTCGCGCGCCCGAAATATGCGGGAACGCACGGTGCCGATGGGACATTCCATGGTTTCAGCGATTTCCTCGTAACTCATGCCTTCGATCTCGCGCAGGGTGATGGCCTGCCGCAATTCCTCCGGCAAGGCCTCCACCGCTTCATTGACCGCCATGACCATCTGCTTCGATAACAGTTCCGATTCCGGGGTTCCGATGTCCTTGGCCACCAGCCGTTCATCCGGTTCGTCCTCGTCGTTCATCGCCTGGTCCGAGACCGTGGGCATGGCCCTGCCCCGGGTGGCCAGGTAATTCTTGGCCGTGTTCACGCCGATGCGGTACAGCCAGGTGTAAAAAGCCGCATCGCCCCGGAATTGGGGCAGGGCCCGGTAGGCCTTGATGAAGGTCTCCTGGGCAATATCTTCAATTTCGTCCGGGTCGCGCACCATGCGTGACAACAGCCGGAGCAGCTTGCGGCGATACTTCTCCACCAGCAGCCCGAACGCCTGCTTGTCCCCTTCGCGTACCCGTTCGACCAACTGGAGGTCGATTTCGCGGTCGCTCATCCTCTTCCCTGGTTTCTGGTCACTGGATCATTCTTTCCCGGCTATGCATCGTTTACCGGGGCGAGTATAACTTCCCGACCCTTGACCACCGGCTCAATGACCGGGGTCGATACGCTTAAGTTCCTGGGACAGACAGCCCATGCCTCAACACGACGTCCTCATCATCGGCTCAGGCCTTGCCGCCACGACCCTGGCCCTGTCCCTGCCCGCGTCCATGAAGGTGGCCCTGGTCACCAAGAAGGCGCCCGAGGACAGTTCCAGTTTCTGGGCCCAGGGTGGCATCGCGGCGGTGATGGGCGCGGACGACAGCTTCGACGATCATGTGCGCGATACCCTGGTGGCCGGCGCCGGGCTGTGCGACGAAGCCGCCGTGCGCCGGGTGGTGGAGGCGGCGCCCGGGGCGGTGCGCTGGCTCATCGATCAGGGCGCGCCCTTCGACCTGGAGGGGGAGGCCTATCACCTGGCGCGGGAAGGCGGCCATTCGCGCCGGCGTGTGCTGCACGCGGCGGACGCCACGGGACGCGCCGTGCAGCAAACGCTCCTGGCCCGGCTCGCCGAGCGGCCCAACATCACCCTGCTGAGCCAGCACATCGCCGTGGACCTGATCACCGATCGCCGCCTGGGGCGCGACGGGCATTCCGTGTACGGCGCCTACGTGCTGGACAACGCCAGCGGGCGGGTGCGGACCTTCCAGGCGGGCGCCACGGTCCTCGCCACCGGTGGCGCCGGCAAGGCCTTCCTCTATACCACCAACCCTGACACGGCCACCGGCGACGGCATCGCCATGGCCTGGCGCGCGGGTTGCCGGGTGGCCAACCTGGAGTTCATCCAGTTCCACCCCACCTGCCTCTACCACCCCCACGCCAAGTCCTTCCTGATCACCGAGGCCATGCGCGGCGAGGGCGCGGTGCTGCGCCTGCCCGACGGCAGCCGCTTCATGCCGGAACACGATGAGCGGGCCGAACTGGCGCCCCGGGACGTGGTGGCCCGGGCCATCGACTTCGAGATGAAGAAGCGTGGCCTGGACTGCGTCTACCTGGACATCACCCACAAGCCGGCCCGCTTCATCGTCGGCCATTTCCCCACCATCCACGCCCGCTGCCTGGAACTGGGCATCGACATCACGCGGGAATGGATTCCGGTGGCGCCCGCCGCCCACTACACCTGCGGCGGTGTGCTGGTGGACCGCAACGGCCAGGCCGACGCGCACAGGCTTTATGTGGTGGGCGAGGCCGCCTGCACGGGTTTGCATGGCGCCAACCGCCTGGCCAGCAATTCCCTGCTGGAGTGCCTGGTATACGGCCGCGCGGCGGCGGCCCATATCGCCGGCCTGGAACCCCGCGCGGCGGAGAGGCTGCCGGATTGGGACGAAAGCCGGGTGACGGATGCCGACGAGGAGATCGTCATCGCCCACAACTGGCACGAGTTGCGCCGCTTCATGTGGGACTACGTGGGCATCGTGCGCACCACCAAGCGCCTGGAGCGGGCCGCCCACCGGCTGCGCCTGCTCAACGACGAAATCTTCGAGTACTACAGCAATTTCCGCGTCAGCAACGATCTGATCGAGCTGCGCAACCTGGTGCTCACCGCCGACCTCATCGTGCGCTGTGCCCGGGAGCGCCGGGAAAGCCGGGGGCTGCACTTCTCGCGCAATTACCCGGATCTCCTGGCCGAGGCGGCAAGCACGGTGCTGGAGCCGGGCAGGGTCGAGGCTGAGTAGCGAGGACTGGGTAGCGGGGATTGAGTGGCGTGTGCGTGTATGCACGTCGATGCGTTAGCTTTCCTCAGTCCTCAGTCCTCAGTCCTGGGCCCTGCTCCCCCGCCTCTCCAGGAAATGCACCAGCAGCGGCACTGGCCGGCCGGTGCCGCCCTTTTCCTTGCCGGATTTCCAGGCGGTGCCGGCGATGTCCAGGTGGGCCCAGTCGTATTTCCCGGCGAACTTGCCCAGGAAGGCGGCGGCGGTGATGGTGCCGCCCGGGCGACCGCCGATATTGGCCATGTCGGCGAAGTTGCTCTTGAGTTGTTCCGCGTAGTCATCCCACAGGGGCAACTGCCAGCAGCGGTCATAGGCCTCGTCGCCGGCGTGCAGGAGCTCCCTGGCCAGCCCGTCGTCGTTGGCCAGCAGGCCGGTCGCCACATGGCCCAGGGCGATGACGCAGGCGCCGGTGAGGGTGGCGATGTCCACCACGCAGGCCGGATCCAGCCGTTCCGCGTAGGTGAGGGCGTCGCACAGGATGAGGCGGCCTTCCGCGTCGGTGTTGAGCACCTCGATGGTCTGGCCGGACATGGAGGTCACCACGTCGCCCGGCTTGTTGGCGCGGCCGTTGGGCATGTTCTCGCAGGTGGGAATCAGGCCGACGATGTTGAGGGGCAGCTTCAATTCCGCCGCCGCGCGCAGGGTGCCCAGCACCGAGGCGGCCCCGCACATGTCGTACTTCATCTCGTCCATTTCCGCCGCCGGCTTGATGGAGATGCCGCCGGAATCGAAGGTGATGCCCTTGCCCACCAGGACCACGGGCTTTTGCTTCTTCCCGCCTCCCTGGTAATTCAGCACGATGAAGCGGGGCGGCTCGTCGCTGCCCTTGGCCACGGACAGGAAGGAGCCCATGCCCAGCTTTTCGATTTCGGCCTTTTCCAGCACCTCGATGCCGATGCCGGCCTCGCCGGCCATGGCCCTGGCCTGCTCGGCCAGGTAGGTGGGGGTGCAGACGTTGCCCGGCAGGTTGCCCAGATCCTTGGCCAGTTTGACGCCGGCGGCGATGGCCCTGCCGCGCGCGGCGGCGGTTTCGCCCAGGGCCAGTTCGCTGCGTCGCGGTACCGCCAGGGTCAGCTTGCGCGGGATTTTCCTGGCCTCGTCCGGCTTGCTCTTCATCTGGTCGAAACGGTACAGCGTTTCTTCCGCGACGAGGATGGCCTGTTCCACCTTCCAGGCCAGATCCCGCTTCTTGACGGCGATCTCGGGCAGATACAGGGTGATCTCGCCGATGCCGATATCCGCCACTTGCCTGATGGCAAGTTGCACCGCCTCGCGATATTGCCGGTCGCGGAACTCCCGCTCCTTGCCGAGGCCGACCAGGAGAATCCGCTCGCACAGCACCCCGGGGACGTTGTGCAGCAGCAGGCTGCCGCCCGGCTTGCCGTCCATGTCTCCGCGCCGGAGAATGTCGGACAGATAGCCGCCCGCCGCATGGTCGAGAATTTCCGCCGCGAAACTCAGCTTGCGATGGTCGTATACCCCAACCACCACGCATGCGCTGCGCTGCTTTTCCGGACTGCCGCTTTTTATGCCGATTTCCATGTTCACTCCTGAAAATGTGCCCGCGCCTGGAAAAATCGAGAAATCAGACTTGATCGGACTTTGCCCGGATTATCCGCAGCCCGCCTCGGACTAGTCAAAGCCATGCGCCGATTCGAACGCGCCATCACCCGGGAAATGGTTTCCAGCGCCAGCATGGCGTTCGCCGCCCTGGCGTCCATTTTCGTCGTGGTGCTGCTGGTGCGAACCATGGGCAGGGCGGCCATCGGGGATATCGGCGGCGAGGCGGTGATCCCGCTGCTGGGGTTCGGTTTCTTGCGCTTTCTGCCGGTTTTGCTGTCCCTGGCCCTGTTCATCGGCGTTTTCATGAGTTTGTCCCGCCTTTGGCGGGATAGCGAGGCGGTGATCTGGATGAACGGGGGGGTCGGACCCCTGGCCTGGGCCCGACCCGTGCTGCGATTCTCCCTGCCCGTGGTGGCGATCATCGCCCTGGTGAGCATGGAAGGCGTTCCCTGGTCGGCGCGCAAGCAGGCGGAATTCGAACAGACCATCGAGTCGCGGGATCAGGTGTCCACCCTGACCCCCGGCGTGTTCGCCGAGGACCGGCAGGGCCAGCGGGTCGTGTTCGTGGAGACGCTGGATGAAAACCGGCGCAACGTCAGCAACGTCTTCATCCATTCGCGCGAGCGCGGCCGCATGGGTGTCACCGTCGCCACGCGGGGCGAGGTCAGGGCGATGGAGAACGGCGACACCTTCCTGTTCCTGGAAAAAGGCAAGCGCTATGAAGGCGTGCCGGGAGACGCGGAATTCCGGATGGCGACCTATGACCGCTATGCGGTGCGCATTCCGCCCCAGGCCGTGCTGGAGCGCGGACCCAGTTCCCGCATGCTGCCTGTCAGCCAGCTCCTCCAGAATCCCGTGCCGCGCAACATGGGTGAATGGGTCTCGCGGCTGGGCTACCCGCTGACCGCCCTGATCCTGTGCCTGCTCGCGATACCCCTCAGCTATGTCAATCCCCGGGCGGGGCGTTCCCTCAACGTGGTGTTCGCCATCATGATCTACGCCGCCTACAACAACCTGGTCGGACTGTCCCAGGGCTGGGTGTCGCGCTCGATGATGGGCGCCGGCCAGAGCGTATTGCTGGTGCACGGCGCCATGCTGGCCTTGATGGTGGCCTTTTTCTGGCAACGTTTCCGGGGGCCCTGGGCGAAATGAGCATCCTGTTCCGCCACGTGACGCGCGAAATCCTGGGCTCGGCGCTGCTGGCGCTGCTGGCCCTGACGGCCCTGTTCACCTTTTTCGATTTCATCGCCGAACTGAAGGACGCCCATACGGAAACCTACAGTCCGCTCATGGCCAGCCTGTTCGTCGCCCTGAACATTCCCGGCCGGTTTTATGAGCTCGCTCCGGTGGCCTTGCTGGTGGGCGGGCTGTTCGCCTGGAACAGGCTGGCGCTGGCTTCCGAATTCACCGTCATGCGGGCCGCCGGGCTGGCCACATCCCGGCTGGCGGTGTGGATGCTGCTGCTGGGGCTGGCCGTGGGCGCGGCGACCATGTTGTTCGGCGAGTACGTCACGCCCCACAGTGAAAAGGCCGCCCAACAGTTGAAGGTGCGCTCCACCAGCGGCGTGGTGGCGCAGGAATTCAAGACCGGCCTGTGGGCCAAGGACGGCCGGACTTTCATCAACATCCGGGAGTTGTTGCCCGATACCACCCTGGTGGATGTGCGACTGTATGAATTCGATGAGAATTTCCGCCTGCGCGCCATGCGCCATGCGGAGCGCGCCAATTGGGGGGATGGCTACTGGATGCTGCACCGGGTGACCCAGACCTTCATCGGCGAGGGCGGCACGCGCTCCGCCCGGGAACCCGATCAGCGCTGGACGTCGGCCGTCACCCCGGACTTGCTGGCGGTACTGATGGTGGTGCCGCAGAAAATGCCCATTGCCGCATTGCATGCCTATGTGAACCACCTGGAGGAAAACAAGCAGGATGCCGAGCGCTATCGCATCGCCCTCTGGGGAAAACTGGCCTACCCGGTGGCGGCGCCGGCGATGTTGTTGCTGGCCCTGGCCTTCGCCTTCCATCCCCCCAGGGTGGGGGGCGCCGGCGGGCGCTTGCTGATCGGCATGCTCCTGGGGCTGGGATTCCACCTTCTCAACCGCCTTGGCGCCCAGGTCGCGCAATTGCAGGGTTGGCCGGCCCCCGCCGCCGCGCTTACGCCCATTCTCACCTTCAGCCTGGCCGCCGTGGTGGCCTTGTGGTGGGTGGAGCGGCGATGAAGGGCTGTGGCCTGGTTGTCACGCCCTGATCAGCCGGGTGCCCGCCAGGCGATCCTGCAGGAACTGCCGGTCGGACTGGAGCCAGGCGCTCCACCATCCAAAACCCAGCAGGGCCAGGTTGAGGCAGGCCAGGAGATAGCGCAGCCAGGCCTGCTTCCAATCAGGGGGACCGCCCCGGGTCGATTCGATGCGTATTCCCCAGGTTTTCATGGCCAGGGTCTGGCCCTTGCGCCAGAACACGGTGAAGTATCCCCCGGCGATCAGCAGCAGGTAGATCTGCAACGCTTCCCTGGCGATGGCCGGCGCCAGAATCCGCGCCATCGGCACGAATGGAAAGGACGCGATCAGCAGCACCGCGGCCAGCAGGAGAGCATCGTAGGCGACGCAGGCCAGGCGTCTTGCCAGGGTGGGCGCCACAGCCATGGGGTTCAGCGTCCCGGTGTCGAGGGCTCGGTGGCCGGGTTTCCGAATTCCTTGCAGAGCGAATCGAGCCATTGCTGTCGGATGCTGGACTGGTCCGACTTGGGCATGGCCTGGATTTTCCTGTAGTTGTCCCGGGCGATCTGGCGTTCCTCGGCGGTCATTTGCGACCAGGATCGCAGCCTGGAATGAAGCCGTTGCTGCTGCTGGGGGGTGAGTTTGGGGTAGTCCCGCGCCACCACCAGAAGCTTTTCCCTCTGCTGCGTCGGCATGCCATCCCAGCGGGAAGCGAGCGGCGCAAGGGCGTCGCGTTCCTGGGGCGAGAGTCTTGCCCAGGCGCGGGCGTCGGAGGCGTGGGAAGAACAGGCGACCAGGGCCAGCATGGCCCCCAAGATCAATTGACGGTAAGGCATAGGGGTCCGACATCCTCGCGACGGACGAGCCGCCAGTCGGCATAAATCTGGGGTGGAATGTCATCGGTCAGCAACATGATGTCCAGTTCCACGTCGTTGGCCGCCGGTTGTGGGCGCGATGCGAGCCAGGCGGCCAGGAGCAGCCCGCAGGCGAGCAGCAGCAGGGCGAGACGATGATGCTGGCGCGCCAGAGCCAGCACGCCTCCCCGCTCCTCCCGGGGCCGGGCCGGGTTCAGGGCGCCGCGCCGCGCCGCGTAAAGTCGCGCGCGGATATCCGCGTCCATCCGTTCCAGGCCGTTGTCCAAAACCTGCCTGATATCGTCGACGATATCGCGCTCGTTCACGCTCGAATGCCCTTCTTCTTGAGTTTTTCAGCCAGCGCGTTGGTCGCCCGGAAGCAGTGGGTTTTGACGCTGCCTTCACTGCAACCCATGACCCGGGCCGTTTCCGCCACGTCCAACTCTTCCCAGTAACGTAGCAGGAAGGCTTCCCGTTGACGAGGGGGCAATTCCGACAAGGCTTGCTCGATGGCCGCGATGCTTTCCCGCTCCGCGATCTCGTCCTCCGGCCCCGGTTGGCGGGGCGCGATGGAGTGGACGGCGACGGATTCCAGGGTTTCGCCGTTTTCGTCGTCCCTGTCCCGCAAGGGTGACACCAGGCGCACCCAGAAATCGCGCACTTTTGCCCGGCGGAAGTGGTCGTGTATGGCGTTCTGGAGGATGCGCTGGAACAACAGGGGAAGTTCCCCGGCGGGTTTGTCGCTGTAGCGTTCCACCAGCCGGAGCATGGCGTTCTGCACGATGTCCAGGGCGGAATGATGATCCCGCGTGGCGAAAGCCGCGTGCTTGAAGGCGCGTCGTTCGACGCTGGCGAGGAAGGCGTCGATTTCCCGGGAGGAAGCCACGCGAGTATCCTGAATTTGAGCGTCGGCACTATACCGTATACTGGCGCGGAAAGACGCCCGGGATGCCTTCTTGATTTGCACTGGGGAAAAGATTCCGATAACATGCCGCGTTTTCCGGATCGACCCAGTTTTGGAGAGTGGCATGTACGCGGTGATCAAGACCGGTGGCAAGCAATACAAGGTGGCCGCTGGCGGCAAACTTAAAGTGGAAAGCCTTCCCGTGGATGTGGGCGGCGAGGTGGAAATCAAGGATGTCCTGATGGTGGCCGACGGCGCCGACATCAAGGTGGGCACCCCCATGCTGGCCGGCGCTTCCGTCAAGGCCACCGTCCTGGCCCATGGCCGCGGCGAGAAGGTGATGATTTTCAAGATGCGTCGCCGCAAGCACTATCGCAAGACCCAGGGACATCGTCAGAACTTCACGGAAATCCGCATCGACGGCATTTCCGTTGCTTGATAGGGACAACCAACCATGGCACACAAAAAAGCAGGCGGTAGTTCCCGCAACGGCCGCGAATCCGAATCCAAGCGCCTGGGCGTGAAGCGTTACGGCGGCCAGTTCGTGCCCGCCGGCAACATCCTGGTGCGTCAGCGCGGCACCCAGTTCCACCCCGGACTGAACGTGGGCGTGGGCAAGGACTACACCCTGTTCGCCAAGATCGATGGCGTGGTGGAATTCACCGTCAAGGGCCCCCGCAAGCGTCGCACCGTCAGCGTGGTGCCCGTCGCCGCCTGATCCTCGCCGAGCGCGCAAGGAGCCCTATCCCCGGATAGGGCTTTTTTGTTTGCGGCGCCAACCTCGGGTCAACCCAATGGACAACAGCCCCAGCCATGAAATTCATCGATGAAGTCCTGATCGACGTCGCCGCCGGCAGCGGGGGCAACGGCGCCGTGTCCTTCCGCCGGGAGAAGTTCATTCCCATGGGCGGGCCGGACGGCGGCGACGGCGGCAAGGGCGGCAGCATCTGGGCGCTGGCCGACCGCAACATCAACACCCTGGTGGAGTACCGCTACACCCGCTCGTTCAAGGCCCGGAACGGGGAGCAGGGACGCGGCAGCGACTGCTACGGCAAGGGCGCCGACGACCTGGTCCTGCGGGTGCCGGTGGGCACCGTGATCCGGGACGAGGAAACCGGCGAGGAACTGGCCGACCTGGCCACCGATGGCCAGAAGGCCCTGGTCGCCAGGGGCGGCAAGGGCGGCCTGGGCAACCTGCATTTCAAGTCCAGCACCAACCGGGCGCCGCGCCAGTCCACCCCCGGCGAGCCCGGCGAGGAACGGCGCCTGCGCATGGAATTGAGGGTGCTGGCGGACGTGGGCCTCCTGGGCATGCCCAACGCCGGCAAGTCCACCTTCATCCGCTCGGTATCCGCCGCCAAGCCCAAGGTGGCCGACTATCCCTTCACCACGCTGCATCCCAACCTGGGCGTGGTGCGCGTGGACCAGGACCGCAGCTTCGTGGTGGCCGACATTCCGGGCCTGATCGAGGGCGCCGCCGAGGGTGCCGGCCTGGGCCACCAGTTCCTGCGCCATCTGGCCCGCACAAGGCTGCTGCTCCATATCGTCGACCTGGCCCCCTTCGACCCGGAGACCGACCCGGTGCACGAGGCGCGCGCCATCGTCGAGGAATTGCGCAAGTACGACGAAGCCCTCTATCGCAAGCCCCGCTGGCTGGTGCTGAACAAGACCGATCTGGTGCCCGGGGACGAACGGGCCGGCCGCATCGCCGGCTTCATCCGGGATTACGGCTGGGAGGTCACGCCAACGAGTCCGGTGTTCGCCATCTCCGCCATTTCCGGAGAAGGCTGCCAGCCCCTGGTGTTCGCTATCATGGAGTATCTGCGGCAGCACGCTGGCAGCCCGGATGAGGCTCCCTCACCCCCAGCCCCTCTCCCGCCCGCGGGAGAGGGGGGGATGGAGGTGGCATGAATCCCTCGGTCATCGCCGGCGCCCGTCGCCTGGTCGTGAAAGTGGGCAGCAGCCTGGTCACCAACGAGGGCCGGGGCCTGGACCACGCCCGCCTGGCCCTGTGGTCGGCCCAGATTTCCGCCCTCACGGAAATGGGCAGGGAAGTCGTCCTGGTCAGCAGCGGCGCCATCGCCGAAGGCATCAAGCGCCTGGGCTGGAAGAAGCGTCCCAAGGCCCTGAACGAACTCCAGGCCGCCGCCGCCGTGGGCCAGATGGGCCTGATCGAGGCCTACGAGCGCAGTTTCCGCGCCCACAAGCTGGCCACCGCCCAGATCCTGCTCACCCATGCCGACCTGGCCGACCGGGAACGCTATCTCAACGCCCGCTCCACCCTGCTCAAGCTGCTGGAGCTGAAGGTCATCCCCATCATCAACGAGAACGACACGGTCACCACCGACGAGATCAAGGTGGGCGACAACGACACCCTGGGCGCCCTGGTGGCCAACCTGATCGAAGCCGACGCCCTCATCATCCTGACCGACCAGCCCGGCCTCTACAGCGCCGATCCGCGCAAGAACCCTGATGCCGAGTTCGTCCATGAAGCCGTGGCGGGCGACCCCGCCCTGGAGGAGATGGCCGGCGGCGCCGGTTCCAGCGTGGGCACCGGCGGCATGATCACCAAGATCCTGGCCGCCAAGCGGGCCGCCCGCAGCGGCGCCCATACCGTCATCGTCAGCGGCCGGGAGCCGGACGTGCTGGCCCGCCTCGCCCGGGGCGAGCCCCTGGGCACCCAGCTCATCACCAAACAGGCGCCCCTGGCCGCCCGGCGCCAATGGCTGGCGGATCATCTGCAAGTGGATGGCAGGCTGGTGCTGGATGCCGGCGCCGCCCGCGCCCTGTTGAAGCAGGGCAAGAGCCTGCTGCCCATCGGCGTGCTGGAGGTGCGGGGGGAATTCCAGCGCGGCGCGGTGGTGGCCTGTCTGGATGAGTCCGGGCGGGACATCGCCCGAGGTCTGGTTAATTACAACTCGGACGAGGCCCGGCGCATCGCGCGCAAGACCAGTTCGGAAATCGAGGCCATCCTGGGGTATGTGGATGAGCCGGAGTTGATCCATCGGGACAACCTGGCATTGCTGTGAGGTTTATTCCCCCCTTTGGAAAAGGGGGGTTAGGGGGATTTAGCGCCGGGTGGGTTATGCGGTTGGGCTGATTCCGGCTTGCCACGTAAGGCCAGGGTGGCTGGCCGGGGGCGCCCGGCGGCGCATTACTTTCTTTGCTTGTGCAAAGAAAGTAATCAAAGAAAGCACACCCTGCTTCCGCCGACATCCCCGGCTGGCGCCCAAATCCACGGGCGGCTCGCAAACTCGCCCTGCGGGCTCAGACACGCTCGCCGACATCCCCCGCGGATTTGGACACCAGCCGGCGGCGTCAGAAGGGGTAAAAGCGCCAATACGCGACGGTTTGTCCCCCTCTGAGCCGCCTCGCCTGGGCGAAAGAACCCGAAGGGCGGCGAAGCGGGGTGGCCTTCTTTTGGTTACTTTTCTTGGCCAACCAAGAAAAGTAACTCGCCGCCGGGCGACTCCCGGCCAAGGCCCTCGGTTTACGTGAGAAGCCCCAATCAGCCCAACCGCATAACCAACCCGCGCTAAATCCCCCCTAACCCCCCTTTTCCAAAGGGGGGAAGAAGAAATGATGCAGCCAACCTCAATCCACCAGCGCCTTCGGCAACGGGAAATTCACGTTCTCCTCGATGCCCGCCAGGGGTCGCACCGTGCCGGCGCCCAGTTCCTTCAGGCGGGCGATGACGCCCTCAACCAGCACTTCCGGCGCGGATGCTCCGGCCGTGACGCCGATGCGGGATTTGCCCGTGAACCATTCCGTTTGCAATTGCCCGGCGTTGTCCACCATATGCGCATCCAGCCCCATGTTGCGGGCGACTTCCCGCAGCCGGTTGGAGTTGGAGGAATTGGGCGAACCCACCACGATGACCACATCGCAATCGGCGGCCAGCTTCTTCACCGCGTCCTGGCGGTTCTGGGTGGCGTAGCAGATGTCGTCCTTCTTGGGGCCGCGGATGTTGGGGAAGCGCGCCCGCAAGGCGTCCACCATGCGCGCCGCGTCGTCCACGGAGAGGGTGGTCTGGGTGACGTAGGCCAGCTTGTCCGGGTCGGCGACCCGCAGCCTGGCCACGTCCTCGATGCCGTCCACCAGGTGCATGCCCGTGTCGGACTGGCCCATGGTGCCTTCGACTTCCGGGTGGCCCTTGTGGCCGATCATGACGATCTCCAGGCCGGCTTCCCGCATCTTCTTCACTTCCACGTGGACCTTGGTGACCAGGGGGCAGGTGGCGTCGAATACCCGCAGGCCCCGGGTTTCGGCTTCCCTGCGCACCGACAGGGGTACGCCGTGGGCGCTGTAGATGAGGGTGGCGCCCAGGGGCACCTCGTCCATTTCCTCGATGAACACGGCGCCCTTGGCTTTCAGGTCGTCCACCACGAACTTGTTGTGCACCACTTCGTGGCGCACGTAGATGGGGGCGCCGAATTTCTTCAGGGCCTGTTCGACGATGGCGATGGCGCGGTCCACCCCGGCGCAGAAGCCGCGTGGGTTGGCGAGCAGGATGGTATCGGGCATGGGGCTACTCCACGGCAAGGATGCGGACTTCGAATTCCACCGGCAAGCCGGCCAGGGGGTGGTTGAAATCCACCCGCACATATTCAGGGCCGATCTCACGGATGACGCCGTTCATGGACTGGCCGTTGGGCAGTTCGAAAGCCATCTGACGGTTTTCGATCAATTCCGTTTCGGGGGGGAAATCGGCGCGGGGCAGGGTGTGCATCAAGGCCGGGTCCGGCTGGCCGAAAGCGTCGCCGGGGGCGAGTTGCCAGGTGCGCCGATCCCCCGGCGCCAATCCCAGCAGCAACGCTTCCAGGCGGGCATCGATTTCGCCCTGGCCCAGACGGAAGGTTTCCGGCTCGTCGTCGGTGAACGTGTTGGCGATCTCCTCGCCAAGACATGCCAGCCGGTAATGCAGGGTGACCCGGTCGCCCGGTCGGATGGACGCGCCGCTCATGCTTTCCCGGGTTTTCTGAAGCTGTCCAGCACCAGCAGCACGGCGCCCACCGTGATGCCCGAGTCCGCCACGTTGAAGGCGGGCCAGTGCCAGCCGGCCAGGTGGAAATCCAGGAAGTCGATGACGTGGCCGTAGAGCGCCCGGTCGATGACGTTGCCGAGGGCGCCGCCCAGGATCAGGGCCAGGGCGATGCAGAACACGGGCCGGCCCCGGGTCTGGCGCAGCAGGTAGAGCATGAGGCCGGAAGCCACCAGGCCCACCACCAGGAAGAAGCCCCGCTGCCAGCCGGGCTGGTCGGCGAACAGGGAGAAGGCGGCGCCGGTGTTGTGGACATGGACCAGGTTGAAGAAGCCGGTGAGGGGGATGACGTCCTGATAGGGGGCGAGTTTCGCCATGACCGCCAGCTTGGTGAGCAGGTCCAGGACCAGGATCAGGCCGGACAGCCAGAGCCAGGACAGGCCGGTGCGGGAGGCGCTCACGGGGTTTTCCCCCCTTTGTGAAAGCCCCCATGCGGGGATAAAGGGGGCAGGGGGGATTCGTCGGTGCCCAAGGAGATCGACGTCAGCGGAATCCCCCTCAATCCCCCTTTTTCAAAGGGGGAAGAAGCCCAGGACTCAGGCGTGCTCACGTTTCTCGCCTTCGCCATGCAGATTGCTCACGCAACGGCCACACAGGCCCGGGTGTTCCGGATCGGCGTTCACGTCGGTGCGCACGTGCCAGCAGCGTTCGCATTTCTCGTGGGCCAGGGCGGAGACTTCCACGCGGGTTTCGCCGGTGGTCTTCTCCACCCGTGCGGCGGAGGTGATCAGCACGAAGCGCAGGTCGTCGCCCAGGGCGGCCAGCAGGTCGTAATCAGTGCCGTCGGCCAGGAATATAGCCTGAGCTTGCAGGGACGAGCCCACGTGGCCCGCCACGCGCAGTTCCTCGATGCGTTTCTGGGCCTGGCCGCGCAGTTCCCGCAGCCGGGTCCAGCGGGCGATCAGGGACTCCTCGCCGGAAAGCTTGGGAAGCTCGTGCCACAGGCCCAGGAACACGCTGTCCGACTTGCATTCCAGGGCCCGGATTTCCTCGGCGGTGAAGGACAGGATGGGGGCCATGAGCCGGGTCAGGGCTTGCAGGATGTGCCACAGGGCGCTTTGGGCGGCGCGGCGCGGCTTTCCATCCTTGGCCGTGGTGTAGAGCCGGTCCTTGAGGATGTCGAGATAGAAGGCGCCCAGGTCCTCGGAGCAGAAGTTGTGCAGCCGCTGCACGGCGGTATGGAAGCTGTAGACCCGGTAGTCGGCCAGGGTGGCTTCCTGCATCTCCCGGGTCAGGGCCAGGGCGTAGCGGTCGATCTCCAGCCATTCCTCCGGCGCCAGCAGTCTGGCCGGGTCGAAGTCGGCGGTGTTGGCCAGCAGGAAGCGCAGGGTGTTGCGGATGCGCCGGTAGTTGTCCACGGCGCGCTTGAGGATTTCGTCGGAGATGGTCAGCTCGCCGGAATAGTCGGTGCTCGCCACCCACAGGCGCAGGATGTCGGCGCCGTAAGTGTCCATGACCTTCTGGGGGGCGATGACGTTGCCCTTGGACTTGGACATCTTCATGCCCTTGCCGTCCACCACGAAGCCGTGGGTGAGCAGGGCCTCGTAGGGCGCGTGGCCGTCGGTGGCGCAGCCGGTGAGCAGGGAGGACTGGAACCATCCCCGGTGCTGGTCCGAGCCTTCCAGGTAGAGGTCCGCCGGGTGCTTCAGGCCTTCCCGCTCCTTGAGCAGGCAGGCGTGGGTGACGCCGGAGTCGAACCACACGTCCAGGGTGTCCCGGTTCTTCACGTAGTTTTCCGCGTCGTCGCCCAGGAGTTCCCTGGGGTCCAGGCTGAACCAGGCCTCGATGCCGGCCTGCTCGACTTTCCGCGCCACGGTCTCCAGCAACTCCGGGGTACGCGGATGCAGTTCGCCGGTGGACTTGTGCACGAAGAAGGGCATGGGCACGCCCCAGTTGCGCTGGCGCGAGACGCACCAGTCGGGCCGGGTCTTCATCATGGCCTCCAGGCGGGCGCGGCCCCAGGCGGGGAAGAACTCGGTGTCGTCCACGGCGCGCATGGCCTTGTCGCGCAGGCCGTTCTTGTCCATGCCGATGAACCACTGCCGGGTGGCGCGGAAGATGATGGGCGTCTTGTGGCGCCAGCAATGGGGATAGCTGTGCTTCAGGGATTCCTGGGCCAGCAGGCGGCCGTTTTCGCCGAGCACCTCCAGCACCTTCTTGTTGCCGGCCCACACGGAGAGGCCCCCCAGCAGCGGGGTGTCGGCGTAGAACTTGCCGTCGTCGCCCACCGGGTTGGCAACCGCAAGGCCGTACTTCTGGCCGGCGATGTAGTCGTCATGACCGTGGCCGGGGGCGATGTGGACCAGCCCCACGCCGGCCTCCAGGGTGACGAAATCGGCCAGGATCACCGGCACTTCCCGGTCGTAGAAGGGGTGTCGCAGCTTCAGCCCTTCCAGGTCGGCGCCCTTGACCTGGGCGATGGTTTCCACGGTCTCTAAGCCGTAGCGCTTGATCGCCGCTTCCGCCAGATCCCGGGCCAGGATCAGCAGGCCTTTCGGAGTGCGGATCAGGTCGTAGACGAAGTCGGCGTGCACGGCCACCGCCTGGTTGGCGGGCAGGGTCCAGGGCGTGGTGGTCCAGATCACCGCGTAGGCCGGGCAGTCGCCCTCTGCGGGCATGCCCAGGCGCCTGGCCAGGTCGGCGCAGTCGGCCACGGGGAAGGCCACGTCGATGGCGGGCGAGGTCTTGTCCTCGTATTCCACCTCGGCTTCCGCCAGGGCCGAGCCGCAGTCCACGCACCAGTGCACCGGCTTGGCGCCCAGGTAGAGGTGGCCGTTGGCCTGGATCTTGCCCAGTTCGCGGATGATGTCCGCCTCGAAGCGGTAGTCCATGGTGAGATAAGGATTGTCCCAGTCCCCCAGCACGCCCAGGCGGATGAAGTCGGCCTTCTGGCGTTCCACCTGGCTGGCCGCGTATTCCCGGCACAGTTCCCGGAAGCGGGCCGGCGGCGTGTCCTTGCCGTGGGTCTTCTCCACCTGCAGTTCGATGGGCAGGCCGTGGCAGTCCCAGCCCGGCACGTAGGGCGCGTCGAAGCCCTCCAGGGTGCGGGTCTTGACGATGATGTCCTTGAGGATCTTGTTCACCGCGTGGCCGATGTGGATGTCGCCGTTGGCGTAGGGCGGGCCGTCGTGGAGGATGAACAGGGGGCGGCCCTTGGCGGCGGCGCGGATCTTTTCGTACAGCTTCTTTTCCTGCCAGGACTTGACCCAGGCCGGTTCCCGCTTGGCGAGGTCGCCGCGCATGGGGAAGGGGGTGTCGGGAAGGTTGAGGGTGTCTTTGTAGTCGGGCATTTTGGGTTTGCTGCCTGGAATTAGCGTTGTTCGTGGGGATGCCGGGGTAGGCCGGGGGCGCCCGGCGGCGCGTTACTTTCTTTGCTCGTGCAAAGAAAGTAACCAAAGAAAGCACGCCCCGCTTCCGTCGAAACCCCGAGGATTCCGACCTTGCCCGGGCGGCGAAAGAACTCGCTTCGCTCAAACAGCTTTCGCCGGCCTTCGGCTTCCCCGGCCAAGGCCGAAATCCTCGGCTCCGTCAGAGGGGGGGCAAACCGTCGCGTGGTGACGCCTTTTCCCCTCTGCCGCCGCCGCGTCTCGCCCATTCCCACGGGGGAAGTCGGCGAGCGATGTTTGAGCCCGAAGGGCGAGTTTGCGAGCCGCCCGTGGGAACGGGCGAGACGCGGGGATTTCGGCGGAAGCGGGGTGGCCTTCTTTTGGTTACTTTTCTTGGCCACACAAGAAAAGTAACTTGCCGCCGGGCAACCCCCGGCCAAACACCCGGGCCTTGCGTGGTCACCCCAGGCCAGGGTGGCGGATGAATCCCCCCCGCCCCCCTTTATCCCCGCATGGAGACTTTTCCAAAGGGGGGAACGCCCAAGGTGGCTGAAACATGGGACATCACACATTCAGCATCTCCCGCGCCCGCCGCGCATCCTCATCGATCTGGGCGATCAGCGCCTCCACGCTGGGAAACTTCGCCTCGTCACGCAGCTTGTGCAGGAACTCCACCCGCAGATGGCGCCGATAGATGGACTGATCGAAATTGAACAGATGCACTTCCAGCGTCGGCCGGCCATTCGCGTGCACCGTGGGCCGGGTGCCCAGGCTGGCCACGCCGGGCCAGTCCGGCTGGTCCAGGCCCTGGACGCGCACGGCGAAGATGCCGGTCAGCGGCGGGCGGTTGTGCTTGAGCTGGATGTTGGCGGTGGGATAGCCGATCTTGCGGCCGAGTTGATCGCCGCCCACCACCCGGCCGGAGATGGAATAGGGGCGGCCCAGCAACTGGGCGGCGGTGGCCATGTCGCCGGCGGCCAGGGCTTCGCGCACGGCGGTGCTGGAGGCGCGCTGGCCGGCGGCCTCCACGGTGTGCAGGGCCTCGGCCTCGAAGCCGTGTTGCGCGCCCAGCTTCTTCAGCAGGGCGAAGTCGCCGGCCCGTTTCGCGCCGAAGCGGAAGTCGTCGCCCACCAGCACGTAGCGCGCCCGCAGGCCATCCACCAGGATGCGGCGCACGAACTCCTCGGCGGACAGGGCGGCGAAGGGTTTGCTGAAACGGCAGACATGCACGTGGGCGACCCCCAGGCCGCGCAGGATTTCCAGCTTCTCGCGCAGGGAGGTCAGGCGGGTGGGGGCGGAGTCGGGGGTGAAGATTTCGCGCGGATGCGGCTCGAAGGTCAGCACGGCCGGGGCCGCGCCCACCGAGGCGGCGCGGGCCGTGAGGCGGGCCAGCATGGCCTGGTGGCCCAGGTGGATGCCGTCGAAATTGCCGATGGTGACGGCATTGGGGTGGTCGGCTCGATGTCGTTCGTCGAACCAGCCATGGGTCATCCGCATGGTGAGCTTATCTCGTTGAAAAAACGCGAATTTTAGCCGCCGGCCGGGGGGGAGTCTATTCGGCGGCGCGGCGTCGGAAGTCGGCGGGACGGAAGCCGAGCAGGCCCAGGGTGGCGAAGTAGATCAGCACGCCGCCCGCCACCAGCCCGCTCAGATGCAGGGCGCGTTCGCTGAAATGGTAGCTCAGCCAGCGCGCCTCGCCGGCCATGGCGAACCACAGGAAGGCGCCCATGGCGGCCAGGGCCAGGCCCAGCCTGGCCATGAAGCCATACCAGCCGGGCTGGGGCTGGTAGATGGCCTGGCCACGCAGCTTGTAGAGCAGGATGCCGGCGTTCAGGCAGGCGCCCAGGCCGATGGACAGGGCCAGGCCGGCGTGCTTCAGGTGCCAGATGAACATCAGGTTCATGGCCTGGGTGGCCACCAGGGTGAGGATGGCGATCTTCACCGGCGTCTTGATGTTCTGGCGCGCGTAGAAGCCCGGCGCCAGCACCTTCACCAGGATCAGCCCGAGCAGGCCGACGCTGTAGGCCACCAGGGCCCAGCGGGTCATCTCCACGTCATGGGCGGTGAACTCGCCATAGAAGAACAGGGTGGAGATCAGCGGCACGGCCAGGAGCCCCAGGGCCAGGGCGGCGGGGGCGGCCAGCATCAGGGTCATGCGCAGGCCCCAGTCCAGGAGTTTCGAATATTGGGTGGGATCGTTGTCGGCGTAGTGCCTGGCCAGGGACGGCAGCAGGATGGTGCCCAGCGCCACGCCGAGCAGGCCGGTGGGGAATTCCATCAGCCGGTCGGCGTAGTACAGCCAGGACACGCTGCCCGTGCCCAGGAAGGAGGCGAACACCGTGTTGAGGATGAGGGAGATCTGGGCCACCGACACGCCCAGGGCCGCGGGGCCCATGAGCTTGAGGATGCGCCGCACGCCGGGATCCTTGGGGGCCCAGTCCCAGCGGGGCAGCATGCCCAGGCGCTTGAGGCCGTGCCACTGCAGGGCCAGTTGCAGCACGCCGCCCAGAAACGCGCCCCAGGCCAGGGCGAGGATGGGCGGGTCGAACCAGGGTGCGGCGAACACGGCGGCCAGGATCATGGCGACGTTGAGCAGGGCCGGCGTGAAGGCCGGCAGCATGAAGCGGCTCCAGGTGTTGAGCACCCCCGCGGCCAGGGCCACCAGGGACATGAACACGATGTAGGGGAAGACGATGCGCATCAGGTCCACGGTGAGGGCGAACTTGTCCGGCGTGGCGGAGAAACCGGGGGCCACCACCAGGATGACCAGGGGCGCCCCAAGCACCCCCAGGGCGGCCACCGCCATGAGCACCGCGAACAGCATGGTGGCCACCCGGTTGATGAGCACATGGGTGTCCGCGTCCCCCCGCTGGTTGCGGTACTCCGCCAGGATGGGCACGAAGGCCTGGGAGAACGCCCCCTCGGCGAACAGGCGGCGCAGCAGGTTGGGGAGCTTGAACGCCACCACGAAGGCATCCGTGGCCGTCCCCGCGCCGAACACCCGGGCGATGATGGCGTCGCGCGCGAAGCCCAGGATGCGGGACAGCAGGGTCATGGAGCTGACCGCGGCGAGGGCGCGCAGGAGGTTCATCGGGTGGCGGTGGCGTGGCGGGAAAGACCCGGCATGGTAGCGAATGGCCGGGAACGGGGATAGCAATACGATTCAGGCCCTTGCCTGGAATCGGGTCGGTCGGTATGATGCGCGTTTTCTCGAAGCATCCAGATCAAGGAGTTCCTGCATGGCTAACAGCGCACAGGCTAAGAAGCGCGCCCGTCAAGCCGCCGCGCAGCGGCTGCAAAACATGGCCCAGCGCTCGGCCTACCGGACCGCGGTGAAGAAGGTTCGCAAGGCGATCGAGGCGGGCGACAAGACCGCCGCCCAGGCCGCCCTCAACGAAAACATGGCCGTCATCGACAGCCTGGCCGACAAGCGCATCGTGCACAAGAACAAGGCCGCCCGGCACAAGAGCCGCCTGTCCGGCGCCATCAAGGCCATGGCCTGATCGTTCCAGGAGATTCGACGCGAACCGCCCGCCAAGCCGGGCGGTTTTCGTTTCTGTCGGTGCATTCCGCGCCGCGCGCGGGCGTCGATGGCTCAATCCCGGGGGGATTGGCGCCCGTCGACGATGACCAGGTCGTTCTGCCTGGCGAAGTCCAGAAGGAATCTGAACAGGCGGGACTCTTCCTGTTCCAGCGCGCGGCTGATCACGACGCAGCGGATGCCGTCGCGCGAGACCGGACGCACGTTGGGCGAATAGTTCAGCCGGTTGTCGGCGCCCATGTGGGAGGCCACGCTGGCCAGTCGCTCGGCCCAGTCGCTGGGGCGGAAGGTGCGCCCCTGGACCGTGACGCCACGGATGACGACTTCGCCGGCTGGAACGGTTGTCATGGATGAACCTTTGCTCCTGACAGGTGGGTACCAATATTACCCGCCTATAATCGGCAACCTATTGAAAAACTGGAGAACTGAATGAGCCTGGATCGCGTGCCCGTCGGCCGGGATATCCCCAATGATTTCAACGTCATCATCGAGATCCCCGCCCACGGCGAACCCATCAAGTACGAGGTGGACAAGGAAAGCGGCGCCATGTTCGTGGACCGTTTCATGTCCACCGCCATGCACTACCCCTGCAACTACGGCTACATCCCCCACACCCTGTCCGAGGATGGCGATCCGGTGGACGTGCTGGTGATCACCCCCATTCCCCTCATCACCGGCGTGGTGGTGCGTTGCCGTCCCGTGGGCATGCTGAAGATGGCCGACGAGGCCGGCGAGGATGCCAAGCTGCTGGCCGTGCCGGTGGACAAACTCTCCAACCTGTATCGGGACATCGAGTCGCCGCGGGATCTGCCCGAATCCATGCTGAACCAGATCTCCCACTTCTTCGAGCACTACAAGGACCTGGAGGCCGGCAAGTGGGTCAAGGTCAAGGGATGGGTGGGCGCGGAGGAAGCCAAGGCCGAAATTCTGGATGGCGTGCGGCGCTACCAGGCCTCTCCGGAAAAGCCCGGCTTCTGATGCGGGTCTGCATCGTCTCCGACAGCCACGACAACCGCCGCCTGCTGGAACACGCGGCGGCGGACGCCAAGGCGCGGGGGGCGGAGGCCATCCTGCACTGTGGGGATGTGGTGGCGCCCACCACCCTGCGGGTGCTGAAGAAATTCGACCTGCCGGTGCATGCCATCCACGGCAACAACACCGGCGATCTCTTCGCCATGAACCAGCTGGCCCATGAACCGGACAGCCTGTTGCGCTACCACGGCCAGGATGCGGTCGTGCATCTGGGCGGGCGCAGCCTGTTCATGGTGCATTACCCCCACTATGCCCTGGGCATGGCCCTGACCGGCGACTACGACCTGGTCTGCTGCGGCCACGACCACCGGGTCGGCGTGCGGGCGATCACCAACATCAAGGGCGGCACCACCTGGCTGGTCAATCCGGGCACGGTCGGCGGCGTCGGCAAGGAGCCCACCTACATCCTGGCCGACCTGGCCGAGCTTTCCTTCGCCGTGCACGACGTGCCCGTTTCCCCCGGCGAGGCCTGCAACACGCCGCCGGCCAGCGTGCACACCTGATCAGGGCCGGGCGGGCCGGAATACCTCCCGGTTGTCGTAAAACGCCGCCTCCTCGTTGTCCGGCCACCAGCCCGGAATCCCCAGCACCGGCACGGGAAAGAGGTCGGCCGGACGGGCGACGTCCCCGCGTTCCCAGGCCTCGGCGATGGCCCGGTCCAGCCAGGCCGGCGGCGGCCCCGCCTCGGGCAGTTCGGACACGGCCATGAACAGGCACTTGGCGGTGATGCCCGGCCAGGGGGCGAGCAGCTTTTCCAGCACGGCGTGGCCGATGACGTAGGGCCGCACCCCCGACCAGGCATCCCGCCGGGCGACGAAGGCGGCCGTCCAGTCCCGCCCGGCCAGCAAGCGCGCCAGGCCATCCTCCTTCCCGACCAGCACCAGCCCGCTTTCGTCGAACAGGGTGGCCGCGTCCGAGATGGGGCCGCGCCGGGATCCGGTTTCCAGTTGCCGGCACTGCAGGGCGTTCAGGGCCGCCTTGGTCCGGGGGAAGGCCAGCCAGGTCAGGGCGTTGAGCAGGTCGTGCCAATTGCCCTCCCGGGTGGGAACGCCGCCCGTGGCCAGGATGCCGGCCTCGTAATCCAGTTGCCCGCATCGTCTTTGTTGCGCCTGGAAGCGCACCGGCAGGCCCCGTGCATTGACCAGGCCCGAGGCGGCGGCAAGTTGGTCGAGGCGGGCCAGGTCGGGCCAGCCTGAACCGGCCAGCTCCCGGGCCCAGGGGACCAGGTGGGCGAACGGGGGCGCCGCCGCGAAATCCGCGCGCCAGGCGGCGCTCACGAATTGAGTTCCGCCAGGCGGGGTCGGAAGCGGCGGGTGAGGGCGTGTTCGGGACCCAGCATGCCGAACAGGGCGAGCATGGCCCGGCGACCGATGTCCTCGCGGTATTCCGGCGCCCGCCGGGCGAGCTCCAGCAAATGCCCGAGGGCGGTTTCCGTCTCGTCCTCGAACAGGGCGCGGGCGGCCAGGGTGAGCCGGTGATCCGGCGTGGTCGCGTCCGGCGTTTCCGGCGCGCCATCCAGGCTT
>WBZT01000781.1_pt1 | contig 24982 bp, 21 predicted proteins | sample 5204241 | NCBI WGS metagenome assembly WBZT01 (sample SAMN12344358, study PRJNA552823) | activated sludge metagenome | biome: Activated sludge suspended growth; feature: Nitrification reactor; material: Wastewater; isolation source: activated sludge from nitrification reactor of wastewater... | reverse complement strand
CGCGCTCGACGGGCGGCATCTGCTCCCAGCGTTCGGCGTTCTTGAGAAACTGCAGGCGTTCCGCCGGGCTCATGCTGGCGAATTTCTGGAAGGATCGCACGCAAGCCAGCCGCTTTTCGCTCGGCATCTTCTCGAAAGATTGCAGCGCCTGCTCCATCTGCTGGCGCTCGGTGTCGCTGAGTTTGTTCAGTACTTTCGCCCGCTCCCGGCCATCGAGCTCGAAATAGTGGTCGAAGCGCTCGGCGGTCTTGCTCCGTTCGGCGTCGCTCATTGCGGCCCAGCGATTGAGGCTGGATCGTAATTGTTGCTGTCGCTCGACCGGCACTTGTTTCAACAGCATTTCCAACTGGGCGGTGTTGGTGTTTTGGACCCGGGTAAAAATGCGCGCGGCATATTCCTGGTCGAGCAACTCGGTTTGCAGCGCCCGTGGCAGCAAATCCCAGACTTGCAGCCGGCTCTCCACCAGCGGGCGCAAATAGCCCGGAATTTGCGACAGATGTGCCGCGCGGCTGCCAGCCGGCAGCCGCATCAACGGGAGCAACCACCAACGTAACTCGGTGGCGCGCAGCTTCAATTCCCGCTCGTTGGCATCCATCGCCTGGTACTCGCGCACCTTTTCGAGGAGCCGCGCACGCGCGTCGCCGGGACGATCGGCCAGCATTTTTTCCCGCTCGGCCGGCGGGGAGTTCAACAACTCGCGAAACAGGTCCACCGGAGATTTCATCACCGGCAGCGGCGGCGGGGTGTTCGGATCAGTCTGCGCGGACGTGGCCACGCTCAACGCGAGGAGCGCCAGCGGCAGGAAGAATGTCCAGCGCCCGTTCATTGCAGCAAGGCGATCAATTCCCGGTCGGCGGCCGGCGCCGCGTCCAGTTTTTGAACAACATCGAAATCAACCAGCGCGTCTGGGCTGGGCAGCGGCGCACCCGCCACAGTGGCGATGCTGTTGCCAATTACCGTGAGTTGTTGCGCGTGATAACGCTGGTAACCCCACGCCACCGAACCCATCACCACCATCGCCACGGCCACGCGCGGGATGAGCACCCGCCACAGCCAGGCGCGATCACGCGGGCGCGCGGCGGCGCGGTCTTCACGCTCCACTGCCAGAAGTACGCGCGCGGTAAAATTCGACGGCATGGGCGCCGGCGGCAGGCGGGCGAAAACCTCATCCAACGCCGTCTCCAACGACTGGTCCGCAGCCGCCTCGGGATGGTCGGCAAGCCAGGTATGCAACTCGGCCTGTTCGGCGGGGGTCAGCGGGCGCCGCCAGCGAATTTCCTGAAGTTTCTGGTACACGGGGTCATTGTTCATCGCGTCACCTTTCAGTTGAAAACCGGTTGCGGCCAAAGGTTTCGTTCATGGGGTATCCTTCCATTGACCGGTGTGCAGATAGGGTTTCAGGCGTTCCTTCAAAGTCTCGCGGCCGCGGTGGATCAATGATTTCGTCGCGGAAACCGAGCAGCCCAGCACGGCGGCGATTTCCTCGTAACTCAACTCGTCCTGCCGGCACAGCAGCAGGGCGGTGCGCTGGTTTTCCGGCAACGCGGCGATGGCCTCGCCGACTTTGGCCACCAGTTCGTCGCGCAACAGCGTGTCCGGCGGCGATACCAGTTTCACGTCCTCGAACTGGTGTTTTGGCTGGTCCTCCTGCTCCGGGTGCGGGGCGTCCAAGGATTCCGCCGGATGCCGCGAGCGCCGCCGGATTTCGTTCAGGCACAGATTGCGGACGATGGTGAACAGCCAGGTGGAAAACTTGGCGGTGCTTTCATAGCGCGCGGCGGATTTCCAGACCTGCACGAAGACGTTTTGCGCCAGATCCTCCGCCTCGGTCTCATCGCGCAGCGTGCGACTGACCATGTTCAGCACCGGTTGTTTGAACTTCTCGACCAGCGCGGTGAAAGCCGCGACGTCGCCCTGTTTCACGCGGAGCATGAGGGCGGCATCAGGGTCGGGATTGGCGGACATTCCAGCCAGAGTTTAGAAGAACACCGTGCCGCGAACAAGGTTGCGCGGGGGAGGAAGACACCAAGCCATGCCATGCCGGATCAGCTTCGGCCCTGGGATTTGAAACTTCGGCTGCTTGAGTCATTGGCCCATCGCTTCCTTTGGTATTTCAAGTTGCGCACGTTTCCCGCAACCTCTGCCCCCGTGGAAGATTTGCTCAAGAAGATCGAGGCCGACGCCAGCACCCGGTTGACGCTGCCGGCGGGCCGCACACCCGACCAGGAACGGGCGCGCTTCCGTACCTTCTTGAAGCTCGCCAACCACCGCCTGCGTCACGCGCATCGCAACGGCGGCGGCGGCGTGGAAATCTGCCAGGCGCGCGCGGCCATCCTCGACCACATCATCCGCGCGTTCTGGCACGCGGCGGTGAACGCGCTCTCGCCGCAGGCGCGCAAGGAGTTTCCGCCGATTGCCGTGGTCGCGCTCGGGGGCTATGGCCGGAGCGAGTTGAATCCGCACAGCGACATTGACCTGATGTTCCTGCACGAAGGTCAGGTGGCGGCGCATTCCAAGCCCCTGCCGATCCTCGAAAAGATCATGAACGGCGTCTGGCTGCCGATTTACGATCTCGGCCTCAAGCCGGGGCATTCGGTGCGGAGCATCGCCGATTGCGTGGCCGCCGCCAACGACAAGGCGGACGCGCGCAGCATGGAGACGAAGACGTCGTTCATCGAGGCCCGGCTGATCATTGGGGACGCGGCGTTGTTCGCCAAATTTCAAAAGGCCGTGCTGGCCAAATGCGTTTCCGGCTACGAGGAAAAGTACATCCAGCAGCGCCTGGAGGACCAGGCCTCGCGGCGCGCCAAGTTCGGCAACTCCGCCTGCATGCAGGAGCCGAACATCAAGAACGGATGCGGCGGCCTGCGGGATTTTCAAAACCTGCTCTGGATGGCGTTCTTCAAATACCGCACCCGGTCGCTGGCGGACCTGTGCCAGCACAATCTGGCGACCCTGAAGGAAAAGGCGCAGTTGGAGGAAGCCTACGATTACCTGCTGCGCGTCCGGACCGAACTGCACCACCACGTCAGCCGGCCGCAGGACGCGCTCACCAAAAACCTCCAGCCGGCGGTGGCGCACGCGCTCGGCTTTGCCGACCGCTCGCCCAGCCGCCGCATCGAGAAATTCATGCGGCAGGTGTACATGCACATGCGGAACATCCTGCTCATCACCCGCACCCTCGAGCAGCGCATGGCCCTCGCACCGCAGCCCCAGGCGCGGCTTTCCCTTCGCAAATTTCTGCCCAAAGCCCGTCCGCAGGTGCTCGACGAGCCGGTGGATGGCTTGAAATTCATCAACGGCGAAATTCACGCCGCCTCGAAATACACCTTTCGCGATCAGCCCCGGCGGTTGATGCGCGTGTTCCTGCACGCCCAGCAGCGCGGTTTGCGGCTGCACCCGGACCTCGCACAACTCATCCGCGGCCAGCTCGCGCTGGTGGATCGCGACTTCCTCCGGGACGAGCGCGTGGCCGAGACGTTTCTCACCATCCTCAACCAGCGCGGCAACGTCGCGCCGGTCCTCCGCGCGATGCACGAAGTGGACCTGTTGGGCAAGTACCTCCCGGAGTTCGGCAAGCTCACCTGCCTGGTGCAGCATGAGTTTTATCATCAGTACGCAGCCGACGAACACACTTTGGTCTGCCTCGAAAAATTGGACCGGGTCTGGGAAGCCAAGGAGCCGCTGTTCCAGGCCTACACGCCGATGTTTCAAAGCATTGAGCGGCCCCGGTTGCTCTATCTGGCGATGCTCCTGCACGACACCGGCAAGCCCGAGCACACCGGCCGCCACGAATTGAGCGGCGGCAAGCTCGCCACCCGCGTCGCGCGGCGGCTCGGCCTGGACGGTGCGGACACGGCGGTGCTCTGCACGATCATCGAAAACCACCTGGTCATGGCGAACATTTCCCAACGCCGCGACATGGACGATCCCAAGGAAATCCGGCAGCTCGCCCACACGCTGAAGCAGGTGGAGCTTTTGAATCTGCTGACGCTACACACGTTCGCCGATTCCCTCGCCACGAGCGACAAGCTCTGGAACGGTTTCAAAGACACGTTGCTCCGTGATCTTTACAGCCGCACCCTGCCCCTGCTCGTCGGCGGCACCGAGTTCATGAAAGCCGAGGAGAAGCAACGCGAGCAGTTGATGCGCGAGGTCCACGAGGCGCTTCCGGACGGCTTGAGCGATGAGGAATTGCACGCCCACTTTGCCAGCCTGCCCCCGCGCTATTATCAAATTCATTCCGCCGAGGAAATCACCGGGGACCTGCAGCTTGCGAATCGCTTCATGACCGCGCAGGTGTTGGGCAACGACGAGGAAGCCCTCGCGCCGGCGGTGCAGTGGCGCAACCAGCCGGATCGCGGTTGCGCGGAAGTGCAGGTCTGCACCTGGGACCGCGCCGGGCTGTTCAGCAAGATCGCCGGCTCGCTCAGCGCCACCGGTCTGACCATTCTCAGCGCGCAAATTTTCACCCGCAACGATGCCATCGTGCTCGACACCTTCGCCGTGGCGGACGCCGTGACGGGCAACCTGCCCGACGCGACCCAGCGGGAGAAGTTTGAAACCCTCCTCTCCCGGCTGCTGGTTCGCGGTGACGTGGACCTCTACTCCCTGATCAAACGCCAGAAGATTTCCCGGCCTTTGTTCCAAGCCTACGTGGGCGAAAGTATCCCTACCCGGATTCACATGGACAACGACGCCTCGGAAACGCGGACGCTCATCGAGATCGAGACCGAGGACCGGATCGGCCTGCTCTACGTCATCGCGCAAACCCTCGCCGCGTTGCAACTGGACATCGCCACCGCGCGCATCTGCACCGAGAAAGGCGCGGCCATTGACAACCTCTACGTGCATGAAATGGGCGGCGGCAAAATCCTTGCGCCCGAACGCCAGACCGCCATCGGCCGCCGCCTGCGCGATTCGATTCATCAACTGGATGAAGCCGCGCCGCACTGAAAGCGCACCGGCGGCCAGCGGCCGGGATCGGTCCGCAAACTCACTCCCCGAACTCGAGCCAGCCGAACTTCTCCGGCACATGGAAAGTGCCGCTCAACGTCGGACTCCAGGCGAGATATGCCGCATTCGCCTGGTCGCACCGGAAGCAGTTCAACCGCCAGCGCGCACCCGGACGCGGCTTCTCGGTTGACAGCGCGACGAGCGGAATCCGCATTTCGCAGATCCAGAGGCGCGCCTGGCGGTCCGTTTTCACGGCGGATTCAAACCCGCTGCTCCACGCGAAATCCCGCCGGGGCAGATCCAGCCACAGGTCCAGTTTCTCGTTCGTCGGCGCCACCTGAAATTCCGCGTAACGTTTCAGGTTCGCCGGATCGCTGGCGATGAAGAATTCCACCACGTCGCGATCCCACAGGCTGACGCCCTTCTGTGCCATGTCGAAGCGTTCCCCTTCCACGCGCGGCGGCTCGAACACGGTGAGCCGGCTGAACAGACACGCAAAGGCAAGATAAAGGAACTTGTCCGACCAAAGCACGCGAACCGCCGTCCCCAGGTCCGGCCGCGCGGCACCGTCACCCGAGGAATACTCCATCACCGCCGCCTTTGCCGTTTGCCAGACGGGTTCATCCAATTCGCCGTTCGGCATGAAATCCTGGCTGATGCGCCGCGCTCGCACCACCGGCAACGGCAGCGAGCGGGCGAGCAGCTTGCCGGCGTTGTCGAAGTAAATCTTCCGCAGCACCGGCGCGGGCAGGCCGATGGAACTGATCGTCCAGTCGCCTTGAATCGGCGTCATGTGCGGCCAGTTTTGGTCGCGCGTCTCCAGCCAGCGCCATTCCTTGGCGAAGAACACCTCGGCGTCCGCGTTGGTGGGCGGCGGTTCATTGCCGCTGCTGCCGAGGATCAACTTGCCGTAAACCTGAAAATCCGTCGCGAACAGGATGCGGTCCTGATGTTTGACGAAGAGCCGCCGCAGTTTGTCCGGATCGTGCCGGCCCAGCTCGGGGATACGCGCCGCCAGGTCGGCATACATATTGGGCCGCCGGTCCAGCGCGCGGTCCACCCAGTCAACATCCTCCGCGTTGTTGGCGAAATGGACGCAGACGAACTTCGTCTTCGGATGCCGGGCGATGACGCGGTCCAGAGCTTCGAGCAGTTCCATGCGCGGCGGATACTTGTTCGTGTCGCCGAACCACCAGCCCGGATGATCACCCAGTTCCTTCCAGCGTTCGTTCTGCGGATTGTAGGGTTCCCAAAACGCCTTCGGGTCGGCGACGTGAATGGAAACCGGCAGGTTCAATTCGCCGCACTTCGCCCACATCAAGTCGAGCTTTGGATCGTCAATCTTGATGGTCTTTCCCACCCGGTCACGAATCGTCAGGCCAAGCCGCTTGTATTCCTTGAAACCCGCCGCGCCCAGCCGCTGTCCCTCCTCGATCTGCTTCGCCGCGCGCTCGGCGAAATCCGGTTCGTCCCAGCCGCGGTAATCGAGATTCATGTATTGCAGGAAGCGCCCGGGGAACAGCGCGTCCATGAGCGTCTTGTTGCGCTCGAACTCGGACGGCTGATCCGGCGCGGGCCGCGTGACCGTACCGCCGCTGAGATTCACAATCGTGCCCACGCCCACGGCATCCGCGATCTTGATCGCGCGCGCGACGTGCTGCGTGGTGCCATTGATGTGCTGGTGCATATCTATGGTGCGATGTTCGGCCCGCCAGGCATTCGCCTGAAGTTGAACGTCGGCAGTATCGGCGGTGGCCGCAAGTATCGGCACGGTAAGCAACGCAAGCGCGACCGAACTGACGAAAGTGATCCGGAAAAGCCGGGTGAAGGAACACGGAGCTAAGAAGCTCCGTAAACCCGCACGCTGGAAGCGTGCGCTACCGGCGTAGCGCAGGCATCCTGCCTGCGGGTCAAGGCGGCATCCATGCCGCCCGAAAGAAGCTTTCAAACAGGCTCTAAGCAGATTCATGGATTCCTGGTTTGGTGATCGCCGCGCGATTCACGCACCAGCTAACCGCTTTCCGGGCGGCTTCGTCAAAGCCAAAACCGCTGCCGAATGTTCACAGCGTCTTGCGCATTTCGGTGAGGTGGTGTACCAACCCGTCGCAGGGTAATCAAAAGTCAGGCAACCCGACCACCATGTTCGTCTATCGTCCACCGAAAAGCATGTGTTGGGGGCACTCACTCCGCCCAAAGGACGCAGACTGGCAGGTTGCAAAGGCAAGACTTGAAACCTTTTTACACATCTATTTCGAGCAGGTGGAAGATCGGAATGTGGGATCGTCTGTATGGCGCTGGAAGCTCTCCGTCTTGCCACACGTCGCGTGGCCGGCAGATTTTCTGAAACCAGAAAACCAAAAATGGCAGAACATTGATTTTGGATTTACAGGCGACCGAGTCTCGTTTCCTTTCGGTTTACGATTCCCACTTTCCATCCATGAGCCGTCATCCTACGAGTTCCTCAAGCGGTTTGGCGCGAGCGCACCGTTCAAGATGAGTCCCAAGCATTTTGCTGTGGTTGTCGCTGTCGGGAAGCATGGCAAGTTTGCGGACAGAAAACCCGATGCAGAAGTTGCGAAACAACTGAACACCGTCTTCTTACATTAAGACAACGCACCTAACCGCCAAAGGCGCTGTGTCGACTGCCCGTTGGGTGTTGGACGGTTCAGATGAATTGTCAGGGATGTTACGGCTGTCAGGTCGTTTCTAGCGGCGGTCGCTGCATCGTTCCAACAGTTATTCAACTGGCGGTAAGGCGTAACTCCGATTGCCCCGACAATCCCTCACGGCAAAGCGCCGTGCTCGGGAAAAGTCTCCACCACCGGCGGCGCGGCCGCCCGATGCCGATGCGGCGTCGCGGTCTGTTGGTGAAAGCGCCACGCCAGACCGAGCGCCGCCGCGCCCAGCCCCGCCGCCAGCCCGATCCACATCCCCACCGCGCCGAGCGACGTCCGAAACGCCAGCACGCAACCCAGCGGCAGCGCCACGCACCAATACGCCACCACCGCCACCACCGCCGGCACACGCACATCCGACAACCCGCGCAGCGCCGAGATCGAAGTCACCTGGACGCCGTCCGCAATCTGGAACACCGCCGCCACGACCAGCAATTGCGCCGTCAACGCAGTGACCGCCGGCGATTCGATGAACAGCGCCGCAATGGGCTGCCCCGCCAGCGCGAACACCACGCCGAAGCCCGCCATGACCCCGGCTGACGTGCTGATGGCGCAAAAGCCAATGCGCCGCATCCGCGCGAATTGCCGCGCGCCGTACGCATGCCCCACCCGGATGCACCCCGCCGCGCCGATCCCCAGCGCGAACATAAAGCTGAACGCCGCGCAACTGATCGCGATCTGATGCGACGCAATCGCCTCGGCGCTCAACCAGCCCATCATCAACCCGGCGAGCACGAACGCGGTAACTTCAAACAGATGTTGCAGCCCGACCGGCCAGCCGATTTTGAACAGCCGCGCGAAATGGTGTCGTTGCCACGCCGCCCGCCAGCGCGGCGGTTGAAACGCGCGCAGCGCCGGCGCGCGCACGACGTAGGCGACCAGCACGAGCGCCATCACCAGCCGCGCCAGCATCGTCGCCCAGCCCGCGCCCGTCAGTCCCATCGCGGGCACGCCCCAGTGGCCGTAGATGAAAATCCAGTTTAGCAGCACGTTCAGCAGCACGCCGCCCAGCATCACGAAGGTCGGCACCCACGGATGTTTCAGCGCCTCGGCGAATTGTTTGCACGCCTGCGCCACCAGCGCCGGCAGCAGCGACGCGCCGAACAGCAGCAGATATGGCCCGGCCTCGCGCGCCACGGCGGGGTCCTGCCCGAAGTGATCGCGCCACGGATGCAGCACGGCCACGGTGACGATGCAGAACAAACCCAGCGCCACGGCCAGCACCAACCCGTGCCGCAAGGTTTCGCCGGCTTCCGCGGGCCGTTTCGCTCCGTACGCCTGCGCCGTCAGCACCGAAACGGCGGAGAGCAGGCCGATGCCCAGCACCAGCGGCAGATGCGCCAGACCGTTGACGAATGAACTCGCCGCCAGCGGCACGACACCGATGCGCCCGACCATGATCGTGTCGGTCAGGCCCATCAACATCTGGCTCACCATGCCCGCCATGATCGGCAGCGCCAGCGCCAGCGTGGGCCGGATTTCGTGCCGCCAGAGGCGGAGGTTTTGCAGTAATCGCCAACGCATAAGTTTTCTTTCGGCGCGCGGCCATCCTAGCCGCAGCGCTCACCCGCGAACTCGCCCGTCGAGAACGTGCCGTTGCAAATCTCGGTTCAGTCAACCTGCGATCCCGAACGGGCAAGGCGCGAGCCGAAGCGACTCCCTCTCCCAGCGGGAGAGGGCCGGGGTGAGGGAGAACGCCACCCAATCCAGCGCCAGTCGAAATCACCAACGATCGCCGTGATTGCCGCGACTCTCCCTCACCCTCATTCCCTCTCCCGCTGGGAGAGGGAGGTCCTGCGAGTCCACGCGCGCCCACGCACGCAGTGTTGTTGCTCGTTCGTGGCCGCTGCGGCGGGGACCGCCGCGCGCCGTTTGCTCACGCAATTTCTTCGCAGACCGTCGCCACTTTTTCCGCCGTGGCCTTCTTCGCCCCGCCGCGCAACACCAGCACCACCGCGCCAATGATCAGCCCGCCCGCCACCAGCACGTCGTGCGAGAACGGTTCGCGGCCCAACGTGCAACCGAGCAGCACGGCGATGAGCGGATTCACGTACGCCGTCGTGGACACGCGCGCCGGCGTGCTCGCGTGCAACAACCAGACATAGACCGAATAGGCGATCATCGAACCCGCCACCATCAGAAACAACCACGCGCCCACCGAGCGCGGTGTGAGCGCGGCGAAAGCGAACTGATTCCATTCGCCGGCCCGTTCGCCCAAGGCCAGCAGCATTGCTCCGCCCGCCAACATCTGCATGCCGCCGGCCAGCAAGGGTGAAGCTGGTTTCCGGGCCGCGCGATTGAAAATCGTTCCCAGCGCCCAGCCCACGGAGGAGATCAGCACCACGATGGCCGCCCAACCATACGTCGCCTGGCCTTCCGATCCATGACTGCGCGCCAGCAAACTCACGCCGACGAATCCCACCGCCAGTCCGGCCATCACCAGCCAACCGGGCCGCGTGCCCTCGGGCCGCAACCAGTCGAACAACACCATCCACAACGGCGTGAGCGCCACGAGCAACGCGGTCTCGCTCGACGCCAGGAATTTTTCCGCCCACGTCACGCCGCCGTTGCCCAGCGTCAGCATCAGCCCGCCCGCGATGACGGCGTTGCGCCACTCCACCAGCGAAGGCCGGCTCTCACCGCGTGCGAAGGCAATGAGCATCATCAACACCCCTGCCGCCATGTTCCGGCTACCGGCCATGAGGAAAGGTGGAATGGTTTCGATGGCGTAGCGGATGCCGAGATACGTCGAGCCCCAGATCAAATACACCGTGGCGAACGCGGCAATCACGGCCCAAGCCGGCGCCGGCGCTGTTTTGGCTTCGTTCTTCATGTTTGGTTACCAACCAGGCGACGACGTTCGGGCAAAACAAAAACCCACCGCCGTTGGCCGGCGATGGGTTGTGAAATCTCAGGATGCGTCTATGGATTCAACTTCCCATCGCCCGCGTCGCCTTGGCGACGACGCTGCCCCGCCAAATCGCGACCATCGGCATGGCCCCGTGCTTTGGCAGGCAATTCAAGTTGGCGATGACAAGCTTCATCGGTGCAAGTAACGGGCGCACTGTAGCGCAGCGGGCACGGTGGTCAACCGATAATTTGCCCGCGCCCGGTGCGCGGACCGCCGGGCCCGCGAGTTACCCGGTCCGCAGGAAAATTTCAATTCGTAGCGTAGGTTGACCCAAGAAAATCAGTTTGCCGATTCTTGAAGCCTTCCTCAAGTGCCCGACGCAATGCTACCCCGCTCACTCGACGCAGCCAGTTCGGGCAACGAATTCGCCGAATGGGTTCGCGGCCAGAATGAATCTTATCAGCGCGAGGCGTCCCAAAGGTTGCTCGAAACCATCCCGAAAACCGAGCGCGCCGTTGCTCCCCCCGCCAGGGAGCGCCTCAAGCTGGCCAAATGGTAATTGGCCACGGACGTGACTGCGGACGCCGGCCAGCAAACGCTAAAGTTTTCCCGCCAGATGCCGATTACGCGAACATGAATGTGTCTAACTCGGCCGCGACCTCGCTTTTGGACAGTGTGCTGCGGGCAGAGACCACGCGCGTTGACGTCAGCGTGGCGGTGCTGGACAAGGCGCAGGAATCGCAGCAGCAGCAAGGCGAAGCAATGGTGAAGTTGATTGAGCAGGCGGGTGCGGTGTCCACGCCCCAAGGCTTCAGCGCCTACGCGTGAGCCGGCGGTCGAAAACGCCTGCCGAATTCTGGGCCGACCCTAGGCCCGGTTTAATCTTCCGCTTCCACCGGTGGTAGCGAAACCGTGCCGGCGGCACCCGCAATTCCACTGATGCCGGCGCGGGGATACTACGGTTTGCATTTCTCGTTGGATGTTCTATCGTCTTCGCGCACCCCTCGTGTTAACCCGGTTGGAGCGCGGAATTGCATTAGGTATGAAACGAATTTTGATGATGGGCTTGTGCTTGGCAGGCATCTGTGGGGCGGCTGCCAGGTTGCAGGCGCAAGGTTACTTCATGACGCCGGGGGCCACGTACACGTACGAGTTTACCAATTTCGTCTTCCAGGCGGGCGACGCGGTGGGGCCGTACGCCGAGGTTGGGCTGAGCGTTTCGAGTCTGGTCCCCGTGTACAGTTTTCAGTTCACCGCCTTTGAAAATGCGTCCAGCCAGACGCCGCTGCTGACAACGAATTTCACTGCCGGCGCTACCACTCCTGTCTTCGCTTTGGGGCCGGTCTGGCAGGACCGGCAGGGGCTGTTCACGCTGCAAATGATCTCCGGCTCAATGACGTTGCTTGATTTCTACGGTTCAGTGGTGGATGACGCCGGCTATTATTATTCGGAGAAGCCGCCAGTGGTTCCCGAGCCATCTGTGGCCGTGCTCTGGGGTGGCGCAATTTTGGCCGTTGTCCTGCCGCGATGGTGGCGCCAGGCAAAATCTCGCCTGAGCGTGTAACACCTCCGTTGCCGGTCTGAATGACTTTTCCCGTTTCCATGCGCCCGAGTTTGAAAACCCTCCATGCCTTGATGCTGGCAGCGGCGTTTGGGAGCCAGGTCGCTGGTGCGATCCCGGTGCTGACCGGTTTTGACACCGCATCGCTGGGCAAATGCGATGACAAGTCAAGTGGCGCGGTGGCCTTGGGGTTCACCGCCAACTTTTTTGGCAGGTCCTACACCAGCGTCTTCGTCAACAACAACGGCAACGTCACTTTTGATTCGGTCCTGTCTGCCTACACGCCGTTTGATCTCGCCGCCACGCATCGTGCAATCATCGCGCCGTTCTTCGCGGACGTGGATACGCGAGGCGCGGCCTCGGGCGTCGCGTCGTTCGGCACGGGCGTGTATGGCGGACACGATGCCTTCGGGGTGACGTGGGATGGCGTGGGCTACTACGGCTTCGGCACTGACAAGCTGAATCGGTTTCAACTGCTCCTGGTTTCGCGCAGCGATCTGGCGCCGGGAGATTTCGACATATACTTCAACTACGAACAGATGCAATGGGAGTCCGGGAATGCCAGCGGCGGGCGCGCGGGCCTAGGCGGTTTTGCCGCGCGCGCCGGCTACTCGAACGGTGATCCCAATACTTCCTACGAACTGGCCGGTTCCGCGCAGCGCGGCGCCTTGGTGGACGGCGGGCGGAACAGTTTGGTTGCGGGGAGCAACATCGGGCAAGCCGGGCGGTATCTCTTTGAAATTCGCAACGGTGTCGCCGCGGCGCCGGACGCGGGTTCGACGCTTACGCTGACCGCCCTCACCTTCGGGACACTATGGAGCGCTCGACGGCATCTTGCCCGGCAAGACAAACCCGCCTCCACGCCGACTGGTTTCCGCGCGTGACCGAATTCGCGCCTCGTCACCTGAGTTCAACCCCCTCCGCCAGCAGCCAGGCCGACGAGTGTGGCTGGAATCCAAGGCGCGGATAATATGCCACCGCTTTTGGAGCGGAGAGCAGGATCAATGTGGCCCGTCCGGCCGCCGCCCGGGTGCGCCGGATCAACTCGCGCCCGATCCCTTGCCGCTGGTGCGACACGCGCACGGCCAGATCGGAAAGGTACGTGGCGTAACTGAAATCGCTCACGCTGCGCGCGATGCCGGCGAGCAATTTCCCATCCCACGCCGTCACAATGAGGTTCGCGTTCGACACCATGAGGCGCATACGCTCGCGGTCCTCCACGGGCCGCCGCTCGCCGAGCGTCGAGGCGCGATAGAGTTCAATGACCGCGTCGAGGTCGAGGTTGTTGCCAGTTTGGTAGGTGATCATCTTGAAAAATGAAAGTATCCTCGTGCTTCAACGCTTTAACAGCAGCCCCAGGTAAGAAGCGTAAATGATCAGCAGCACGATACCGCGACTGCGCCCAATCTGGCCACGCCGGTTCGGAAACGGCAACAACGTCGAGGCTGGTCCAAACGCCAGCGCAACGGCGACGGAAACATACTCCACTCTGATCGGACAAATCACCGCCGCCAAGCCCACGATGAACAAGCCGATGAAAATGTTGCTGCCGAGAATCGTTCCCAAGCCTATGTCATCGCGCCCGCGGATCTTGGAAATCACCGTCGTCGCCAGTTCCGGCATTGAGGTGCCACCGCCAGCACCTCCGGCGCCGGCGCAAAGCACCCTGATCAAAAATGAAACGTAAGGATTCATGATTGGGACCGTCGGGATTTTGCGGTTGGACGGTCGCGCGTGTCTATGGCAAACACAGCCCCGAATCTACGCGCCGGGCGGGACTGAAGTTCAATCTCCTCCGCGCCCAAGCCACCCCTCCTTGAAGCGAAAGTTCGGTGGTGCGGTCGCGGATAAAAGAAAACCCGCGCTGGATGGACGCGGGTTCAATGACGAGCCAAGGGGTCAGGACTTGCCGGCAGCGGCGTCCTTCGGACTCGGCAATTTCTTGCTGCTAGCTTTCGCGGTTTCGCCGCCCGCCGGGCACTTGCCCTTACTGAGCGGGCAACCCGCCGCCGATTTGGCGGCACAGGCGGTCTTGTTCTTATCCGCACAGGCGGATTTATCCTTGGCGCAGCAGGCTTCACCCGCAAAGGCGCCGGCGATGAATGCTGAGATCGTAAGGGTCAGGATGGTTTTTTTCATATTGTTTGATTCGGTGTTTGTGCTGGTCATCAGACCAGCCGGATGGATGGCTGTTCAAAATCTGATGACCTGCGGCTGGCCCGGCTCAATTCGCCGTCACCACACGCGGATTAAGCGCATTTGTCGGGTATTGGAGATTCCGCGTCAAGTGCATCTGGAATCTCTGGAACCTCGATCCAGGCTGGTTTCTCGCTCGTCAATTCAGTTCCGAGCCTGCCTATTTGCTTGTCGCAGTTGCGGACAGCCTGGATCTACCGTCGCGGGCAGGCTTCAACGCTTGACCCGCCGCCGATGTGCATTAGCATCCGCCGCGGTCGTTCACGAATGAAAGCAATTCTGGCGCTCGAAGACGGTTCGGTTTTCCACGGCGTGGGTTTTGGCGCTAAGGCGTCCGCCTGCGGGGAGGTGTGTTTCAACACTTCGATGACCGGTTACCAGGAGATTCTCACCGATCCTTCCTACAAAGGGCAGATCGTGACGATGACGTATCCCCTGATTGGGAACTATGGCGTCAACGCGGTGGATGTCGAATCGTGGCGACCGCATGTTTCAGGTTTCGTGGTCCGTGAGGTTTCGCCAATTGTAAGCAACTGGCGGGCGGATCATTCGCTGACCGATTACGTTGAATCGAATGGCATTCCTGGCATTCAGGGTATTGATACGCGTGCTCTCACAAAGAAACTGCGGGTGCGGGGAGCGCTCAACGGTTTCCTCTCGACCGAGGACACCTCCGCTGCCGATGCCATCGTCCGGGCTAGGGAATGGTCCGGGTTGGCGGGGGTGGATTACGTCAAAGAGGTTACCCACAAGGAAGCATTTCGCTGGGACGAGAAGGATGCGCAAAGCGCGGCCTTTGATCTGGTCCGCGGTAATTCAAGCGCCCGGGCCCGCGAGCATCGCCGACCGCTCCCGCCGGCCGACATCCCGATTGTCGCCTTTGATTATGGGATGAAATACAATATCCTACGCCGGCTCCGCCAACACGGCTTCGCGGTGCAAGTGCTTCCGGCAACCGCCACGGCCGACGAGGCCTTCCGCCGCAAACCCGCCGGGATCTTTCTTTCTAATGGTCCGGGCGATCCGGCGGCGCTGGACTACATCGTGCGCGAAGTGAAAACGCTGGTGAATTCAGGCATACCCATTTTCGGAATCTGCCTCGGCCATCAGATTCTTGGGCAAGCATTTGGTGGGAAAACGTTCAAACTAAAATTCGGCCACCGGGGTGGCAACCAACCGGTCAAGGATATGACTACCGGACGGGTGGAAATCACCTCCCAAAATCATGGCTTCGCCGTGGACGCGACTTCGCTCCCCTCCGACGTGGCGGTAGATCGCATCAATCTAAACGATCAAACAGTCGAAGGACTGCGGCACAAGAAGCGACCAATTTTCTGTGTCCAATACCATCCCGAGGCCTCACCGGGCCCTCACGATTCCACGCCTTTGTTCAAGGAATTCCGTAATTTGGTTGAGGGTCGGATGTAGTGCCGATGCCCTTTGAAACAGAATTATCGCCGGTCAAGGTGTACCTTGGGAGGGGCGGAATTAGTTCAGGAGTAGCCACAAAAATGGAATAGTCGGCGGAGTCCTGAAATTAGGGCTTGCATCTTCGCTGTATTTGCCTAAACTGCAATCCCTAAGAAGTAAAAGACAGCGGATGCGATGCGGTGATTGTGAAGGTTTTTGGCCTAAACTTAGGCTGCTGGACGGTGTAATAACTTGAATGACTTTTTGGTTGCGAAACAAACATCAAGGATACGAACATGAGACTTAGACTGACCATTCTTGCGGTTGCAACCCTCGTGCTCTCAGCCCGTGGTGCGGACTTGACTTGGACTGGTGGCGCAGCAGACGCTAACTGGACGTCGGTTGCCAACTGGGGTGGTACCGCGCCCGTCGCCTTTGACAGCCTCTTTTTCGCGGGAAGCACCCGGCTGAACAACAATAATAATACCCCGGCTGGCGGCTCTTTCTTTAATGGTATCACGTTCAACAGCGGCGGCGGTAGTTTCACTTTGAATGGCAACTCTGTCGGTTTGTCCGGCGGAATCACCAATAACAGCGCCGCGAGTCAGACGATCAATCTTAACATTACGCTCAGAAATGCGGATCGCACTGTCAACACGGCGAGCGGGGATATCACCATCAACGGCAACATTGGCCAGTCCGGTACGCGCGGCCTGACCAAAGCTGGTGTTGGCACGTTGACTCTCAGCGGCATCAACAGTTACACCGGTGGGACCATTCTTAGCTCTGGCACACTCAAGCTGGGCGCAAGCAATGTCATGCCGAACACGGGTACGCTCACCTTCGCAGGCGGCATATTTGATCCCAACAACCAAACGGACACGTTGGGTTTACTCTCGTTGAGTGCAAACTCGACCTTGAACCTGCACGCGGATGGTAACTTGAGTTCCTTGACGTTTAGTTCCGCGCTGTGGGGTGGAACGGGCGCCTTGGTAATCAATGATTGGAGTGGCTCGCAGGAAGTTGCTGGCGATGATGACCGTATTTTCATCACGGCTGCGCCAAGTTCGGACTTTCTCAATCACGTCCACTTCGACATCGGTGGCGTGCTATATCCCGGAGTCATGAGTGGCAACGAACTGGTGCCCAGCCTGACCCCGGTGCCCGAGCCAACGGAATGGGCGATGATTATCTTTGCCACACTCGGTATTCTCTACAAATTTGTGTTGCCGCGCTTCCGGAAGACCAGCCTTGCCTGAAGTAGCGGGTTCAGTCACAAGTTTCTCTTTCCAAAACCGGCCGTGTGTTGAACACGGTCGGTTTTTCCGTTTTCAGGGATTGGCGGGTTTGACTCTCGCCTTGTTTTTTGCCCGTTGCTGGTTACGCTGGAGATGTCCCCGAAATCCGGCCATGAAAGCTTCTCCTCCCGCGCTAATGCGTATCCGATCCGAAATCCCGAACATTGTGCGACTGACGTTGGTGGTGGCCGGACTGTGTTCGGCTGCCAATTTGTTCGGCGCGGCTCCGCCAGTCATTCTCAACCATCCTTCCGATCAACTTGTTCTCTTCGGTACGCCAGTCACGCTTAGTATTACCGCCAGCAACCCGTCCCCCACTGTGATGACCTTCCAATGGCGGCGCAATGGTGTGAACATTCCGGGCGCGGTTTCGAATTACATAGCCACGGTGGCTACTGACACCTACTTCATCCAAGGTGTGACGCCGGGCGATTGTGGCAACTACAGCGCAGTGGTGTTCAATTCGGACGGTCCGGTCAACAGCACGAACGCGCGGGTGCTGCTCGAGGACTTGTTGCCGCTTCCAGTCGAGGACCTGTTCGACCTGCGCGGCCAGTTGCCGCCGACCCAGTCCGGATCGGGTTTGGGCGCCAACTTCGACGCCACGACGGAAACCGGCGAGCCGTCGCACGGCGGCAAGCGCGGCGGGGCTTCGATCTGGTACCAATGGTTTGCCCCGACGGAGGGCATCGCCACGTTCGACACGCGCGGCAGTTTCTTCGACACAACGCTCGGTGCGTACGAGGGGGAATTTCTCAATGCGCTGTTGCCGTTGGACGACGATGATGACGACGGCGGGTTTCTGAACAGCACGGTCAGTTTCAATGTACAGGCGGGGAAGGGCTACAACATCGCGGTGGACGGATACTACGGTGCGAAGGAGAAGTTCATTCTCAACTGGAACGTCGAGTCCACCGGCGACCGGCTGCCCGTAATCGTCTCTCAACCCAAGGGCCAAGTCGTGCCGCCGGGAACGAATGTGTCTTTCTCCGTAGTCGTTCAAGCCGGCATTCAGGTTTCGTATCAGTGGTATCGCAATGGCAACCCCATCTCCGGCGCGGACACCTCCTCTCTCGTTATTAACAACGTGCTCCCGCCCGACACCGGTACCTACCGCGTCCGCGTCCGCGCGCACCAGCAACAGGATCGTGATGTGTTCTCGAGAGGCGCCACGCTGCAAATCAACGCCTCCAGCACGGGGACCGGTGCGAAAGCCGTGGCGATGCGGAAATTTCAGGAGGCGGTGGATCCCACGACCGGCCCCGACCTGCCCGCGTTACAGCCAGGCGGCAGCGACCCCCGTCACGCGCTCGCGGGCGGCTACAGCGGCACGCAAATCTTCAACACCTACGGCTCAACCAAAGAACCCGGCGAGCCGAATCACTGCAACGAAGCGGGCGGGGCGTCTTATTGGTATTCGTACCAGGCGCCGGTCGGGGGCACGTTGACCGTGAACACCGTCGGCACGGTTTTCAACAACGTGCTCGCGATCTACACCGGCTCGGCCACCTCGTTTGAAACGTTGACTCCGGTCACTTGTAGCAGCACGAACGTGGTGCCCGGCGGGGAAGCAGTTTCGTTCACCGTGTCCAGCACGCAGACCAACTACATCGTGGTGGACGGCGTGAATGGCACGAGCGGCATCGTGGTCATCAACTACAACCTCGCGGCGGCACCGACGATCACCGTGCCGCCGCAAAGCCGGACCGTGGCGCTGGGCAGCAACGTGACCCTCACGGCCGCCGCCGCCGGCACGCCCAGCCTCGGCTACCGCTGGCGCAGCAACGGCGTGTTCATCCCCAATCGCACCACCGCGAGCCTCCTGCTCACCAATTTCAAAGCCAGCTATGAAGCCGGATACGACATCGTCGTCACCAACAACGTCGGCGCCGTGACGAGTTCAGTAGCGTGGCTTTACCTCAACACGCCGCTGCGCTTCAGCAACACCGCGTATCGCCCGGTCAACCTGTTCACCACGCAACTCCTCGGCAAGGCGAACACCAATTACGTGCTCGAAGCTTCCACCAACCTCTTTAGCAATTGGGTTTCCCTCAGCACCAACAGTTCGGCGTTCGGCATCATCTCCTACACGAACACGCTGACCCCCTCGTTCAGCAACCGCTACTTCCGCGCGTACAGCCAATAGCAAGGCGCGGCGGCGACGTTTTCAGATTCAAGCATGGAATTCCGAACGGACGCTTGCCGGCGCCCCGGAGCGCGGATCGCTGAGTCCGCGCGAAGCCGGAGTTTGAAACCTGCGGACTCGGCGGTCCGCGCTCCGGGGGCGGCCTACTTGTTAAAGCGGAAGTTTACCACATCGTAGTCCTGCATGACGTAGGTCTTGAGTTCGAGCCGCTGTTTGCCGGCGCGTTTGGCCTGAGTTTCGCCACCCGCCGCCACTAGGTCCGCGAAGCTGATCACCTCCGCGCGGATGAAGCCGTGCTGGATATCCGTGTGAATCGTGCCCGCCGCTTCCCACGCCGTCAGGCCCGTGCGAATCGGCCACGCGCGGTTCTCCTTGCCACCGACCGTGAGGAAACTGATGAAGCCGCTCGCTGCGAACGCCCGCACCAGCAACGCGTCCGGCGTTGCCAGTTCGGAGTCCTCGGCCACCACCACGGGTTTGCTGGAATAGAAGTTGTGTGCGGAAATCGCCGCGACTTCTTCCGCCGAGAGGCCGGCGGCGCAAACCGCCTTTTCGCTGATCAACGCCTCGGCGAGTTTTTCCAGCACGGCTTTCTCCGCGCCCGCCGCGCCGCGTTCCAGCCGCGTTTCGACGAAGTCGAGGTCTTTCATCAGCAGATCGCTCAACGCGGTGTGGTTCGTGAGGATCGCGTCGCAGGTGAGCAGTTCCTTTTCCTCCACCACCTCGACCTGCGCGTGGGCTTTCTTCTGGGCTTCGACGAGTTGATCCACTTGATCCAGGCGCGGATCTTTGAGGTTGTGTTTGCCCGGGGCGATGCCGGCCAGGCCAAACAGGCATATTCTCATACGCACTGCTTAGGATTCCGCCCGCGTCCGGTCAAGCGCGGAAAGCGTCGCTCCGTCGCGGCCTACGGCTGAGCCGCGGCTGGCTTGCGCCCGGCGCGCGGACGGGGAATACTCGGTTCATGCCATCGCCACGAAGTCATTGCCGACGCGACGGTGGCTTGCTGCGACTGGCTCTGCTGGCGGCACTCGCTTCGATGGAGTTGCGCGCGGCCATTCTGTGGAGCGAACCCGGCGCGCGTGTGATTCACAACACCCCCGTGGGCGTGGACCTCATCGCGGGTGCGGTCCGGCGGGACGACACCGCGAGCGACGCGCTGTATTTCAAGTTTCACGTGGACCCGCTTTCCGATCTGGCCACCGAGCCATATTCCGCCGCGTTTCAGTTGCTCGAAGGCACCGAACCGCGCCTGGCGGTGGGCAACGCCCCGGAGGCGTGGGGTTATTCCGCGTTTCACACCGTGGAGATCGGCCCCGAAAACAAGCTGCCGGGGGAGTTCAATTTGAAGTCGTCGCATCCCGAAGCCGCGAGCCGGGGCGAATTCAAGCCGTACGAACTGCCCAATCACAATCACGAACGCACCATCGTCTTCCGCGTGCAATACGTGCCCGGGGGCGACGACTTGATCACCGTCTGGCTCAGTCCCGATCTCGCGCCCGGCGCGAGTGACGAGAACCAGCCGGCGATGCTCACCACCAAGTTCAAGGCCAATGCGTCGTTCGATCAAATCCAGCTTCGCCACGAGGGCGGCGGCAACGGCTGGATTTTCAGCGACATGGCCATCGCGACTTCGTTCCGCGATTTCGTGATCGTCCGGTTCTGGCAGACGTGGTGGTTCCTGGCGGCATGCGCGGTGGTGTTGCTGGTCGGCGTGGCCACGACGGCCCGCGTTGTTGAGCGCCGCAAATACCAGCGCCGATTGCGCCTGGCCGAACAGGAGCACGCCCTTGAGCGGGAGCGCGCTCGCATCGCGCAGGATCTGCACGACGACCTCGGCTCGTCGCTGGCCCGCATTTCCCTGTTGAGCGGACTGGCCCGCGAAGACCGGGAAGACTCGCAGCAAATGCTCACGCACCTGAACAAAATTTCGCAATCCGCCGACGAAACGGTCCGCGCGCTGGAGGAAATCGTCTGGGCCGTGCGGCCCGGCAGCGACTCACTGCAAAGTCTCGTGGAATACACCGCGCACTTTTCCAACGAACTCTTCGAGGGCAACGGCACCCGCTGCCGGCTCGATTTGCCGCACGATTTGCCGACCCTGACGTTGCCGCCGGACATGCGGCACAACATTTTTCTGGTGATCAAGGAAGCATTGACCAACGTGCTCAAGCACGCCGCCGCGAAAGAAGTTCATGTGCAGGCCAAGGCCTCGGCCCATCTGCTGGAATTCACGGTCCAGGATGACGGTCATGGTTTCGATCCGGGCAAGGGCTCGGGCGAAAGCAGCCGGAATGGTCTGTCCAACATGCAGCGGCGCGCGCAGGCCATGGGCGGCAATTTGACCGTGCGCAGCAGCCCGCAGGGAACGACCGTGCGGTTGGTCGTGCGCGTAGCGCCCGCCCACCGGAAATAGCGGTGGCGGGTCCGCGCGAGCCCCAAGCCAGGAACGCGCGGACTCGGCGGTCCATGCTCCGGGCGCCATGACATTTCCTTTGCCGTCCGGCCCGCTGCCGCACAATCATGCGGTTGAGAAGCGGCGGCGGCATCGCAAACTGACCGGACGTGAGCGCCGCCTTGGACATCGCAATGGCAATCAAAGTTTCAATCGTAGATGACGACGATGGAATCCGCTCCGGCCTGGCCACGCTCATCCGGCGCGCGCCCGCGCTCAAACTGCTGGGCGAATACGCCGACGCGGAAACGGCGGTCAAAGAAATTCCGGGCAAGGTGCCCGACGTGGTGTTGATGGACATCAATCTGCCCGGCATGAACGGCGTCGAGTGCGTGCGCCAGTTGAAGGCCACGCTGCCCAAGCTGCAAATTCTGATGCTCACGGTCTATGAAGACAGCGATTCGTTGTTCAACTCCTTCAAGGCGGGCGCGAGCGGCTACCTGCTCAAGCGCACCGCTTCGTCGCGCCTGCTGGAGGCCATCCACGAAGTGAACATGGGCGGCTCGCCGATGACGCCACAACTGGCCCGGCGCGTCGTGCAGTTTTTCAACGTGCCGGACAAAGCGGCCGACTCGCCCATCTCCCGGCTTACCCCCGGCGAACGCGAGTTCCTGGACCAGCTCGCCAACGGCTACGCCTACAAGGAAATCGCCGACCGCATGAAAATCAGCATTGATACCGTGCGCAGCTACGTGCGGACGGTCTATGAAAAGCTGCACGTCCACTCGCGCACCGAGGCGGTCGTGAAATACCTGCGCGGCTGAATTGCGCCTGAGACTCGAACCTTGAAATCCCGCCGCAAGTCATCCCCGGGCGCGCAACCCAAACCCGTGCCGCCCGCCGCCAAACCACCGCTTTCGTCCGGACGCTTGTGGCTCTTCCGACTCGCCGCGCTGAGTCTGCCGGTGCTGTTGCTTGCCGCCGTCGAAGTTGGTTTGCGCCTCGGCGGCTACGGTTACTCCACCGCGTTTTTTCAGGAAGTGACCAGCGCCGACGGCCAGCGCTACGCCATCAACAACGAACAATTCACGCGCCGGTTCTTTCCGCCCGAGTTGTTGCGCTGGCCGGTGCCGTTCAAGCTGGCCGTGCGCAAACCCGCCGACACGTTCCGGATTTTCATTTTCGGCGAATCCGCCGCGATGGGCGATCCGCAGGCGTCCGTCGGCGCGTCGCGTTATCTGGAGCTCTTGCTGCGTGAACGGTTTCCCGGCCAGAAGTTCGAGGTGATCAATCTCGGCATCACGGCGATCAACTCGCACGTGATCCTGCCCATCGCCGAAGAGTGCGCCGCGCGCCAGGGCGATCTCTGGCTTGTTTACATGGGCAACAACGAGATGGTCGGGCCGTTCGGCGCGGCGACGATCTTTGGCTCGCGCGCGCCGCCGTTGAGCATGGTGCGGCTGAACCTCGCGCTCCAAAAGCTGCGGCTCGGCCAGTTGCTCAACGCCTGGTTGCGCAATCTGGGCGGCAAACCCACGAACGCCACCTGGGGCGGCATGAGGATGTTTTTGCAGAATCAGATTCCCGCCGCTGATCCGCGCCGCGAAACGGTTTATCAGAACTTTGCCCGCAACCTGCGCGATGTCGTGCAGGCCGGGCAGCGGAGCGGAGCGAAAATCGTGTTGAGTAGCATGTCGGTGAATCTCCGCGAGTGTCCGCCGTTTGGCTCGCTGGCGAACACGAACCTGCCCGCCGCTGACCGCACGCAATTCGATGCGCATTACACCGCCGCGCTGGTGCTGCAAACGAACCAACAACCAGCGGAAGCGGCGCGGAAGTTCGAGGCGGCGGCGAAACTGGACCCGCAATTCGCCGAGGCACAATTTCGCTGGGCGCAATGCCTGCTGGCGGAAACGAACGCGGCGGCGGCGCGCGAACATTTTCAGCGGGCTTGCGACGTGGACGCGCTGCCCTTCCGCGCGGACACGCGTATCAACGCCGCCATCCGCGCGCTCGCCTCGGAATTGAAGGGTGAGGGCTTCGCGTTCTGCGACGCGGAAGCCGCGCTGGCCAGCGCGGCGCCGGATGGCATTGCGGGCGACGAATCGTTCTTCGAGCACGTGCATTTCAACTTCGAAGGCAACTATCGCCTCGCCCGCGCCTGGGCGGAACAGATTGCGCACTTGCTGCCCGCCGACGCGCAACGCCGGGCGACTGCCGATTGGGCGAGCCAGGCGGTTTGCGAACGGGGTATCGGCTTGTCCGACTGGAATCGCGGGTTCGTCGTCTCGTCGGTCATCGCTCGCATGAGCCAGCCACCGCTCGCGGCGCAGTTCAACAACGCCCGCGCTTGCGGGTGTTGCATCAGGAACTCGGCGCGTTGAATCAGCGCACCTACCGGACAAACGTGGTCGCCGCCACGCGCGCCGACTTCGAAGCGGCCGTGGCCCGCGCGCCGGAGGACGCCTCATTGCGGGAGAACTACGCAAACTTTCTCGAAGCCGTCGGCGACAAATCCCGCGCCGTGGCCGAGTATCGGAAGCTCACCGAGTTGCTGCCGCGCAATTTTTACGGCTGCTTGCAAGCCGGGCGGATGCTCCGGGAATTGGGCCGGCCCGCCGAAGCCAGGCCGCTCTTGCAGGAAGCCGCGGCGCAGCGGCCCGCGTTGCCGGAGCCATGGTATGAACTGGGCCAGGTGCTGGCGTCGGCGGGGGATTTCGCCGCGGCGCTGGATTGTTTTGAGCGTGCGGTGCGAATGCGTCCGACGGATGGCAGTTACCTCGCGTTCAAGGCCCGGGCGCTGTCGCAATTGAACCACCGCATCGAGGCGATTCAGGTTTTTCGCGAAGCCGTGAAGTTATATGGCGGCAGTTGGGAGGGACACTTTGAACTGGCGGGCGAGCTGGCGGCGGCGAACGAGGTGGCCGAGTCCATCCGCGAATACCAGGAAGCCGTGCGGCTCAATCCGAACCACGCCGTGGCGCGGGTGAACCTGGGCGTGATGCTGGTGCGCCAGAACCGCTTTGACGAAGCGCTCCAGCAATTCGAACTCGCGTTGCGCTCCGACCCCAACAACGCGGCGGCGAAAGATTATTTGCGCCAGGTGATGGCGCGCAAGGGGCAGCGGCGGTGAATGTACCGAGAAGTGTGAGTCCCTTGTGAGCTACGCAATCAGCAATCAACCTTCATAGGGCGATAATCTCGTGGATTTTCATCCGTAATCGGTCAATGACCACTGGCAAAGAAATCTCTGTCGCGCTTGGCAGAAACGGATGCCTGGCTAACAACACTATTGTTGGTTCTATGCGAAGGTAGCGTGAGTCGTAAGCAGGTTCCACCCCAGATGTGCCTACCAAGTAATTCCAGCTTATACCAATTCTAGTTTGTGATTGCACTATTCCGCGGACGTGGCAAATGGGTTCATGCCCAAGCGATTTCATCTGCGACGGCCTGATCTTGCGGTCGCCGTGACGGCCGCACTGGAGGAATGCAAA
>WBZT01000778.1_pt1 | contig 25030 bp, 13 predicted proteins | sample 5204241 | NCBI WGS metagenome assembly WBZT01 (sample SAMN12344358, study PRJNA552823) | activated sludge metagenome | biome: Activated sludge suspended growth; feature: Nitrification reactor; material: Wastewater; isolation source: activated sludge from nitrification reactor of wastewater... | reverse complement strand
GAGACCCTCCGGCGAACGACCAGGAATATGTACCACCACCGGTTCCGGTAAATGACACATTGGTATTCTGACAAGCTGGTGAAAGAACGGAGATGCCGGGGGTCGGCAACGGACTAACAACAACTACATATTTGATTATTGTATCGAGGCAGTTTGCCTGCACGCGCACTTTTACTGTATCCGTTCCGGCCGTAGTCCAGTTCACATTTGCAAAATTATTTCCGGAGCTGGTGATAAAACCTTTAGGAGCATTTGACAATGACCATGAATAATATGCGCCGGGGAATAATGGTTGCGAAAAACTATAGTTACCCGGTGTATTGATACATACACTATCAGGTCCGGCGATAACCGGAACAACAGGTACATCTTCCACCGTTATCGCCGTTGTTGCTGTATCTGAACAACCGGATGCGTTGGTAACATATAATTGCACATTATAATTACCGGCTACAGTATAGGTATGAGACGGATTCTGTAACGACGATGTTCCTGCATCTCCAAAACTCCAGTTCCAGAGTGGTCCGGGGTTCAGCGTAGAGAAATTCACCACTGTATTTACACAGGGATTTGCCGGGAAGTAAGAGATATTCGGAACCGTTGGTAAGGGCAGTAAGTTAATGGGCACCATCACCGAATCACTATAACATCTGGTAATTTTCAGCTTCACAAAAATGGGAGTAATTGCTGCGCTGATCCATTTGATCACTATTGAATCACCACCGTTGGCGGAAAGAATATTTCCGGCTGTTGCAGGAACAATCGACCAGGTATAGGTGGCATTACTCAGCAATGGTGTCGGAATTGAATATGTTACGGTGCTGTTCATGCAGACCGTTGGGCTACTCGAAGAAACTACAGGCAATGGGAAATTGGGCCATGTAGCGACATTCTTTGTCAATGAAACCTGACTGGTACAGGAAGGGCTTGCACTGAGATATTGCACTACAGTTAATGTGCCGCCCGGTGCATTAAACGAAGCCGTTACCGATGAACCATTCAACGGCCCGGTGATGGTGCCGTTGGTGATTGTCCAGAGGTAAGAAACGCCTGTCATATTCAGCGCAACGGAAAACACGGTCGGGGTATTCACACAAACCGTATCCGGTCCGGTGACAGGTCCGGGAATGAGCATATCCACCACCGTTACATTCACCTTTGCCGAATCCGTGCAATACGTATTTGCGGGGGCATAGGCCGTTAGTTCATACACTCCGGGTCCGGCATTCCAGGTATAGGCATTCAGTAATGCTGTATTTGCGAAAGTCAACACAGAAGGTGCGGGCGTTACCAGTTTCCAGCTCACACCTGCAGCAATCGTATTATTCGTGAGATTCATTCCGTTGAACGGAGCGCTCACTGTATTCGGGCATACTTTCGAAGGACCGGAAATACCAAAAATCGGGCGCACATCTACAGTAATCGTGGCAGTACCTCCACAGCCATGGAGATCTTTACATTCACCGGGTAAATTACAGCCTGCACCAGTCAGCACATTCTGGTAATTCAACTGAATTGTTACAGGTCCGAAAAACCCGGGAGCCCATTCGATACAGATTTCGCAGGTACCCTGACCCGTAACAGTTCCTGCATTTGCCGGAAAAACTTCCCAGGAATGATTATTCCCCGGAATACATTCAACAGCATAACAACTCTTCGTACCGGCACAAACAATTGTATCGCCTGCAATCGGCATCGTAGCCGGAACAATATTGATTGTTTTAACAGTAGGATTCGGACAATTCAGCGGAGGAGTACAACCAGTGACAGCTAAAGTGATCGTACCAGCCGGCCCTGCGCCCCAAACGACCACACAGGAATCACTCGTTGACGAAGGCGGGAATAAAAACGCACCTCCGGAAACGGTCCAGGTATATCCTGTACAAACTGCACTCGTATGGTAAGTCACCGTATCGCCCGGACAAACCACCGAGATACAGAAGATGTCTGGTCCGGAAGCAGAATCGACCACCACCATAAAGGCAGTATCGTGAGCAACGCCGCAAGCATCATAGACTGTCAATGTATCATAGTATGTTCCGGGAGGGTAATGCCATGCCGGCTCTGTATGAGTAGCGTTGGTAGAATAATAACCATTGCCGAAATTCCAGAGAAGTCCGGTAATACCGGTTGAATTATCATTAAACGTGATACTTTGGCCATTGCAGATATTGATGACTCCTGCTACGACAGGAGGCGAAGTAGTAAAACTGATATTATACGCCGAGGGAGGATTACGAACGATATTCTGCGAGCAGGAATCCAGAAAGCCATTTTTCAACACATACCAGGTTACCACCGTGGTACCCATCGGATAAACATTCGGTGCATTGTTCCAGATCGAATCATACGTACAGGGAGGATCCGTACCCGGATTAGGACCGGTACCGGAACCGGCACTCTGACCTGAATACAATGGTTTTGGCGGTTTTACCAGACTATCCGGAAGGTTGTAACAGATCACTGTATCCTTACAGGTAAGTGTACAGCAATTGAGTCCGACGGGAACCGAAACCGTAACAGTCACATTATTGGCATCTCTCACCTGGAACGTGTACACCCCCGGACAAATACCAGTAACCGTTTGGGTGGTGCCGATGATGGCATTTGAAGGATCGAACACCAGGATCTGGTAAGGAGCAAGTCCGCCTGAAATACTCACACCTGCAGAACAGCTGCAGGGCTGGCTAAACGTACAGCAGGCGCTGGTACTCAACGGATCCATTGTAACCGTAAGGCCCTGACCAAATAGCGGCCTGGAAATACCGGTCAGCAATAAAATCGCGAACAAAACCCGTACAAGGCTTGTTTTCAGAGATTCATAAATGTGTTCCATGTTCATCTTGATAAAGATTAGGCAGTTTTGCTGCATGCTACCCAAAGCGGCGAGTTTTTCCCGGTTGCATTCTTCCCATATTTGCTCCGGGAACAGTCGTTCCTGAATCAAATGAAAAAAACATCCTGAACATAATTTCAGGAAATTCACCAGCGGGGGATACAGGCCATAAGTGGCAGGAAAAACCTGATAATTGGGAAGAAGGACACCCTTGAAAATAGGGGGGCAGCGGAAGGAACATCCCTAAGACAAGGGGTCAGGCATTCATCAATTGTAAAAACTGATCCTTTTTCCTTCGGGCCACCTCTACCACAGACCCATCGCTCATGACCACTGAATATCCTTCATTTCTGCTGAAATTACGCACATGCGAAAGATTGATGAGATGCGAATGATGTGCTCTGAAAAAGCCACGATCCTGCAACATATCCTCATACTCTTTAATATTCCTTGAAGCCGTGTACTTTTCATTCGCAGTATAAATATGCGTATAGCTTCCATCCGCCTGAAGGCGGATAATCTCATCGGGAGAGATAAATACAAAACCATCCTTTACCGGAACAGCAAGTCGGCTAAGCTTCTGGTGATCGATGGTTTCAGAAAGATTCTGATAACGTGCCGGCCAATCACCAACATTTGATCGGATTTGTGCGATGGAGGCGATAAGTTCATCTACATCAACCGGTTTCAGCAAATAATCAGCTGCAGAAAATTTTATCGCCTTAATGGCATAGTGGTTATGTGCAGTGACGAAGATGGTTTTAAAAGAAGGACGTTCAATTCGCTTCAGCAATTCAAATCCGCTACCCCGCGGCATCTCTACATCGAGAAAAACAAGGTCCGGATTGTGAAGGCGAATAGCTTCAACAGCCTGATCAACAGACCCGGCCTGATCCACCACTTCTACATCATGGCAGTTTTCCTCCAGAAGCCGACGCAACGAATCGCGACCGCTCTGTTCATCATCCACAATTACCGCCCTGAGCTTTTCCATTTCAAAACAAGAATACAAAAAAAATCAGGAATTATGAAATCAATCTCCTGCAAGTGCAGGAAAAACCATACGCACCAGAGTACCAGACGGTTTACCCCCGGCAGAAATCAGATCTTTCACTTCGAGGCGAATACCGGCATGCAAAGTAGTATTTAGAATTTCCACGCGCTTTTCTGTAAGCATAGACCCCATACTATGATGATCCTGCTGATGTAATGCATTCCATTCTGCTGCAGCTTTCCGTCCAACACCATTATCCTCTATTTCAATGATCAGATCAGTCCCATTTTTTATCACAGAAAGTCGCAGACAACCCTTTCCTTCGAGATGACTGATACCATGCTTCACCGCATTTTCGAGAAACGGCTGAATCAGCATTGATGGAATACGGATTCCACTATCCTCCAATCCCTCTTCGATTTCAAAATCAAACTCAAACTTATTGTTAAAGCGTTGCTGTTCCAACTCAACGTACAAACGAATCGCCTTCAATTCTTCATCCAGCAGCACCTCTGACTGCAAGGAGTTATCGAGTATCATCCGCACCAGTCTCGCGAATTTCGTAAGATACTTCTGAGCTGACTTCATATCATTCTTCAGAATAAAATCCTGAATTGAATTCATCACATTAAAGATAAAGTGCGGGTTCATTTGCGAACGAAGCGCTTTCGATTCCAACACCAGTAACTGGCGCTCGAGTCCTGACTTCCATTCCTGCTCCCTTCTCACTTTCTGCACCCGAAAACGCAACAACAGATATACTGAAGAAGTGATGATTATTAATCCAAGACCGACAATCCACCACCGCTTCCAAAGTGGAGCTTTCACTTTAAAAGAAAATGAAACCGGTGAATCAGTCCATATTCCATGCACATTCTTTGCGAACACCTGAAAAGTATAACGACCATCACCTAAAGCAGGAAAATCAACCTGCCGGTTTGTTGTAAATGACTCGAATGTATCTCTGTCGGAAATCAGGAGATACCGATACATAATAGCACCACTACTGGATGGAGAAACACCGAGAAAGGAAACAGAAATATTGTTTTCATCCGACTCAAGTTCAATCGAACGAAACACCGAGACAACCTTATTATTCACAGTTACGCCAGAAATCATTAACTGTGGCTTCAGTTTAATCCGTGGATCAAGACTAACCGGAAAAAAACAGATAGCATTCTTCGAAGCCACCCACATCGTATCATCTGCGATTAAAATATCATTGACCTCATTCTCGAGCAGACAATTAATATTAGAATAATTTACAATATTGAAAAACCCATTACCCACCCCGGATAAATCAAACCGGGAAATACCATCGAATGAACTACACCAGCATTTTCCCTTATCAATGATCAACCGGTTAATAAAATTACTGGTAAGGCCGCGCTCTTCATTCAGCACAAACCACTTTCCATTACTTTCAATCCACAAACCTTCACCGCGAACAGCCATTACCATAACGCTATCCGCCCACGCCAATGTCTGCACACGCTTATTCTTTAATTCCGGATAAATGCATTGTAATGAATCATTCCGTCCATCCAACCGATAAACACCATCGCTCCCTGCGAATACAACTACACTATCTTTTCCATAACACAAATCATTTGACCGGAAAGGAAGAATACGTTTCTTAATAAAACCATTTGCATTAAACCAATAGAGTCCTGTGGCCGTTGTATTTATGTAGATCCCATTTCCAATTGCGAGCAGACGGCCCTTCAGTGCAAAGTTGCGACTACTTTGTAATGGATAAAAAGCTCCATCCTTAAGATAACCCGGTTCGGCTTTTGCAATGAACAAACGATCTCCTTTAAAATCGTATAGCAAAGAGCTAACAAAATCGGAACCGGGAAACTTCCAATAATAGGAAAGACGATCATCTGAAACCTGCATCACATACCCATTCCAAAAAGAAACCAACGTTCCATTTTTTCCTTTGCATAACGAAAATGGCTCCTGCTGCGGCGTTTTCTCGAACGAAAAATATTTAACCTGATTATTGGTAAGTGAATACACCCCATGATTGATAGAGGTTGCCCACAATGTACCTTCAAAATCTTCATTCACCCAGGAGATAAAAGCCTCAGGCAAAAACACCTCCCCGGTAAAGTAACCATTCGTCTCATTCAGTTGGGTGAGTCCATTAAAGGTGCAGAGCCAAACGGTTTTATCGTGTGATTCGAATATATGGTTCGACAACGAATTTGTCTTTCCGCATTCCACAAGTCGCCCATGATCATATTTATAGATATAGTAACCAATTGCAACAAGCAAATCACCGTTCCGACGGCGCACCGCAGTTAATCTGCCATTCTCCTGATGCGGTACCAACAACGTATCTCTTTCACCCTGTGGTGAGGTATAGAGCAAATACAAATTGTTAAACACCGGCATCGCATTATTCGACGATGATACAAACACACCTTCTTTGATCTCATGTAATACTACGTATCCGTCATTATCAATATTTCCGAATTGGCAAATCATTGAAACACGCCCGGTGGAATCAATTTTCAGTTCTTTCTGTATGGTACTTGAAAAATATACGTTCTGTTGATCATCAACGAAAAACCCCAGTGGAATAGACCTTGCCGACTTTTGCAAAATCACATGATTAAATCGGTAAGGCAGAATTTTATGACCCTTCAAAAAGAACAACTGTCCGGAGAATGTCTGCATCCACAAAACACCATACCGGTCGAACTGAAGTTTAAAAACGGTATTATCCAGCAAGCCTTCACTGGTAGACCATGTTTTAAACTCATACCCGTTATAACTTACCAGGCCATGATCAGTTGCAAACCAGAGGATCCCGTTTTTATCTGAAATAACCTGATACACCTGTGATCCGGGTAGTCCATCCTCTGTTGTAAAATGCCGGAATACAGGCGAACTCTGACCATTTACAAAGCCAGAAACCATCACCAATAAAACTAACCAGATAAACCGCCGCATAGATGCCCAAAGGGACACCTAAATTACAAAATAATATCAAGTATTAAACCATCGTTTCTTATGGGCAAGGTTTATAGCCTGTGCCTTGGACGTAACCTGCAGCTTACTGTAGATGTTGGCGATGTGCTTTCGAACCGTATGGGCACTTAGAAACAACTTTTCCGCAATAATTTTATAGTCATGGCCCTGAACAAGAAGATTCAGCACTTCGAACTCCCGATCAGAAAGAGACTCCTCCTCATTCGTCAGCTTTGAATCCTCTGGCCGGCTTCGGGCCAGCATATTCATCGCTTTTCGGGCAATGGAAGGGCTCATTGGAACTCCACCTACATCGATAATCTGCCGGATATAATCCTCAATCACTTCTGCTTTTTCATCTTTCAGCAGATATCCATTGGCACCACTGCGGATTGCCTCAAAAATTTTATCCTCGTCATCGAAGATTGTCAACATAAGAAAATGTACATCCGGATAAAGAACTTTTGCTTTTGTGACTGCTGATATCCCATCCATCTCAGGCATTTCAATATCCATCAGCACCACTTCCGGTCGTTCATGCTCTCCCAGATCTTTCATCTGATTCAGAAAATCGGAACCATTCTTTGCGACCAGCACAATCCTCAGCCCCTCCGACACACTCAATTCATCCTTGAGTGTAGAACGGTTCTGTTGTTTATCATCTACGATGCCTACCCGAATAAACATAATTGAATTGTCAAAATTGATTACTTATTACTGTTACAACAATAACACATATGAGCTATTATACCATCAGGCTTTCCCGGTCAGGAGTATAATCGTCCCTTTGCTATCAGATGAGATTTCCAGATTCAGATCTGACTCCAGCGCCCGCTGACGCATATTTTCAAGACCATAATGCTGCTCATACGTTTTCGACGTATCAAACCCTTTTCCATTATCCTGCAACCGGATCAACCATTTTCCTGTATGATCAGTAGTAAATGCGAGATCAACCTCAGAAGCTTCCGCATGTACCGCCGCATTATACAATGCCTCCTGAATGATTCTGAAAACATTGAGTGATGCAACAGGAGAAATAATCACATCTGATGCCAGCTCCTCCTTAATATACACCTTTACATCATTCACCCCTTCAAACTGACGGCGCGCATGTAGTTTGAGACGATCGGCAAGTTCTCTAAAGTCAACCTGTTCTTTTTTCAATGCCCAGATAGTTTCACGAAGATCACTGATAGTGCGGCGCGAAGCATTGCTTATCTCCTCCAGCAGCGACTGGTCAGAAGGCTGGGCCGGACTTTGCCTGTTTTTACAGATTTCAATCTTCCTGGATATAAACCCCAGTTGCGTACCAATATTATCGTGCAACTCAGCGGCGATGCGTGTACGTTCCTCCTCGCGTGCCTCGCTAACCGCCAGGCGTGCCTGAATAGAACTGCGATGTTTATAATATCTGAAATACTGAATCCCAATCAGCAAAGCCATCACCAGTAACAGGACAGAAGCCACTACCAGATAATTTCTTTTTGATAACATCAACTCCTGCTTTTCTATTTGTTCCTCCTTCTTTTGCAATTCATATTTCGCTTCCATCTCTGCGAGTGCACCAGCAGACGCAGATTTATTTATTGAATCCTTCAGATTCATTAGCAATGTCAACTCATCTGAATAGCTTTTATAATCACCGCAGGCTTTATAGTTCATTGCGAGCGCTTCGCGGATAATCATTTCCTTTACCCGTATATTGTACTTATCTATTAACCCCAGAGCTTCATTGCAGACCGCTATCCCTTTCGAACACTGATCTGTTTCCGCATAATACTGAGCCAACACGAACATATCAGAGATAATATAAAACACATCACCGATTTTACGCCGGATCTCCACCATCTCCTGCAGGCATGACACCACCAGATCATTACGGCCCATCGCCTTCATGATATCCGATTTAATGGCCAGTGCATTTGCCAGCAGCTGCAAACTCTCCACAGCACGAACATTCCTTTCCACCTTCAGAATATACTTCAGCGCTGAATCATTTTGTCCTATTGTACAATAGCAGGATGCGAGGTTACTGTAAATCACATTGGGGCGTCCATTATACATGGTATCATTCAACTGCCCCATTACTTTCCTGAAATAGGATATTGCCTCCTCGTACTTTCCGGTCTCCATGTGCACCCAGCCTATGCCATTCCAGGAAGCACATATATACTCCAGATTGTTTCTTTTCTCGGACAGACGAAGCACTTTATAATAACACTCCAGGCCTTCTTTATATTTCCCGATGCGGACCAGCGAACCCGCTTTGGAATGTAAAAACTTAATCTCAAAATCAGTTTCAACCCTGTTAGCGGCGATAAACTTCAATATACTGTCCACCCGCTGGATAATAACTTCGGGAGACACCGTTCTTCCATCCACTATTAACCTAACATGTTCAAACAAGAGTTTCGTTTCAATGGATGCCGTATCACCACAAAAGTCACGGGCCATCTCAAGAAAAACACTCAATGTATCAACAGACATTGAATATCGCTGTTCGAACAACTGCATTAAAGCAATGTATTTTTCCTGACCGGATTTATTGTAAACCACGGAACGTGCGCGATCGATCCTTACCGTTTGAGCAGAACTCAAGCCGGGGATAAGAATAAAGAATAAGAAGAGGACAACCAGAACTTTTCTCATGCATGAAAGATAACGAATCTGGATTACCGAAACAAGAAATCCTCATCTACCTTTCCCTGTACAGGCTAAAAGACTGGTTTTCACTTCCGGAATCAAGGCAAACCGAATGGTAAATCCAGACTTACGAAAGACATAAGACCTGGCCATCCATCATCAAATACTACATATGCGTTATTGTTAACGTAAGTGATAAACACACACCCATTTTCGTCGAAATACTCCAAATGCAGTATTGCCACATTTGAACAACCGGAGGAATTTTGACAAAAATCTAACATCATGAAAAAACTATTATTCTTAACATTTCTGCTCACCGGCATTTTTGCAAAAGTGTGGGCAGATGTTGAACCGGCGAATAATGCGCCCGGTACAACAGCTGATGTACTAAGTCCTTCGGGATCGCAAAGCGGAACACTGAGTCCGACAGATCAAAATGATTACTACAAAATCACTACAACCGGAGATGGAAAACTAACCATCAGTCTCAGCAACATCTCCAATGAGTACATGTACATCTATTTACTGGACAGCGATGGTGCAACAGCTCTGGGCAGTACAAGCGGGTATGCGCAATCCACCATCAGTTTCAGCCGAGACGGTCTTTCAGCAGGAGTCTACTTCGTACAGATTTACTGTTCCAACACGACCAATTACTTCGTTTCTTCCGCATTTACAGCACCCGGATATGCCAACGATGCTGAACCCAACGATCTTCCTGCACAGGCTTTGAACATTACTAACAACATTGCTGTAGAAGGTCACATAAAATTTTACAACAATGGCGGTTCGACAGATAACGACGACTACTATCAATACACGACTGCGGCAGACGGGAACATTACCATAAGCCTTCAAAACGACAACAATGGATACTCCTATATTTACCTATACGATATTGATGGTGTGACGCTCCTGGGAAGTACAAGCGGGTATGCCCAAAGCGGTATCAGCTTTATTTCAACAGGTCTTGGTGCCGGCACTTATTACATCCGCGTGCAAGGTGCATCCTTCTATGCTTACAGTCTGACTGCATCACTGGATCCCAACACCTATACAAATGATGGCGCCAACAACAACTCCTTCAACGCAGCGGTGTCTTTTCCTCAAAACAGCAGTTCAACGGGTCACATTGCCTATCGCTATAACAACAGCAATTACGATACAGACGATTTCTTTTCCTTCTATTCAAACGGTGACTATAGTATCACAATTTCTCTTTCTAATAATACCAATGGCTACACGTACATCTACCTGTATGATGCTGATACCACCACTGTACTGGGATCCACCAGTGGTTATGCTGGTGGTGGGATTTCATTTACAACCAATGGTCTCGCAGCCGGCACTTATTACATCCGTGTAACAGCTGGCTCCGGAAACTACTCCGGATATACGATTTCCAATTCGTACACCGCCAATCCTTTGGCCAATGACGCCGAACCCAACAATACTCCGGCAACCGCCATCGCTACTGCTTACAATGCCACTGATATCGGACACATCGCATACCGGCAAACAGGAGGAGGATATGACACGGATGACTACTACGTTTTTACGACTCCCGTAGATGGAGACATCAGTCTCTCCTTCATCAACAACAACAACGCATATAACTACCTGTATCTTCTGGATTCAGATGGAACAACCGTACTTGGATCAACCAGTGGATATGCAGGCTCACCCATCAGCTTTGGCACTAATGGTCTTGCAGCAGGAACATACTATGTAAGAGTTTATGGCGGACCCGGCAACTACACCGGCTACCAATTATCCAAAACACTTACACCGACCTCCTTCAGCAATGATGCAGAGCCTAACAATACGCCGGCAACAGCTCTGTCAATGGCTGTTAACAGTACAGAAAACGGTCACCTTGCACATCGATACAATGGTGGCTCCTATGACAATGACGACTATTACATCATAACCACTACGGCTGATGGTAATTTTTCCCTTTCCGTTTCAAATACAACCAACGCATACTTTTATCTGTATTTAATGGACAGCGATGGCAACACAACACTTGCCAGCACAAGCGGCTATGCCCAAACCCCAATCACCTGCAGCTACCCGGGACTTGCAGCGGGCACATACTATGTTCGTGTTTATGGTGGAGCCAACCATTACGGAGGATACACATTATCCAACTCTTTTACTCCTACACCCTATCAGAACGATACCGAACCCAACAACACTGATCTCACTTCATCTGTGCTGAACAATAATCCTTCAAAAACCGGACACATCGGACATCGTTATAATGGAGGAAGCATCGACTATGATGATTACTGGAAAATCAACATGTTGAACACTGATAGTTTTAAACTGGATGTAAGTTTTTCAAACTCCAATTATGTTTACGTATATCTGTACAATTCAAGTCTCAATCAGATCTACGGATCAAATGGATATGGCGGAACATACACCATTTCCTTTCCTTCACTTGCTCAGGGCACATATTATCTGCGCGTATACGCAGCTCAACACAACGCATACACCTTGTCCGGTTTTTACTGGCCTTGCGATCCAGCTGCTGCTGTCATCACAGCCGGCGGTCCCACCACATTCTGTCAGGGAGGAAGTGTAGGACTTAACCTCAGTGGTGCATACAATAATTATCTCTGGAACACCGGGGCCACAACAGGAAGTATTTCTGCCACCTCAACAGGAAACTACTCTTTAACTGCCTATGATTTCGACGGTTGTCCTCATCCTTCAAATACAATCTCCGTTACGGCACTACCGAATGCGATCTGGTTTGCTGACAGCGATGGTGACGGTTATGGAAATGCAGGACAATCACAAACTACGTGCACCGGTGCTCCTTCAGGACATGTTGCCGATAATACAGATTGTAATGATGGCAATGCTTCCATTAATCCCGGAGCGAATGAAACCTGCAACAACATTGATGATGATTGCAATGGCACCGCTGATGACGGGCTAACATTCTCTACCTGGTATGCTGACGCCGACGGTGACAACTACGGAAACATCGGTTCTTTCACCAATGCCTGCAGCCAGCCTTCAGGCTATGTAAGCAATGGAACCGATTGCAACGACAACATTGCCGCAATCAATCCCGGCACTGCAGAACTCTGCAATGGCATTGACGACGATTGCGATGGTTCAACCGATGAAGGTTGCAACACATACACCTGGTTTGCGGATGCTGACGGAGACAGCTTTGGAAATCCCGCCATCAGCACCACTACTCAAACACCGGTTGCTCCGTCCGGTTACGTTGCCAACAACGGTGATTGCAATGACGGAAACAGCGCTATTCATCCGTCTGCAACAGAAACCTGCAACAACATCGACGATGATTGTGATGGTATTGCTGATGATGGTCTCACGTTCCTGACCTTTTACACTGATGCTGATGGTGATGGTTACGGTGCTTCTTCCGCTACCGGAATTTCTTCCTGCACACCTGTACCCGGAGCAGTAACCAACAATGGTGATTGCAATGACGGAAACAGCACTATTAATCCGGCTGCTTCAGAAACCTGCAATAACATCGACGATAACTGCAACGGTGCAACGGATGAAGGTCTGACCTTCACTACTTATTATGCAGATTCAGATGGCGACACATACGGCAATGCGGCTGCGACTACACAATCCTGTAATGGTGCACCTTCCGGTTATGTCAGCAACAACAACGACTGCAACGACAGCAATAGCGCAGTATATCCGGCTGCAACGGAAGTTTGCAACGGAATTGACGATAACTGCGACGGAACAACTGACGAAGGATGCGGAGGCTGCGGTGCGCCAGGTCCGATTAATGGTCCGGCAGCACTTTGCGCTCCTACGGGACAACAAATTACCTATAGCGTAGCCGCAGTTCCCGGTGCCTACTCATACAACTGGACAGTTCCAAATGGAACCATCATTGTAAGCGGTCAGGGCACTAATACACTGGTGGTAAGATGGCCCTTCTCTATCATTCATAGCGGTCTCAGTGGAGATATCTGCGTAAATTATACAGCAGCCTGCGGAACCAGTGCAGCCAGCTGTCTTCCGATCTCCATACAACTCAGTATTCCAGTCCGACCCAATTCAATTTCAGGAGCAGCGCTGGCCTGCGACGGTGATGTAGCCACCTACTCCGTAGCGGCAGTTGCCCGTGCCAAATCATATAACTGGACCGTTCCGGCCGGAGCAAGCATTACGGGCGGACAAGGCACCAACATTATCACTGTACAATATAACAACAGCTTTACGGGTGGGTCCATTACCGTTAGTGCCTCTAACGGTTGCGGCACCGGACCAGAGCGGATGAAAACCATTGCCCGCAACATCCTCAAAGCACCTGCATCCATCAACGGACTCGTAAACGGTGCGTGCGGAGCCAGTGGTGTTGGCTATACCTGTACCAATGTTGCAGGCGCCACCTCCTACGTGTGGTCAGTACCGGCAGGAGCAAACATAACCGGCGGGCAAGGATCCACCTCCATTGTGGTTGACTTCAGCGGAAGCTTCGTCAGCGGCGCGATCAGTGTGAATGCTGTAAACGGATGTGGTAGTGGAGCGACCCGTAGCCTGACAATAAAAGCAGTTCCCGGCCAACCTGGAATTATCTCAAGTTTGAACCCACAATGCACAGGCGCTACAGCAACTTATGAAGTTGCGGCTATGCCTGGCGTTAGTACCTACACCTGGACCGTACCAGCCGGATTCACCATTCAGTCAGGGCAAGGCACAAAAACCGTTCAGGTTACCATGCCCTCATCACCATCCCTCAACAAAACCATCAATGTAAAAGCTTCCAACAGCTGCGGAACAGGTGCAACAAGATATCTGACTGGCATCAATGTACTTCACTGTATCCGTGCTGCAGAACCCACAGGAATCATCAGCGACCTTTATCCGAATCCTGCGCAAGACCTCCTTCACCTGAACCTGCGAATGGAAACTTCCGGTCAGGCCGACATCCGCCTTCTGGATCTTTCAGGACGCATCGTACAGACAACATCTGCAGAACTTGCAGAAGGAGAATCCATGATTTCGGTACAAATCCAGGACTTACTACAAGGCATCTACCTCGTTCAGGTTGAAACTGCCCAGGGCATCTCAGTGATTAAACTAATAAAAGAGTAATTGTTTTTTCATGTTTTAGACTAAGGGGTCTTGCTTCGGCAGGACCCCTTTTTTATTGATTCCTCCGGGAATTGTATCTTTGTAGCAATGCTACAGATCGGCAACACACTGGTATCGTTTGATGTCCTCGAAAACAACTTCGTTTGCGACCTTGAAAAGTGCAAAGGCGAATGTTGTGTTTCCGGAGATTCCGGTGCTCCTCTGGAAGATGAGGAAACTGCTGAGCTGGAAGCTGTCTGGCCGGTTGTGAAAGACTACTTACAGGAAGAGGGACGTGAAAGTATAGCTCAATACGGGTTGTATTTACGTGATTCAGACGGAGACCTCGTTACTCCACTCATCAAAGGATACCGCGAATGTGCATACACCATTTTTGAAAACGGCATTGCCAAGTGTGCAATAGAAAAAGCATATCTTGAAGGGAAGGTAAGTTTCAGAAAACCTGTATCGTGCCATCTCTATCCCATCCGCATTCAGAAATTAAAAAACTACGATGCGGTGAATTATGATCGCTGGGACATCTGCAAAGCCGCCTGCAAACTTGGAGATAAATTAAAGGTTCCTGTTTATAAATTTTTAAGAGAACCTCTGATCCGCAAGTACGGCGAACAATGGTATCAGGAGTTAGAATTTGCAGCAGAGATCTATTTTCGCGAGCAAAACAGCTGATACTTTAATACGGCAATGTTGGCTTTCCGATTCCGAGACCACTGAATACCTGCGGTAACATTGTAGTAAATTTCACACTGTACAGCTCTGAAAACCCGTATTGCTGCGGTTGCCATTGTAACTGTACAGCGAAGGTTGAATATACAAGATACTCATTCCGGATGCGGACACCTGCGCTTACAGTGGGTATCCATTTTTTTCTATCCGGCACTTCCACGTTATACGCTTCAAAGGCTTCGTAAAACGCGAATCGAAACCCATAGACATACCAGGGCATATGCCATATCGTTTGAAGGCCATACACAAAATACCGCTGTGTGGTATTCACATTTCCGGCAGGATCGAGTCTGACATCCTCCAATGCAAACGGCGAAAGAAAATGTTGCTCCTGCAATGATTGATAACGAACACTTGCAAATTGACGGAAACGAACACGTCCCCACTTCAGCAACGGAGAAAAATAATCGAGACCAGCCCTCAGTGTAATATCTTCCGGTGAATTGGTTCTGTAAAAAGCTGAAGTATTACAGGTAGCACCAATATATCCAACATCAAAAATAAATCGAGCGAAAGAAATCCCTGCAGAAAGATAGTTGCGTCCGAATCCGGGGATCCGTTCACGGCCAGCGGTCAATTGAATTCCTTCCCCAACCGGAAAATATTCAGACACGCCAAAACGTGTAACGAGTGCTGTACGGATAAATTCCCTGCGGACCATATGGATACTACCAAGAACATTAAAACGGTCGCGCAAGGCAAATGCCACCGATTCTGTGCGAGGCCTTTGAATAAAACCAAAGGCTTCCGCAGAGACAGTTGGTATAACATTCCAGTTATTCTTCCAGCGAAACACATGTCCATACCACGCACTTAGCTGTAAACGCTGATATCTTGTTTCAGACGAATCGGCGATGATCCTATCACTAACTTGTCCTACTTTAAAACCACCCAGATCCGGAAGGTCCTCTGTCAGATAGCCCCTATCGAAAGAAAGAAAGTGTTCTTTTCGCTGTTGCAAACGTGCTGACTCCGCCTGAAAGTCACCAAAGCTCCGCATCACATTCGCCTTACGAAGCGTAAAACGGTAATCCGGATCATGATCCGTTTGAGGGCGATACACCATCATAGCGCCCAATTCCAGCGCACGACCATCGATATTGTTATCCGATAATGCCGCCACGAATTTCTCAGTCTTCTTGATGCCCACACTCGCGTTGATGGGAAAAACATCCTGCGTTACAATCACCACATCGATTGAATCAGGACCTGAGGAAGGGAGAATATACAGTTCAGCATCACGGATGCCCGGCATTGCACGCACAAGTCGTTCAGCATCCGCCAGTGACTCTCCATCCGTCATCTCACCCGGTTGCGGCAAAGCAGAGGTCAGAATCAGTTCGCTCCGGGTTTGCGGATGAAAGCTCATCAACCGGCTTAAGAAAGAACGCGCTACCCATGCCGTGTCACGTACATCACCGTCCAGCAGCGGCACATTAAACGTACCCATTGAGCGGATGATTTTACCATTCGCAACAGCCAGTTCATCCTCACGAGAGCAACTATTTTTTTCTGTGATATTCACCGGCGCATTATCGCGGATAAACACCTTGTATAAACCTGAGATCATCTTTCGCCGCCCTGCATGCACCGCCAGTGAATCATAAAACGAACGGGAGTGCGTATACGGGTCCTTTCTTAAACGGATTTTTTTGTCAGGTGTAATCAGCACTGTGTCCTGCGTGGCTACGTAAAAACTATCCATTAAGATCACGATCATTCCTGCTTTAACCCGCAGTGTATCCGGTGCTGTACTATCAGGAGAACTGTACACTGCAGAACATCCGGCTGCATTGCCGGAGCAAGAGATCAGCATAAGTCCAACAACCAGAAAACAGTACCGTACATTCATTCGTACAACGAATGTAGTTGAATTAATAACGGGCTGCAAAAAAACTGAGAGAAGTCAGAGCAGAGAATAACCCAATTACGCGTTTACTGCACTCCCGTAGTACTGCGCACGCATTTCCTGCACACGTTCATCCACCAGGAATTCATCGTAGGTCATCCGTTTATCGATGATGCCGCCGGGTGTCAGTTCGATGATACGGTTTGCGACGGAATCCGTAAAGGCGTGGTCATGCGAAGAGAAAAGCGCAATATGGCGCCAATCCTTCATCGCCTCGTTAAATGCCGTAATGGATTCGAGATCGAGGTGATTGGTCGGTTCGTCGAGGATGAGGCAATTGGCATTGGTGAGCATCATGCGAGAAATCATGCAACGCACTTTTTCTCCTCCGGAAAGAACGGTACACATCTTCAGCGACTCTTCGCCGGAGAACAGCATCTTACCGAGGAAACCACGTACGAACGTTTCTTCCTTCTCTTTAGAAAACTGACGCAGCCAGTCGATCAGGCTCATTTTCTCTTTGAAGAATTCGGAGTTATCGTTGGGAAGATAAGAACGGGTGATGGTTGTTCCCCACTCAAACGAGCCGGAAGTAGCTGTGTCGTGATTGGTGATGATTTCAAAGAAGGCGGTAACGGCGCGACGATCGCGGGAGATGACAGCAATCTTATCTCCCTTATCCATCGAGAAAGAAATATCGCTGAACAACATCTGACCTTCATCGGAAACTTTAGAAAGATGATCCACTTTCAGCAGCTGATCACCGCAATCGCGTTCTGCTTTGAAAATGATGGCCGGATACTTACGGGTAGAAGGCGGAATCTCATCTACCGTCAGTTTCTCCAACAATTTCTTACGACTCGTAGCCTGACGGCTCTTCGAAGCATTCGCCGAGAAACGCTCAACGAACTCCTGCAGTTCCTTGCGTTTATCTTCAATCTTCTTATTCTGATCAGAGCGCTGACGCAATGCCAGCTGACTCATTTCATACCAGAAAGTATAGTTACCGGAGTAGAGTTGGATTTTACCAAAATCGATATCTGCCACATGTGTACACACTGAATCGAGGAAGTGACGGTCGTGACTCACGACGATAACCGTATTTTGAAAATCGGCGAGGAAGTTTTCCAGCCAGGTGATCGTTTCCACGTCGAGATCGTTCGTAGGCTCATCGAGGAGGAGGATATCCGGATTACCATAGAGGGCCTGCGCCAATAACACGCGCACTTTTTCCTTACCGGAAATTTCCGACATCTTTTTCTGATGCAGGTCTTCTGTAACACCCAATGCACTCAACAAACTGGCTGCATTACTCTCAGCATCCCAGCCATCCATTTCTGCGAACAACACTTCCAGCTCAGCAGCACGATGACCATCTTCTTCTGTAAAATCCGCCTTCGCATAGACAGCATCCTTCTCACGGATCACCTCCATGAGTTTCATGTTACCCATCATCACTGTTTCCAGCACGCCGAACTCATCGAATTCAAAGTGATTCTGCTTCAGCACCGACATACGAGCACCAGGATTCATTGAAACCTGTCCCGTAGTTGGATCCACTTCACCACTCATAATTTTGAGGAATGTAGACTTTCCGGCGCCGTTGGCACCAATCACACCATAGCAATTGCCCGGCGTAAATTTGAGATTAACTTCATCGAACAGCACACGTTTACCGTAACGCAGGGAAAGATTTGATACTGAGAGCATTTTGACCAGTTTTTGGGGCTGCAAAGATAGGGTTTTAAAACGGAGAATGCACGAAATAAATGATATCGCAATAAATTGACAATTAACACTTTGCCGAGTTCATCAATTGGCAAGTTGGCAAATGGGTAAATCAGGAAATCAGAAGGTAGCCAACGAATCTAACTATACTACCAGCTCTGTTTTGAATATCGGGAAAGATAATTGGCTTTTCGGAATTTAGAAATCTGAGGAATAATGCTATTAAACTACCTTATAGATCAGATTGAAAATCAGCCTCTCCTCTCTTTAAGTAACTGATAGATTTTAATTAAATCGATATCATAGTAGTTAGATTCACCCCTAACATTAAAAATACTGACCCTCAAGTATTTAATTTAATTAAATTGAAAATGATTGAATTATGACAAATAAACGAAAGAGACTTTCTACATTTGCCTACCCTAATTGCGAAAAACCAAGTCAGCCAACGACTTAAAGACACACTCCCCTTACAAAGTGCAAGAAACTGTTTGAACACAGTGTTGGTTAGATTTATTTAGTAGATAGATGAGGATCAGAGCTATACTCCGGTCCTCATTGTCTTTTAAAGGGGGTTGAATTCAATAAATCGACCATCGCATTCCTCTATTTTTATTCAGGAACAGTAAAAAATACCCGACGAAGCTCACATTTGGTTAATTTCGCCATGCATTAGAATTCCGCCGTGCAGTAGAATTCCGCCGTGCAGTAGAATTCCGCTGTGCGGAATACACTGCACGGCTGTAATGTTGAAGTAATAACTGCACTTGTAGTTCCCGTGAAGCAGAGTCTGCGACACGCTTCACGGTTTAGAAGAGTATTAATAATATATGCACTCGTAGTTCAATTGGATAGAATGACAGATTCCGATTCTGTTGGTTGGGGGTTCGAGTCCCTTCGAGTGCACTGATAAGTGAAAAAACCGCGGCGAAAGCTGCGGTTTTTGTTTAAATAAATTCTGTCCAAGCTTGCTTGAGACAAAATTTATTTAAACAAAAACCACGAAAGGCTTCGCCTTCCGTGGTTTTTTCATTTGCAACCCGGCAGAGGAGGGACCGGCGAAGCCATTCCCGAAGAGTGTGAAAACCCACGGAAGCATAGCAGGGGTTCAGGATTCTGAACCCTTGCTGTTTTTATTTGCAATCCGGCAAAGAAGCCTGCCTGCCGGCAGGCAGGGGACCGGCACAGTCATTCCCGGCGAACAAGCCTCCAACCGAATCTTTAATCTTAAAATCACAGTTTTAGAAAATTATGTACTTTTAAATGGCAAAAGGGATAAAATCCGGACGTTTAATAACTTATATAGAACAAAAAATTAACCACTTAACACTATTCTCAGCCATTACTTTAAAAACCAAAACAAAAGCCATTAATAATCATGAGCTACATTTCACATCCTCTATTTGTTGCAGTACTAATATTTTTCTTTACCGTTTATTTTCAACAATGGTCAAATTTCAGCAAGAAGAAAACCGACTGTGAATTATTCTTTTTTCATCTCCGGAATTTACTGAATAACAACAGTGAGATTTTAAAGGATATAAAGCCGGTATACAACTTTGATGACTTTATTCCGAACGATGAATTGGAGTTATACAATCCAAATATAATTTTTGATTATGACACAAGGGATGTAATCGCCTATTGTGTTCACTATCGTAAAACATCAAAACGGAAAGAACTTTCAGACCATTATTACATGTTGGAAAAAGCAATTAAATTTTATTCCTTGTCTTTGGATTTCATTTCTGAATCTGCTGATGAGTACGAGGAAATTGATGCCGATTCAGTATTCCCACAATTCAACAATAATCGCAAAAGGGATTTTATTAAAGATTACAATGAGTCTATTGAAGAATTGAAGGAGCAGCATGAATTAATCGTTTTTTTGACAACACAGATTGAAGCAACCCCACTAAAGGGGGCATGGTTTTTTCCATTTGCTTAATTGTAAATAAACTTAAATGGAATAAGATAAATAATTATTTTAATATGGAAACACCAACTTTTCAAAACACTGATAAAGATTTTATCCCTTGCATACTTCATAAGTATAAGGGCGAAAAGACGCTCGGACACCTTATACGAATTTTAAATGAGAGTACTATTTATTTAGCGAACGCATGTGAGTTAAATGACAGGTTTGATTTAAGATTTAATGTTGCTCCTGAACTATATGATAGTTATTTACCAAAAGAAAAGAATACACTAAATAAATTGGTTAGTAAAATAGTTAGGTTGCCTTCTATGAGAGATGAATTTTCTGAAAAATTAAGTGATTCTTTTAGAAGTAATGCGGCAATATTTTCACTCACTTCTGATGGGATGAGTGAATCAATGTGGGCTTACTATGGTAGTGAACATAGGGGGTATAAATTAACTTTTGATTTTAGCAACGAAGAAAAGTGGATAACTGATTTTGTTTTTAAAGTTAATTATCAAAATGAAATACCTACAGTCCGAACAATAGAAGATGCACTTAATTCAGCTAAAATCAAAACCTTAAATTGGGCTCATGAACAAGAGTATAGAATTTTATTTAAATCAAACACCCCTTATGTGGCTGAAATAATTAATATAAATATCTCATCTCTTGTTGGGATTACTTTTGGTGAAAAGGCGGATTTGAATAATATTGAAATTATCAAAACACTATGTACTTCATTAGGGCTTAAACACCTTAAATTAAGCAAATTGAAGTTTCAAAGAAATAAACATGTTGAAGAACTAATTTAATTTACAACTTAGAAAAAAGGGATTATGGCTATATGTAGGTGTTTAGAGCATCTGAATTTAAAGGAGGATAAAAGAAGGGAGTTTGAATATACTCATTATGCTTTGCCGTTAGGATACCCCAATAGTAGCATTGTTTGCGGTTTAAGGCATTGTACAGCCAATGCTGTAGTCCTTTTGAATGAAATAGAAGTGAAGGACTTTCATAAAGGTATAAGGGTATTTAGATTTAAAACGCTTATATGTAAGGTGTTTGTTGGAAATGACCCACTTGTTCCACTAAAATAGGTTTTGTTTAACATTTACTCAAACATTATATGTGCGATACTTTACCGAATTCTACTTTAAAGGCTGATTCTACTGTGAAAGTAGTTCAGCCATTAAGTGCTACAAATCAAAAGGTCAATCATGATATAATAAGAACGTATACAGAGGTTGTTGACAGGACACCTAAAGAAACTTGGGAGCAATATCATTTGGGAGATTGGATTAGTTTTTTAGTTACTGCTGCTGGAATACTTCTTACAATAGTACTTAATCGGAGAACTGAGAGGAATTCTACGAATCGGGATATTCAATTAAGTTTAGATATAGCAGCGAAGGAAAAAGAAGCACACACTTTGTTGCATGTTAAGGACTTTGAGAAGCGGGAAGCCTATCTAAATGGTCTTTTACGAATCAGAATGGCAGCGTTTAATGATTATAATGCAGTGTTAAAGAACATTGAATTTACCAGCAATAAAGACGAGGAAAATTTAGGTGGAATTATTAGTAGTATTGGTGCTTCCTTTTTAGAAAATATTACAGAATCTGAACTCTCTCCATTCTTTGTCCGAAGAGTTGGCTTATTAAATCCAGAAGACCAACCAAATTTACAAGACAGTTTTGTGATTACAAAAGATGTTATTCGTAAAATAAATTTAAATGCTACAGATTTCGTTGAATTGGATTCTGATTTAAACCAATTAATTATAAGTGTTGATAACATAATTGAAATACATCAATTTAGAAAATATGAACTTCGTAGACATGACACTTATATAAATGCACATATTGAGCGATTTGCTAAGCTATTATCTTTATGTAATCAAACAATAATACGGGAGTTCGAGGATTACTATAAGTGGGGCGATGAAGAATATACACATAAATTACGGAGTGTTGCAAAAAATATTGAAGAATATAATAGGAAAGAGGGAAAGCTTAGTATTTATGAAGTGTTTAGTAAGTTCTATTTAGGACTCTTAAGGGAATTTAGAATGATGCAAAGTGATACGGGCTACATTTTTCAAAATGTAGTATTATCGAATTTTATTGAAAAGGCAACAGAGCTGGAAAACATGTACATAGAATTACAAATATTTAAACAAAGGGTTTCAACTCAATTTATAAATCAAAAAAATATTTATGAAATACATATTCAGACAATGAGCGATTGGTTATCTAAACAGCGTAGATTTTATTTAAAGTCTGTATTCGAAGATGTTGAAGATTATCCAAGTATTAATAGATGAAGTTAATTCAACCTTGAATTAATTCAAATGCTGTGCCTGGATTAGTGGGTTGGAGAGGTCGAAACAAGCAAAAAGAAAAAGGTGGATAAAGAGGTAGTCATGCATTCACAATAGGAATTATATTTGAGAGCAACAATATTAACTCTATTGAAACTATTGTAAGACACCTCAACTTCGGGTTTATTCGGAAAAGTTACCCTAAAAAAAGAGGCCATCCTTGCGGACAGCCCCTTCTTTCTTCAACTTTATTATTTCAATGACCGATCATCAATCGCTGTTTCTCAGTACCGTTTTCACCTGTTGCGATTTCAAGGAAATAGATGCCGGTGGTCAACGTATTTGTTTCCATCCGTACGGCATTTTCACCTTCAGTGAGGGTTACCGATTTGGTGAGCACTGCACGACCGGAAACATCATAGATGGTGATGTTCGCTTCGTCATTTACATCACTGTAGATATCAAGCTGAACAAATTCTGTTGCAGGATTCGGATACATGGTATAACGGAAACTGTTTCCTTCCTCCAGACGTGGACAGGTATTGATAGTTATACCTGTAAGCGACTTTGTAGTAGATCCGCAGCCGTTAGAAACTGTCAGTGATACTTTCTTGCCTGTTCCGGGAGTAGTGCCGAATTGAACCTGTATTGACTTGGTACCTTGTCCGCTTGTTATGGTTGCTCCTGCCGGAACGGTCCAGGTGTAGTTTGACGCACCGGCAACGGTGGCTACAGAATAGGTTTCAGTTGCACCACCACATACAAACACAGCTCCTGACACAGGACCACTGATGAATGGTTTGCCATATACCGTGAGTGATCTTGTTGAACTGGTTCCGCAAGAACTCAATGCATTCACCGTGATCATTCCTGTATTGAATGAACCCGTGAAATCAACGGTTATGCTGCTGCCGTTTGCGGGACCAACAATTGTTGCACCTGCAGGCACAGACCAGAGATATCCGGATATTCCTGCTGCCGGTGTTATTGAGTAAACAACTCCGGAAGAACTGCATACGCCTGAAGCGGGTCCGCTAATGACAGAAGGAGTTTTCGGTATGTTAAGTGCAACGGTTCTTGAACGGGCAACACCTGTTCCGCAAACATTCACTCCTGAAACGGAAATGCTTCCACCCGTAAATGCTCCATCCACAATCACATTGATAACATTGGTGCCTTGTCCTGAAGTAATTGTCATACCGGCAGGAACCACCCAGGCATACGAAGTAGCACGCGCAACAGATGCAACACTGTAGGTGGCTATGTCGCCCGGACAAAGATTATTCGTACCTGAAATACTCGGTGGCATCACAGGCGTTGTCAATTGCACGGTTACCGGTAAACAACTAACATTCGTATGACAACCTGAGTTCAGTGAAGCGCTTACACAGATATTGCCATTCACACCTGAGTGGATAGCACTGAAAGGCCACTTCACCACAAGACTTGTTGTTCCTTGACCGGAAATAATCGTTGTTCCGGCAGGGACTGTCCAGTCGTACGACACCGCCCCGGCAACTGCAGCAACAGAATAATTGATCAGTTGTCCGTTTGGATTGCACAATGCTCCAGGACCGCTGATCGAACCCATCACCGGCGTCGGGATAAACGTGATGACAGTACTGCTGATGCCGGCCGGGCAAGACAAGGTTGTATTGGTTGTTAAGGTCAAGGTGACAGAACCCACAGCAAAATCATCTGCAGAAGGAATATAAGTTGTTACGAGACTGTTTGCACCCGGATTGAATGTACCAGTACCGGATGACGACCAGGAAGCATTGGATGCAGATCCACCGATTGAACCGGACAGGCTCACTTGTTCACCAGCACAGATCGTTTGTGGTCCGCCGGCATTTGCCGTAGGGGGATTCGCACAGGCACAATTTTCATCGATCGTTCCATCGCAATCATCATCC
>WBZT01000573.1_pt2 | contig 25048 bp, 30 predicted proteins | sample 5204241 | NCBI WGS metagenome assembly WBZT01 (sample SAMN12344358, study PRJNA552823) | activated sludge metagenome | biome: Activated sludge suspended growth; feature: Nitrification reactor; material: Wastewater; isolation source: activated sludge from nitrification reactor of wastewater... | reverse complement strand
ATTAATTGAGCCAAAGTTAGTGTTTTCTATGGCTACCACGCCCATATTGGCGTTGTTAGCTATTAATTCATCAAAAACAGTTGTAAAATCGGCACAATCAACAAGGGAATTATTTTCATTACCTAATAATTTATTAGCTGCTTCATGATGAAAAGATCCAGCGATGCCCTGTATAGCTACATTCATATCGTTAGTATTTTATCAGATAGACAAATTTAATATCTTTTCTGCTAGACATTAGTAGATAGACGTAAGCATACCGCCAAAGGATATATAAGTAGAATACTATAATTTATTGTCCAATATATTGACATTTTTAGTGTAATGTGCTATAATTGATTTCTGAAATTAAGGATTGAGGCAAAAAATATAATGGAAATTGCAAATAACAATAATAGCGATATTAAAGAATCTACTACAGTAGAAAACGGTCAGAACAGAAAAGGACTTTTTGTTAAGTTAGGTGCCGGCGTTTTAGCTGTATTAGCTTTGGCTGGCCTTTGGGGCAAATACCAAGGAGAACAAGTCGAAAATATCGCAACAGATGCAGGCTGGTCAGAATCATCACTTAATCGTAGTGGAATACCTTTGGTCAACGAAAGAGTCTCTGCACTTACCGGCGTACCTTCAGAAGAAGGTATAGACCCAAAAAAAGCCAAACTAGGTTGTGAATTTTACTTTGGTAAAGGGCCCGTAGATGATGAATTAGGTAACATTCCTGCAGAATTGCCGGTTGTTAGAGTAGTAAATTACCAAACAGGTGAAACAACCTGGGATGACGATGGCATTTCGCCAAGCAGCATAGTATTTAAGTACCCAGAATGTTTTGGAACCGGAGTAAATACTTCTAGTGATTCTATGCGCCGAGAACTAGCAGGCTTTGCGGTAGCAAGTGGGTTTACGAACTTAACCGTCGTTAATGAAGCCGACGGTCGCGAAAGGCTAGTAGTTGACAGTAATGGCAACTGTAAAGCTTTCTATGGCTTTGTTAGTCAACCTGTAACACAAGAACCCCTAACCTATGTAAAAATCGAAAACGATAATTTGGGTGAAATAGCAGTTGTTGAAGCAAACCCAGATACAGTAGCCGAAACCCTAGAAAACAAATGCTAATTTACAGTTAGTAATTATGAGATTTTTCTAATAATTCGCTATCAATTATATGCCTAAAATGAGCTAGCCCCGCCAATCAAATTGCGATTGGCGGGGCTTTTGTGACACTCTCACTCTAGTTTATCCGTCTTTTGCTTCGGACGATCTTTTCGACGACCGCCACAACGGCAACCAACCAGACAATCCCAGTGGCTACCCAGTACAACCGAAGCATGAACTGCACCTGTTGGCTTTCGTAGATGATGAAGTTCGCGGTCGCAAATACATATATGCAACCCGCAACACCACCAACCAACGCCAAGAAGGACAGAACGACTCCTAGCAGATGGCCCCGACCAAGTAGCGGTCCGGGCGCAGAGAACCAGATGAGCACCAGTGAACCCAGGCCCATCCACGCCAGAGCCAAGAAGAACTCTACGTTGCTTGCTTGTCCGAACATGGTATCCTCTCAGAAGTGTGAATGTACTAAATATATTTTGTCATATTATATAATTTATGTCAATATATTTGTATTGTTTAGCTTCAATTATTTACTTTTTAACTAGATTGCAGATTGTACAAGTTTATTGTATTATACTTCTATGAAGATTCCAAAAAACTACGATCAATTATTTACCGTTCCAGAAAGCGAGCTAAAATTTCACGAAATAGCAAGGTTATTATTAAAAGGATGTATAGAAAAAGACCCCGTAGCTTTACCAGTGGAGTACAGCGGCAAAGTTGAGCATTTTAAAAGCCAAATTGCCGGCCTAGCAACGAGCGAAACTGTAGTAATTCAAGACCCAAACGGCCAAGAAAATAATATAACCGAACTAATGTTGTTTCCCTCAAAGCTAGTTGTAGAAAAATTTGCTGTATACGCAAAAGATAAAACGGTTAATTCACTTGAATCTGAAGGTTGGGTAGAAAACGAAAACGACATGCATTTATTAGATAATGGCAGTGTACTGATTAATCGCATACCTTACCTTATAAATATGTACGACAACTCGCCATTCGAAATATTTATAGACTCTAACAACGTTGAATCTTACCTGCAGTAATAGTAGACAGTTATTATTATCAATATGACAAACAAAAGCGGTGAAACTAAATTCAACAACAAGCAAATCATTAACCCGCAGTTACTACAAAAAATAGCTACATATTTTAGCCTTTTAGATAATCCAGATAGCGGCCTAACTCAAGAACAGGCAGAAGTGAATGCTGGTAAATATTTCGCAGAAAACATAGCAGGTAAATATTCTGATTCTGAAATTAGTACCGCAATTTTCATGAGCAGGTAAATAATATAATTTAAACAATTAGCAATATAGATACATACCGCGGTGGCCAGAGCGGCTGTTTTGTAAACAAAACAGTGTTTTTACTGTAATAACAAATCAAAAAACTCCTACTAAGATTGCTGATGCCGATTGCATTAGTTCTTTCGCGAGTGACGGTTACATACTAAACAACAAGCTCAGTAACAATAATTTCCTTTTTACAAACGACATAAAAGACCATATTGTTAAAGAAAGTAAAATAAATGAACGCCAGAAAGGCACAATAACACTGATATATAATTTATATATGATTCATGCAAACTTTAATGTAACCGTAAAAGCACTAATTAAAAAAGGGAACGAATATTTGATATTAACTCAACCTGATGGCAGAATAGATTTCCCAGGCGGTCGCTTCGGAGAAGCAGAATACGAAATGTCTTTTATCGATCTTTTGAAACGAGAGCTTAAAGAAGAGCTGGGCACGGAATTACAATATGAAATTGATGAATTTATTTTTCCCTGCAAACTAAAAAGCAACTTTAACAACAAAGTATATGTAACCGTTGCTATATTCTACGCATTAAGATACAGAGATGGTGAAATAACCTTATCAAATGAGCACATAAATATGGAGTGGCAAACTGAATCAGAAATACTTTCAAATAAACAATTATTTTTAGAAGAAGATCTTTACAATGCCCTAAAAGATTATTTCAAAAAATAACTTTTTTCTTCATCAAGGTAACTAATTTATCATAGATAACCAGGAAGCTCGGTCTTATATTATTATAGCATTTGTAAATGTTATAGAAGATAACATCATTGTGTTGTTTACCAACTTATTGTATTATTATTTTATGAGTGAAATAATTAATGATAAATGCAGAAACTGCCCGAGAGCAAAAAAACTAAATAAAATGATAAATAAATCAGAAAGTTCAATTAACTATACTGATGGTTTAACCGAAAAATTCGAACAGTTAGCACTGGAAAGTATTGTGGAAACTTATGGCGCTGCTACAACAGACCTATTAAATGCAGCATTGGCTACCCAAGATAGGGGAATTATTGCCATGGCCACAATATATACTGGTCCTTTAACAAAAGTGCTATTACAGTATGCCAATGGCGAAAAAGTTACTGCGAAAGAAATTATTGAAGCTGCGGCTTTGGGGATCTTAGACGCTAGACAAGCAGGCTTGGAAGAAAATCCTGAACAAAAAGCATTTTTTATTGAATTAGAAAATATTTACAATTTGTACGATGTTGCAGAAAAAGCAAGAGAAGATATGACCGAAACCCGAACCTTACTAGAAGAATATATAGCGTTAGATAAAGCAAGCCTTGCCACGCTACAAGACGACTGTCCTGGGGCAAAAAGAAATATCTTGCTACTTGGTAAATATACTTGCCAATCACCTAACAAATATCAATACTAAAGTAAAATCTAGACCTACAAGAAAATTAAGTGTTGCGTTGCTTGATTAAGTCCATTAGCGCATCTACTGTTACTGTGAAAGCTACTTCTGAGTTAATATTTTCGTTAAATTTTATTGTTGTTTCGAAATTGTCTAATATTTGTTCTATTTGTTCTCTCATTTTTATAATTATATCACATATGAGCTTAAGCTTTTTTTGCAGGAATTAAACCGATTATTATGGATCCGAAGGGTACCAATATACCAACTACCAACCATAGAATAAAATAGCTAGTTTGCCTAGCTCTTCTTAAGATCATGAATAATGACGCCAATGTAGTGAAAATGGTAGCAGAGACTAAAATTAAAATATAAATTATTGCAAATAGCTCTGACCATATAGAAGTTTCGTTAATAACTAGCGAAGAAATTATAATCATAATTATTGTCGCCAAAATAATCAGTAAGTAATAGCCTACGGTTAATTGTATTAACAAAATAAAATATTCTTTTCGCCCTAGTTCGCCGTGAATAGTAATAAAATCTTTTAGTTTATTCATTTAATGTTTCTTTCACTTAGATAATGTATCTTAATTATAGTAGAATAAATAGTTATGACAGCACAAGAAATTAGGCAGGCCTATTTTGATTTTTGTAAAAAAAATGGCCACAAAATAATACCAAGAGCAAAATTAATTCCCGACAATGACCCAAGTACATTGTTCACGGGTAGCGGTATGCAACCACTCGTACCATATTTACTTGGTGAAAAACACCCAGCCGGAACGAGACTAACAGATAGCCAAACTTGCCTAAGAGCGCAAGATATTGAAGAAGTTGGCGACAACAGGCATACTACTTTTTTTGAAATGCTTGGCAACTGGAGCCTAGGTGATTACTTCAAAAAAGAACAACTGCCTTGGTTTTTTGAATTCTTGACAGATATTGTGGGATTGGACTCCAACAAACTATTCGTTAGTTGTTTTATAGGAGACGAAAAGAATAATATTCCTAAAGATGAAGAAAGCGCTCAAATTTGGCAAAAGCTTTTTGCAGATAAAGGAGTAGAGGCTAAAACCGTAGAGTTTGGTAGCGACACCGAAGGCTACAAAAAAGGCATGCAAGGCGGCAGAATATTCTTTTACGATTCTAGTAACAACTGGTGGTGTAGGGCAGGCGATATTAATGAAATGCCCGTCGGCGAACCGGGTGGCCCTGACAGCGAAGTATTTTATGAATTCGACTTTATAGAACACGACAAAAAATGGGGCGAAAACTGCCACCCAGCCTGTGACTGCGGTAGATATTTAGAAATTGGCAATTCGGTCTTTATGGAATATATGAAAACTGAAACAGGGTTTGAAAAACTACCCAAGCAGAATGTCGACTTTGGAGGAGGCCTCGAAAGAATAGCAGCAGCAAACATTAACAGTCCAGATGTATTTAAAATTAGCCTGCTTTGGCCAATAATTGAAAAACTAGAAGAACTTAGTGGTAAAAATTACGAGAGCCACACTGAAAGCATGCGAGTTATAGCAGACCATTTAAGAGCAGCAACATTCTTAGCAGTAGATGGGGTAGTGCCGAGCAATAAAGCCCAGGGTTATGTCATGCGCAGGCTCCTTAGAAGAGCAATTAGATATGCTTTTGAACTTGGCGTTGAACAGAATCTACTGAATAAAGTTTCTCCTGTAATTATTGAACTTTATGAAAAAGACTACCCAGAAGTACTTGAAAATAAAGATGCCGTTCAGCAGGCACTCGAACGCGAAGAAAAAGTATTTAGACAAACGCTTAGGAACGGTCTTAAAGAGTTCGCAAAAATGACAAATGAGAACAATAAGCTTACCGCTGAACATTTATTCAAGCTTTATGACACTTATGGCTTCCCAACCGAACTGAGCCTAGAAGAAGCATATAGCCAAAAAGTTGATGTAGAAGATAATATCCTGCAGAAATTCGGACTTTTAATGGAAGAGCAAAGAAACCGTAGCCGTACTGCCACAAAAGGCGAATTTAAAGGTGGCCTTGCCGATCATAGTGAAATTACAACTAAATATCACACCGCCACACATTTAATGTACAAAGCACTTAGAATTGTTTTGGGTGATCATGTTATTCAGCGTGGCAGCAATATTACGGCCGAAAGACTTCGGTTTGACTTTAGCCACCCTGAAAAAGTAACCCCCGAACAAATTAAACAAATAGAGGATATTGTTAACGAACAAATAACAAAAGATTGGCCAATGAGCTACCGTGAAGAAAATACCAAACAAGCGCTAGCCGAGGGAGTAATGGGAGCTTTTGGTGATAAATATGGCGAAATGGTAAAAGTTTACACAGTTGGCGACCCAGATGGAGTTAACTACTCACGCGAAATATGCGGCGGGCCTCATGTTGAGCATACAGGAGCTTTAGCAGAAGGTGGCAAAAAATTTAAAATAACCAAAGAAGAAGCCAGCTCTGCCGGTGTCCGCCGAATAAAAGCCGTGCTTATTTAACGAGCTTAATAGCCAATTTTTGCAATTGCTTCACCAAATTCCCAAAACGGTGAAATTCTTGGGACTCTAGCTTGCGTCAAAGGCTCTTGTATACTAGCCTCGAATGTCAAATCTTGAACTTCATCATGCTGGTGATCATAATTGGCGGATAAAAGATAGGCTAGATCAATAGCCTCTTCATTGTCGGACGCTGCTAACAAAGTAAATATGCCTAATTTAAAGTTAGTACTTAATGGTTTTGTACCTTTTAATTTTTCAATTAAGCGAAGTTGAGCCTTGTTGTGGGTCTTGGGTTCGTGATTGCTCAAACGCTCACCGCTGTAGTCTGCGCAAAATGACTGCTCTATAGTAACGGCTGCATTGTCATGCTGAATTAATCTTGTGATTATATCGAAAGGAGATAATTCTTCGTCTTTACCTTCAGCTAAGTCTTCAATATGATTTGCGCTAGAATCGTTCATATATTTAACTGCATCATCATAGCGCCTATCAAAAGTTCTTTCAACGAGACACTCGCCTACGCCATAATGCCAAGGTTCGGACTGAGGAATTAGTTTAGCTTCTTCATTTTTCCAATCGTAATCAATAATAGAGTCATGGCCACTTTGCCTATGAGATTCTAGCATTAAGCTCATAAGTCCATTTTCGGATGAATTATCATCAAAACCAGCATCTAATATAGTGATTTCTTGACTACTGTAGCCACTACCGTACAATGAAATTTGACTGGTATCGACCATGCCAAAATTTCTAGGAATAGCAATTTGTATATGCCTAAACTGATAAGGATGTTTTTTTGTTTTGCAAACCATTTTAATTAAAGCATTTAAAGAAGTTACATCTTCGGGTTGCAAATTTAATCGAAAATATTTTCTTTCAGTTTCCATAAAATAATATTATACTACTTTTTGTTGTATTTGTCTATACTTGCAACAACAGGTAATACCATAGAGTCGAGCTTTTAGAGTGTTGCATTTTTAACCGCGATATGCTAATATATTCAAGTTAGTAATGGACCATCCAGGCGTATGTTGTTAGTTTCGCTTTAACAGTTCGTTGTTAGCCGAAATTAATTTAAACTACCCCGAAAGAGGTTCATTTTTTTATGAGAAACAATTACAAACAAAACAATTTCAGAAGAAGAAATTCTAGTTCTAGTAGCAGCAGAAACAGATCAACTAGAAAGAAATCATTTAAGCAGAATATTCATCCATCGAAGTTTGTCAAAAGTGCAGTAGCCATTAAAGAAGAAAAGTATATTCCACAGAATACATTCAACGACTTTAATGTTAGCCCGCTTTTACATGACAACCTTGAAATTCTAGGCATTTCGGTTCCTACACCAATTCAAGACCAAGCAATAATTCCCGCATTAGAGGGCAGTGACATATTAGGTATTGCCAGCACCGGAACTGGTAAAACAATTGCTTTTGGAATACCAATTCTAAATAAGCTTATTAGCCAAAGAGGTCACAAAGCCTTAATTGTTGCCCCTACAAGAGAACTTGCAGCCCAAATTGAAAATGAGCTCAAAAAAGTTGGCAAAGGAAGTGGCCTGCTCGGCGCACTGTTAATTGGCGGAACTTCTATGCATAGACAACTTAGCGACTTAAAAACCAATCCTGAAATCGTTATAGGTACACCAGGTAGAATAAAAGACCATATTGAACGTGGTAGCCTGACATTGTCTAACTTTAATATTGTTGCACTAGATGAGGTAGACAGAATGCTAGATATGGGTTTTGTCGACGATATAACTACTATTCTTAGTCAAACTGCTCAGAATAAACAAATGTTATATTTTTCTGCCACTATGGACAAAAGGGTACGGGAAATAATTAGTAAATTTTCAAAGGAAGTTGTAGAAGTTAAGGTTAAAACTAGTGAAACTAGCGATGCCGTCGAGCAGGATATTATTCCGTTCAGTAAATTAGATAATAAAGCTGACATTTTACATGATTTACTAATTAAAGAACCAACGACGAAGGCTATAATTTTCGACGAAACTCAAAGAAGCGTAGAAAGATTAAGTGTCGAGCTTAAATCAAGGGGCTTTAAAGCCGATTCTATCCACGGGGCCAAGACCCAAGGCGCCAGACAAAGAACTTTAAGAAAGTTCATTGAAAATGATATTAATATATTAGTTGCGACAGATGTTGCAGCTAGAGGTATTGACGTTAAAGATGTAACAGTAGTAATTAATTATTCTACTCCGCAAACATATGACGATTATGTTCATAGAATTGGGCGAACAGGGCGCGCAGGAAAAATCGGCTACGCCTATACTTTTGTCGAAGCCCGATTGTAAATTGATTTATCAAGTTCCCACAAAACAGCCATAAAAACAACTAGGGTTGCTTGTCTGATTATAATGAGCTCAGATTCTCCTGATTGCTCTACATTTACTGTGTATTCATTTTCTAAATATGCAGGGGATTGCTCTGGAGAGATTTCGTTTCTAAAAATATATGAGCTTAACCTATCGTTGTCTAATGTAGCATTATTATCAATCAATTTAGTTGCTACTCTATAGTCTCGATAATATATATCTATATCACCATCTATTGCCATGTTACCCAAGTACCTGATAGCTACCGGGTGAATCTCATTGTATTGATTATTTCTAATTGATAGCTGTAGAGTATCGCCGAAATCGTCGGTGCAACCGGTGCTAGAGCCTAACTGTGTATTTTTTAGTTCATCGTAGAAATTGAATTCTTCCGATCTAATAGCTTTGCATTGTTGGTGATTTGCATTTAGTGTTTTCATAATTATTCTTAATGTTCTAATAATAAGTAAATAATCTATATTTTAATATCAAAATATTTTGAAAAAATGATAAACTAGGCATCAAATGGAATTTGACTGGATACAAAAACATATTTTACTGCAGTTAATAAGAGTTCCGAGTGCCAAAGTTAGTAGGCTTAAGCCAAAAGATATGCCAGATAATGCTTTTGCGTATCACCTAAATAAGTTAGTTAAGTCCGGCATAATCGTTAAAACAAGTAGAGGAAACTACGAACTTACAGAAAAAGGAAATAATTTTGTTGGAAAAATTAGTACTGCCACTAATTCTAAGGTAGATGAAATTAAAACGGTTGTAATGCTATATGGCAAAAAAGAAAAGTCATTTTTATTTTTCAAATGGAGTCGACAACCATATCTTGGAAAAATAACTCCACTATATGACAGAGTTCCATTTGGCAAATCGCTTGAACAAGCACTAGAATCTGCTTGCAACGACAAACTCGGCGACAAGAAAGAAGTTAAATTCATAAGTAGTGCCATTATTAAAATTACAAAAAATAAATCACTCATAAGTCACATGAATGCCCTAGTTTATGAAATAAATATTGCTGATTCAAATATTAATTATGAAAGTCGTAACGGACAAGCAATCTTATTGCCATCTAACGATCCAAACATAATGAAGGGAGTTGGAGATTTTATTACAAAAATATCGAACAATAACGAACCATTTGAATCGGAATGGTCATACTAAGACTGTTAGCTCCTATACGATTTTGTTTTCTGGGCAATTAGATATTCATCTTTTGATTCAATTACTAGAATCTCATTAACTCGGGTTCGTTTGTGAATCTCTATGATTTTATTCGTAGTTAATTGTTTTGCATTTTTTGCGTCATCTATTAGTAAGCCGAAACATTGTAAATCTTTTACAACCGCTTTCCTAAGCCAAGCACTAGCAGTTCCAATTGAACCCGTAAACACCAGGCAATCAATTCCGCCTAAAGCAGCAACCAATGAGCCAATTTGTTTTTGTAGTTCATAAACAAAAGTATTTATAGCAAGTTTTGATTCAGGTATATTATTTTTTGCAGAGCCATAAACTTCTTCTAAATTAGATGATTGTCGACTGAGCCCCTTTAGGCCAGAATAAGAATTTAAATGGAGTGTCATATCGTAGTCACTTAAATTCATATAATCTTTCATTTTTCTAATAGCAGAATAATCGACATTACCAGAACCGACAAAACTAAATAGTCCATCATTAGGCGTATAGCCCATAGAATTTTCTATACTTGTTCCTTTTTTAACGGCCGTTAAGCTAATTCCAGATTCGCCAATATAGCAAATAATTAACCTGTCTGGCAGATCGTTCTTAAGTAATTGAACAATATATTCGGTCGACAATCCCAAGTATCCAAATCTTTTTATATCTAAATTGTCTGCTAGATACAAATCTATTCCACTATTCCAAGCTTTTGGTGGTTTATTCTTGTGATATTTACTATCGCTTATGCCCAAAATTTTTACATTTTTTAGCCGTCGTCTTATTGTATGAATAGTACTAAGCTGATGTTCAAGTAGAGTAGGGCTATACTGCCTTAAGTTTTCTAGAGCCGAAATCTTAGATTCATCAAGTAAGCAATCGTCTAAAAATAGGCTAGAAGGGACTTGCAGCCTTATGCCTATTGAATCTATTAAATTGTCATCCTTAAGCCATTTTTCGCTTTTTAGCTTATCTATAAAATGTTCAAAAGATGATTCTAAATTACTATTAATATATTCATTACCAATAATCTCTTTAGATTTATATGTTACATCTAAGCCATTTTCTAGCTGGCTATATAGCGAAGAGGCTCTTAACTCATTGCCTTTAAATAAGTAGTATTTCCTGAATTTTTCGGAAGTTTTTACTACAATGTTAAGCTGTTCATAAGACATTTTTGAAAATTATTATCCTACTTATTGTCGTGGCCTTTAATGGCAGATTCTACGACATCTTTAGGGAGAGCAGCAGTATTTAACAGGGCCTCTCGAACCTTTTCAGATGCATTGCCGCCAACTTCACCAGCTGCATCAATTGCGCTACCTACGGCAGTTTTTGTTGCTTCTGTTGTATCTGCTCCCAGGTCACCCGCAGCTTTTATGGCACCAGAAACAGCGCCAACTGCAGCCTGCCCAACATCTCCTCCGGTATCAGCCACACCCTTAATTACGCCTCTTACTCCACCCGTTACTGAATCAGTTACGGTTGTGCCAACTTCGACCGCACCGGTTACAACACCGCTAACTGTGTTAGACGTAGTTTCTATTAAAGATCCGCCAACTGTACCGGCGCCTTTAATTACACCATCCGCAACAGATGAAACGGTCTCAACTGCGCTTGAACCAACTTCGCCAGTACCCTGCAGCACATTAATGACTTGGTTTTTGGCTGTAGTAGTTACGGCAGAAAGAATGTCATCTACTCCGTTAATGGCACTTACTACTGCACTTGAAGCTTCATCAATAATTTTCGAAAGCATTTGGTTCTCCTAATTATTTAATTGTTTAGTATAAATATAGCATAAGCTTTTTTAAAACTTAATGAGTTGATAAGGTTTTTTAAGAAATAAAATAAACTTAGCCGGCTGACCGCTCGTTTTAATAAGATGACTGTGCTGGTGGGAGGGAACTGTTTTTTGAACACTACCCGAACCCCTTGAATATACATCGTATCCCTTGGACTCATATTGGGCTATAAGGTCTATAATTTCGGATTTTTCATCTTTGCTCAATAAATCCATTGTTGCAACATGCCTAATAGGCACGACCATTAAGTGCTCTAGTACATTTCGGCCCTCCCATATGGAATAGCCAAAGTCGTTTTTTGTTACCATGGCGTGTTTGCCCTTATGTAAAATAATTCTATCTCCTAAGTTTGGTTCACAAAAAGGACAACCTTTACTTTTTTTCGATGTCTTCTTATATTTTTTTAAAGCAGCTCTTGTCCTAAACACTACTTATGCTCCCTTAATTCTATGGGCCCGTATTTCTCTTCGTATGCCTCAATGGCCTCCCCTAAGGATGTGAAGTGTGGCAATCTATATAAGTATCCAGCTAACCTACTTGTATGGCTTATTGTTGTTCGAACCGTACCCTTCATTCGAGCAACAGCCATTGTTACGTTCCTAGCTTTTAGGTCTGCAATTAGACCTTCAAGCATTTTTGCAGCAGTGGAATCAATAGATGTTATAGTCTCGGCATCCCATAAAAACCACTTAACAGCTCCAGGATTATCATCAATAAGGCTTAATACTCTTTCCCTAAAATAAGTAGCGTTCCCAAAGAATAGCGGCGCATCAAAACGGTAAATAACCATTCCTTTTATAGATTTTGTTTTCGGAGGCCTAGAGGCGTCTCGAAAAGCGCCATTGCTTGCCATACCAAGAACAGCGTCTTGAGGAAAGGCAGTCCTTCTTACTAAATTAAAAATTGCCAGTAAAACAGCCAGTAATAAACCTTGGAAGATTCCTAAGAATGTAACACCTAGAACAGTAATGATCGCCAGCAAGGCTTCGCTGTGCCAAGCTTTCCATATTGTTTTAAGCTCTTTATAGTCGAACAGTTTGGCTACGGCAAGAATAATAATTACCGCTAGAGCACTTACTGGCAAATACTTAAGAAGTGGAGCCAGAAAAAGTAGTGAAAAAGCAATAAACGCCGCACCAAATATTTGAGCCACCTGGGTTTTGGCCCTACTCTCAAAAGTTACAGCAGATCTGGTTGCGCTTGCGTTGACTGGCATGCCACCGAATACTCCTGAGGCAATATTGGCAGCTCCAAGTCCAAAAAATTCTTGATTAGGATTAACTTCTTCGTTCTTTTTTGCCGCAAATGATCTAGAAACGGCAATTGTATTAGCGTAACCAATAACCGTGATTGCCATTGCTGGAATAACTAAATTTTGAATATCTAATGGCTTAATTAAAGGAAGATGCGGAAAGGGAAGCCCTGTTGGTATTGCACCCAATACAGGTATACCTAAGCTCGCAAACCCAATACTTAATGAAATTAAAGTAGACCCAAGCAGTATAATTATGGCAACCGGCATTCGCCTAAACCTCATTGGTAGCAATATACCTAGTGCCATTATAGTGGCGCTAAAGGCAACAACTTCCCAGTTAAAATTGCTAAAATTGCTAATTATATAGTTTATAGATCCAAAAAAATTCGTCTGTTGTGGGCTTTCTAAACCAAATAACTTGGGTGCCTGAGAAGCAATAACAGCTAGTGCTAAACCAGACATGTATCCTAGCAGAATGGGTCTTGAGATAAATTCAGCTATAAATGAAAGCCTAGCAAACACCCCGACAATACAGATAATTCCTATAAAAATTGACAGAATAACTACCAGAGCTCCAGATCTGTATATGTCACCACCCGCCAAGGGCAAAATTGCTGCACCCGTAAGAGCCGCCATAGCGGCGTCCGGACCTACATTAACAAAGCGCGACGCACTAAAGAAAGCAAAAACCACCATACCAATTAGTGCTGCATAAAGGCCCATTGCAATTTCTACCCCAGCAAGCTGGGCGTATGCCATTGCTTGCGGTATTGCTATAGAAGCCACCGTAATACCTGCAATAACATCTCGTCTTAACCATTTTGTTGGGTAGGAGGCAAGAGTTTTAAACAGAGGTATTTTTATTTTTATTTTCTCTTGCATAGCTAACTATATTGTAGCAAATTAACCATAAGAATTATAAAAATTAGTCTTCTATTTCTAGAGAGGCGAGTTTTCGTCCACCCATAACAGTCATATAAGTAACAACTACTGTATACGCAATACCTACAGAACAAATATGAACAATATTTATTTCTTGACCAAAGGCTAAAGCTGCTCCGCTAAGTATAGATAAAATAATAAAAGTATATGACACACCTAGCTTAATGGCACTGGGACGAACTAATGTGCTGGTAGCAAGCCCAAAGCTAAGTAGCGATACAACTATATGAGTAACAATAAGCATAAAAAGTATTATATATACTTTATATTCTAAAAAAACTCTTTCCACAGCAATCAACAGTTTAAATGTGAATATTACAACTAATTTAATATGTAAAATATCACTACCATTATGGCCTGAGGCAGCAGGTTGCTAGACTATGAGTATGAAGTTTCTGAACAATATTTCCCCTAGTTTTGAATTAACCTACAGTGACGTTTTCTTAGTTCCGCTAAAAAACACTGTTAAATCAAGATTCATGGTAGATCTGTCTACCTATGACAACTCAGGCTTAACAATACCGGTTATCGTGTCTAATATGAACGCGGTTGCCGGAAAACGCATGGCAGAAACCACAGCCCGACGAGGCGGAATTACGGTTTTACCCCAGGATATAGCTTTAGAAAATATCATTAAAATTGTAGATTATGTAAAAAAATGTGACCCTTTCCTAGAAACTCCCGTATCTTTATCACCCAAAGATAATATAGCTAGAGCAATGGACCTAATTTATAAAAGAGCTCATGGCAGTGTCATTATTGTAGATGAACAAAATATTCCAGTGGGAGTATTCACAGAAAAAGACTCAGTTGGATATGACAGGTTTACTAAACTCGAGAGAGTTATGAGCCCAGAGGTTTTATCGGTAAAAAATAATCTGAGCACTAAAAAGTACTTTGATTTTTTGTCTAAAAATAGGCTTAACCTTGCGCCGGTAGTAGATGATAATAACAAGCTAGTTGGGGTAGTGACCCGAAAAGGCTTAATTCGCTCGACAATATACAAACCAAACCTCGACAAAAATGGAAAATTGAAAGTTGCTGCAGCGGTAGGAATTAACGGTAATGTATCAGAAAAAGCTAATGCACTAGTAGAGGCCGGAGTGGATATCTTAGTTATAGATACTGCGCATGGACATCAATCTAAATCTCTCAAATCTATTGAGCAGGCGAGGGCACAGTTGCCAAATACATTAATAGTTGCCGGTAACGTAGCTACAAAAGAAGCCACAAAAGATCTTATAAATGCTGGAGCAGATATTGTTAAAGTTGGAATAGGACCTGGCGCAATGTGTACAACTAGAATGATGACTGGTGTCGGTAGGCCTCAGTTCAGTGCCATAATAGAATGTGCAGAGGCTGCCCGCCAGATGGGAAAATATGTCTGGGCCGATGGTGGAGTTCGCCACCCGCGAGATGTTGCCCTTGCTTTAGCCGCCGGCGCAAGCAGTGTAATGTTTGGCAGTTTATTAGCTGGAACATATGAAAGTGCCGCAGACAGTCTTGTTGACAGTGAAGGTAACCTCTATAAAGAAAATTACGGTATGGCCAGCAGACGAGCGGTCAAAGGTAGGTCAGAAGACAAATCAGAATTTGAAAAGGCTAAAATTGAATTATTCGAAGAAGGCATATCTACATCTAAGCTATACATAAAACCTAGCATGCCAGGCGTAGAAGATGTAATTGACCACATTACCATGGGCGTAAGAAGTGCCATGACTTATACAGGAGCAAAAAACCTAACTGAATTTCACAATAAAGCAGTTGTAGGAGTTCAGTCACAAGCCGGTTTCAGCGAAGGCTTGCCAGTTGCAAATTCTTGGTAATTTCAGTTATTTATGTTATAATTAATTGTCCATAGGAAAGAAGGGGTGAGTAACTGTGATCTCTGTCACAGTCGAACGACATGTCGGGAGCGATTGGAAAATCACTCCCGAACCAAATACACCACACTTGGTAGAAATGCTTGACATCGCTCTTCAGACGCACAAGGCGTTCGAGGTCGTGGTGCCGCATGGAGAGTACGTTGTTGGCTTGAATACTGAGTCGGACGAGCTGTCCAACAAAGTTGTCAAGCGCATCAAGCGTGCAGTTAGATCTGCAGCGCTTGGTGAAAAATTCGAGGTGCGGTTCGAAATGGGCAAGTAGCCCGCAAAAAGAAAAGCCCGGAAATAGTTTAACCGCTGTTTTCAGCTGGCATTCTTATTTGCGGGCTTTTCTAATTGTGTTGCCTACCCAATAGTCTATAAACTAAACTATTTTCGCGGAAAAGTAGGCTTTATAAGGTTACTTGATGCGCAGTAGGCATAGTTGCTACTGCGCAATAGCTGAACCTATCTGTTCGTGATTACTGCGGAGGTAACAATACCTTATCAATTACATGTATGACACCATTGTCTGTCTTAATATCGGTCTTTGTAACATTAGCGTCGTTAATTTTCACTGTCTGACCCTCAACCGTAACATTCACTGGCTTGCCATTAACCGTAACGGCGCTAGGAATTTTAACAACATCTGCGGCCATAACATTACCAGGAACAACATGATATGTTAGGATACTTTTGAGTTGCTCGGGGTTTTGTAACAAATTTTCCAATGTTCCAGCGGGTAGGCTATTAAATGCATCGTTAGTTGGCGCAAATACCGTAAATGGACCCTGTCCACTCAGAGTTTCAGCAAGTCCGGCAGCCTTTACGGCAGTCACAAGTGTTGAAAAATTGGGATCCGAAGCCGCAACATCTACAATAGTTTGAGTCTTTTGCGCTTCAGCTGCTTGTTCAGTCATAGTATTGTTCTGATTACTCGCAACCTCATTATTATTGTCTCTATTTACGAAATATATTATTCCGCCAATTAGTAAGGCCAAAACTACAAGACCACCCAAACCAATCCATAAACCATTTTTACTCTCATTCATAAAAACACACCTCCTTGATATAATATGTTAGTAGTTATACAAAACAACTCGATATAGAACCGTTAAGCTTCGAAATCTTTGACGGTTCTTTTTTTATACCCTCACATAATCACCCCCTTTCTTTACGCTAGAAGCCATAGACCTATTCAGAAAATTAGTCAAAGATACAATTAAGCAACTTAACTCTTTGCCTTTTGGTGTGTCAGGAAAATATTCAAGCAAAAATCCATTAATTGCATGGGCCATAATTTTGGCATCGGCAACCGGATCGGAGGTCGAATATTCACCTGTGCTTATTCCTTTTTCAATAACCTCATCAATGTGTAAGTATGCCTTGGCGGGGATATAACCACTGTTAATTCTCAAAAAATAAGGCCTGTAGTGTAAATAATATTTAAGAACAAAAACTACATCTTCTATATGCTTAAACTGAAAAGCAATTCTGTCTTCTAGCATTTTTTTTGCGGTTTTTCTATTTGGCAATAATTTTCTTTGTAGACCAAGATGCTTGTTTGTTTGATCAAATATTGACTTAAGAAGCTTGTCTTTATCTTCAAAGTAATTATAAATGCTAGATAACCCAACAGACGATTCTTTAGACAATGTTCTCATCGAAAGAGCATCATAGCCACCTTTAGCAAAGATAGATTTTGCTGTATTTTCTAAAATTAATTTAGTTTCTTTAGCCATGGATAAATTGTAACGAACGATTGTTACAATTTCAATGGTATTTTTCACTACAATTATTCAGTAATTTATCAGAAAACATATTTATGCTCTTTTTATAAAAGAAAGGATATATATTTATGAAATGCCCAGTAGATAATGCATTATTATCAATGACAGATCGCTCAGGAGTGGAGATTGACTATTGTCCAGAGTGCAGAGGGGTGTGGCTAGACAGGGGAGAGTTAGATAAAATAATTGACTCTAACAGTAAGTCTATTGATAGTCCGCAACCAGATCGGCAACAAAACCAAAGAACTCAGGAAAATAACTCTTACCACCACAATTATGACAATGGTCATCACTACAAAAAGAAAAAGAAAGAGAACTTTTTAAGTGATCTTTTCGATTTCTAGAAGTTCACTAACGGTGACAACTTTGTAATTATTTACATATAAATATTCCAAGGTTTTCGACACTGCCATAACAGTCCTGCTTCTGTCACCGCCCCGAGATTCCATGCCATCATGGAAAATAATAATATCGCCTGGCTTAATCCTTTTAAATATAGTCTTAAATATATATTCCGAGCTTGCGCCTAAAGGTTCTAGTAAACTAGAGAATTTTCCCCCAACAATAAATTTATATCCAGCATTTTTTATTCCGTTAAAAACAAAAGGATTTTTCATTAACCAAGGCGTTCTAATCAAAGAAGCTTTTTTAAGTCCAAGTTTCTTAAGAGATTCGTTGCATCTGTTTATTTCATTTTCAAATGTAGGCTCTAATATGTATTTAGCAAACGAATGGCTATAACCGTGACAGCCAATTTCATGTCCACCTTTTACAATCTGTTTTATAGTACCCGGAAATTTTTCAGCGTTTTCGCCTACTACAAAAAAAGTCGCCTTGGCTTTATATTTTTCTAGTAATTCTAATATTTCTGAGGTATACGGATCATTAGGTCCGTCGTCAAAAGACAAAGCTACTATTTTTTTATTAGTCCTAATATTATTTTTTACCGGACCAAAAATTTGAATATACTGGTTAAAAAACAATAGACTACACGCACCTAGAAAAAGCATAAATAAAAGAAAAATATATACCAACAACATTACTTAAATACTAACACTAGAATTAGTATCAATATAAATATAATAAAATATCTCTCTAGGCTCTCTAGCAACGAATCACTTTCTTCTGACCTGACCACAGGCTGGTGCCCGATTGCACTATATCCCTTTTTTCTGGTTTGCCAAACATTGTAAGAATAGTAATAACCAATGGTCACAAAAACTCCGTGGAAAAATCCTTTCCTGACGCGTCTAGCAGATGTAAAAACAGGGTTGTTAAGTATTACCTTAATTTTGCCTCTTTCTCTAAGCTGGAGGATTATCCCTCTTTCGTCCGAACCTTGCGTCTCGAGCGTAGAGTAGCCAGTTACATATTTTCTTCTAAAACTTAAGTTAGCTGCAGAAGCATAAATAGTTTTGCCAGTAATTAAATATATCATCCACACAAATACAGCCCCTAAGTAAGGAAAAACTCTTGCCCAAAGTGGGGCATTAATAAAATGATAGTTACCAGCTAAGCCACTGATATTATTGTTTCTAAACTGAGCTTCGATTTTACTTAGCCATAAACTAGAAAATGTGCAATCTGCGTCCGTAGAAACAATTATCTCCCCAGCAGCTTTTTCTAATGCTGCTTGCCTTGCAAAAGCGACTCCTCTATTGGACGCATTTACTAAAATTACACGTCTATAAGCTTTAACTATTTGAGCTGTATTGTCGGTGCTGTTATTGTCCGCAACAATTACCTCAAAATTAGAACAATTCTTCTGAGCCAATAATGAATCTAGGCACCTTGAAATATAGTTTTCTTCATTGTAAGCAGGAATAATTACTGAAATGTACGGGCTTTTCTTCATACAAAACCATTATAGAGTAAAGCTATGCAAACTTACGAAGGAAAGGTAACCGAGAACACGCTGCCTTTGCCAATATTGCTTTGAACTTCTAGCTGAGCACTAATATTTTCGGCAACTTGTTTAGCAATAGAAAGCCCTAGGCCATAGCCGTCAACATTTTCATTATTTGTTCTCGATGAATCCGACCTATAAAATCTATCAAATATATGCGGGATGTCTGACTCTTTAATGCCAGGCCCATTATCTTCTACTTTTATAGTATATTTACCATCTTTTTTTTGAGAAGATATTGTAATTTTGCTTTTAGCGGGGCTGTATTTAACGGCATTGTCCAGATATATAGTAAGTATTCTGACCGCTGAGCTAAAGTCAGATTTTACATTCGCTGGCTTAACATTATTAATGATTTTTATATTCTTAGCTTCAGACTTGGGCTTAATTATCTCTTGTGCTTGGTCGGTAATATCTAGCAGATTCACTGAAACCAAGTTAATTGTTTTATTTTGATTCTTCAATAAATCGAGCAAGGAATCTGACAAATTATTTAGCCGTTCCACTTCTGTGATATTCTGATTTAAGATTTTCCTGGCATCAGCATCTGATATTTTAGGTTTTCTTAGAGCTACCTCATTGGTGGCCTGAATAACTGTAAGCGGAGTTCTTAGCTCGTGGGACGCATCTGAGACAAACCTAGACTGCGACTCCATGGCTGCTTCAATTGGTTCAAGTGTTCTCCTGGCAAGATAATAGCTAAATAATGCGCCTCCGGCCAATATGAAAATGTTAATAAGAATTAATCTTAGCAACAGTCCTTCTTTGGCATCTTCAAATCTTTCATTTAGTATTTCTCTGGCTTCATCGCTAAATTCTGGCTCAGCCAGACCTCTGCCATTGAACATTTTTCCTCTTTCGGCAGATCTGCTTCCAGGAAGCGGTTTTTTTAGCTGACTTACAGAAGTGTTATAAATAACCACACTAAACACCAAGCTCATTGCCATTATTATTAACAAATAAGTAAGTGCCAGCTTGATGGTGTGAGAGCCATATTTGTTTTGAAAATTTTTATACATTTATTCCTCTGATAATTTATAACCAAAACCCCTTACTGTATGGATAAGCGGTTTTTCATTAAAAGGCTTATCAATTTTTGCCCTTAAATATGTAATAAAAACTTCTATGTTATTAGGTAAAATATCAGAATCAAAATTCCAAACATGCGCCATAATATTATTCTTGCTTAATACTCTGTCCTGATTACGCATAAAATATTCCAAAATTGCAAACTCTTTGGCGGATAATCCTATAGTCTGACCGCTTCTTTCTACTTCCTTACGAACAGGGTCAAGCTTTAGGGTGCCAACAACTAGCTGCTGAGGCAGAGAAGCTGTAGGCCTTCTTAGTAGGGCTCGAATTCTGGCAAGTAAAACTGAAAATGAAAAAGGCTTTGCAAGATAATCATCTGCTCCAACATCCAGCCCCTCAACAATATCTTTGTCTTGGTCTTTTGCGGTCAGCATTAAAATCGGTGTTTTTTTGCCATTATTTCTAAGCTCCCGGCAAACCTCGTATCCATTCATAATCGGCATCATCACATCTAGCATTATTAAATCGTATTCTTCTGCCAAACCTGCGTTCAGACCATCTTCTCCGTTGTACTCAACATCTACTGCGTAAGATTCTTGCTCTAAACCTTCTTTTATAGCTTGAGCTATTCTTCTTTCGTCTTCTACTACTAAAATTCTCATATTAATAACAATATACTTTAGTTTCTTAAAATAATCTTAAAGAAAATAATTAATTATCTTAATACAAGATGTTTTAAGTATTTTTTAAGAAAACATAAACAATAATAGACTCAACATTGCTAAATAACATGAAAGGAAAGTCATGACAAAAAATAACGAAACCACTGAAGAATTAAACAACATTTCTTCCGGGAAAGAAGTTACAAAAAGTAGCCATGAAAATAATAAAACAGACTACGAGGTTTTATTTAACAAGGAGAAGAAAAAGGGAACAGTATTTCTTATTTTAACCATAGCTTTAACAATTCTATTTTTTGGGGCTTTAGCTTGGGGCATATCTGAGTCAAACGAAAAGCCAAAGTATATGGGCCGATCAATGGATTCCAAAATGGAACAAGGCCTGCAGGGAAAAATGGGCCAAAATGATCGCATGATGGAAAGTGAACGGGGTGAACCCGGCGAACAAGGCAGAGGAATGATGAGAATGAAATTTGATAGATTTTTAAATGAAGACGGAAGCGTAGACACTCAAGAAGTTAAGGAATTTGTAAGAAATATGCCCGCTAACGCCAAAGAAAACTTTACCAATAAACTTAATGATAATTTAGATCAGGCGGTTAAAGACGGAAAAATAACTCAAGACCAAGCAAACGCAATAAAGAACGCTATAATTAATTAGTTAATGGATAGAACAAATGAAAAGTTCTTTTAATACTACAACTCCTAAAATTGTTGGCGGGGCACTTATAGGTTTTATTGCCTTGACGGCTCTTTACTTCTTTATTCTTGCCCCAATCGCCGACAATAATAAATCTTCTGATATAAACAGCCAGACAAGCACCAGTAGCTCAAGCTCTAACAGTAACCAGTCGAGCAGCCAAGAGAGTAGTAAGCCAGCAAGCACAACTACACCTGACCAAGCAACTAGTACCTATAATAATGGAACATATAGTGCGACCATCAACTACGTGGTGCCAAAATCAGATAATTCAATAACTGTCGAAATGAACGTCGAGAACGGAAAAGTCAGTTCCGTTAAGACAACTCATGACTATTCCGACAGGGAATCGGATTTTTATATAGCTAATTTTGATTCTTTAATAGAAGAGGCCGTGACAGGTAAAAGCATAGATAATTTGTCTGTTGGAAGAATCGGAGGAGCGTCCTTAACTAGTAACGCTTTTGACGACGCCATAGCAACAATTAAAAATGAAGCAAAATCCTAAAAGATATGCCAAATTTTCTTTTTATGGCTTAGGTACTAAGTTCTATATTTTGACAGAAGAAAAGCTAAGTAGTGATGTTCAGAATGAAATAATACTTTTGGTTAAAGACTTTGAAGAGAATTATTCCAGGTTTAAATTAGATTCTAGGTTATCCCAGCTCAATAGTCAGAAATTGCTGAAAAACCCAAGCCCTGAAATGACCAATATGCTAAAGTTTGCGATTGAAACCTACAAGCTAACCAATGGCCTCTTCAATATATCCATAGGAAGTAAACTGGAAAATCAAGGATACGGAATTCAGAATGATAAATCATCTAGAATTAGTGATAATTTAGTTAATGAAATTGAAATAACTGCTGATCTAATAACCATTAGTAAGCATATGAGACTAGATTTTGGAGGCTTCGGAAAAGGCTGGTTCATAGATAAACTAGCAAACTTTTTAGTGGAAAAAGGAACTGAAAATTACATGATTAACGGAGGGGGAGATATAAAAGTAGGAAAAAAACCTATGGAAATATATATAGAAAATCCTTCTAACAACAATGAATATATAGGGAAGATGCTTCTCGCCAACAGGGCGTTTGCGGCCTCATCTAATATAAAAAGAGTGTGGGCTGGGGTAGGCAACAATGAAAAACATTCCCATATTCAAAGACCCGATGGCGCTCCTTTAATTAGTCAAGTTCAAATGAGCTGCACATCTGCGGATAGCGCACTTAAGGCAGACGTAATGGCCACTTGTCTTCTTCTGGACCCAAGCGCTGAACAAATAAAGCAAATCCTAAAATGGGGTGATTACTGCCTGGTCTTGCAAAATAACAAAATCCTTAGGACAAAAAATTTTAATATCTTCTAATTAGAATCCAAACTTTTCAGTAGTGATATGTTTATTTGGCACTCCTATTTTATGGAGTTCTTGCTGGACACTATCAATCATAGAATCCGGGCCACAAATAAAATATGAAAATTCCTTGTACGAACTAATATTATTTTTTATAAAACTACCCTTGAAATACCCTCTAATTGAATTTTTATCTATTGTTTCATTATCTTTAGATAATAGCCTAATATACTTGTTACCTAGCAAATTTTTAAGCTTCTCGTCGTAACATAAGTCAGCATTACTCTTGGCTGCTCTAATGAAAATATTATTACTACCATCTCCGCTTATGGCTGTTTTATAAAAAGGCGTAAATCCAATACCTCCAGCAATAAATATATTATTATGTGTCATTTTATTCAGAAATTTTCCATAAGGCCCATCAATTAATACAATATCTCCTATATTTACATTATTAGTCATTTTTTTGGTAAAAGATCCAAACTCTTTGTAAACAATAACTAAATCACCAGTGTCATTATTAAAATCTAAAACCGAAAAAGGATGTTCTTCGCCCATAAAACTATATTGAATGTACACAAATTGACCGGGCTTAATGATTATAAATTTATTTTGGTGGAGCGGCTTAAATAATAAGCTATATACACCGGGCGACATCTGTTGTTTGCTTACTAATGTATAGCTTAGCTTTCCAAAAGTGAATAAATGCCTTGCCCTAAGTACGCTGCATACAATGACAACAAATACCGTAACATACCAATAAAACTGTATACCAGGCGTGTTAAATGAAGGTCCAATGCTAGGAATATGAAGCAAAGATAGCACCAATATAGGATAAGACAAATAATGAATATATTTCCATGGACGAAACTTAATCCGACTTTTTAGAAGTGCACTAGTAACCCAAATAATTATTAGAAAATAAAAAGCAAAACGTCCATAAGTTACAGCTTTTTCATAACTAGAGCTAATATCAGGCAATATTGAGTAAAAAAGCCCGTATCCATAACCAATAGTTATGAGAAGAGGGTGCAGAAATATTAACAAAGTTCCATAAATGCCTAAATTTTTATGAACCTGAATTTTTGAAGCAAAATTTTGGCTAAATAAGCCGGCTACGCTTCTTGTACCAAGTACAAGCTGCCAAACCAACATTACAATTCCAAAAAATCCAAGTATCGATGACAAGTAAAGCGCTAAAGATTTAAGGGGAAATTGAGTCGAGGACAATTCAGGGCGGCTAATAAGTAGCAAATAAGGCAAAGCAGTTAAGAAAATAATTAAGTATAAAATAAAGTTTTTGCTTTTTTCAGACATGTAGTTATATTAAAACAGCATTTCTTAAAATAATCTTAAAGCATTCGTTCATATTATTTAAGGATAGGCTATTCTAGTATTGACTTTAAGGTATTTTTCTGCTATAATTATCTGAATTAATAAGTATTGGAGCTACTTTCACATTTATGGAAAAACCTAAATTAACTAACGGCAAATTAACAGCATTATCGCTAGGCCTTGCGTCGTTAGCGTTTTCGTTAGGAGCATGCACTGCTGAAGATAATCAAGGCGAAGCCAGAGAAAGCTTTGGCTGCGCAGTAGTCCAAAACGAAAAAGGTCATAAAATATCACAATTTAATCCTTTTGATGATATTGAAGCAAGAGAAATAGCTAACGCACTATGCATAAGCAGCGGGACATACTATCAGCTAACTACTGAAACAGTAGAAAAAGTTGGTAACAGTGGTTTATTTAGAACAAGCGAAGAGCTTGCTCCTATATTTTTTCCTTCAATATTAGACCACAAAGGACTCATAGAGAAGGTTGCTTCAGAGAATAGCATTCCGCCCAATGTCTTGGCTACGCTAGCAACAATAGAATCTGCTGGTATAGAAAATGCAGAATCG
>WBZT01000776.1_pt1 | contig 25051 bp, 15 predicted proteins | sample 5204241 | NCBI WGS metagenome assembly WBZT01 (sample SAMN12344358, study PRJNA552823) | activated sludge metagenome | biome: Activated sludge suspended growth; feature: Nitrification reactor; material: Wastewater; isolation source: activated sludge from nitrification reactor of wastewater... | reverse complement strand
GGCGGAAGCGGCGGCCAGATCGGCGCCTGGCAGCAGCATGACGAATTCCTCCCCCCCCAGGCGGGCCAGCATGTCCACATCTCCCAGGGTGGCGCGACAGGCCCTGGCCAGGGCCTTGATCACCTCGTCGCCATGGGGGTGGCCGTAGGTATCGCCGATCTGCCTGAAATAGTCGATATCGGCGATCAGCAAGGACAGGGGCGCGCCCTTGGCCCGGGCCTGGGCGAAGGCCTGGTCCGCCATGTCGTAGAAATGGCAGCGGTTGGAAATGCCGGTCAAGGCATCCCGTCGGGCATTCTCCCCAGGCTCGGGTTCCAGCCGCCCGCGCACCTCGATTTCCCGGGCCAGGCTCTCATTCGCCCGCCGCAGCAGGGTGGCATCCCGATAGCTTTCCCGCAGCAGGCGGCTGATGCGATGGGCGGTGTGAATGCCGAACAGGTTGAGAGCCATGAGCAGCAGGAACAAGGTCAGGACATAGTTGTCCGGCGGCTGGAAATGCTGCGTCAGCAGCCAGAAGAACGCCGCCGTGGCGCCTACCGCCACCACCGTGGCCGGCAGGAATCGGTTGGGAATGAAGACGTAGACGCCCAGCAGCATGGCCATCAGGCTCATGCCGTGCCAGCCCGCCTCATAGGGGCGCAGCAGGGTGATGGAAAGAAACCCCGCCAGGGCCAGGCTCACCACCAGGGTGGGCGTGATGCCCTCCATGAGCGCCCGCCAGAAATGGCCGGCGCTCCAGGCGATGGCGATGCCGGCGGCGCAGAGGCTCAGGCGGGTGAGGAAGATCAGCCGGTACTCCTCGCCCATGCCCACCGCCAGGTAGTCGGTGATCGCGAACGCCAGATAGAACACGACCGCGATGGCGATGGCGATGCGGGTCTCGCGCACCCGCGCCGGATAGGTGGCCTCGCGAAATTCCGCCTCCGCCCGCGGGTGGCTGAATTCCGCGGTGAGGCGGGAGATGTGGTAAGCGGAGGCGTCCACCATCCTGGCCGGGGCCCCTACCTGACCGTCAACTGGCCGATGTCCGCCACGCTGTTCATGAGCCGGCCCAGGGTGTTGAGCAGGCCCAGTCGGTTGGCCCGCACCAGGGGCTCCTCGGCCATCACCATGACTTCGTCGAAGAAATGGTCCACGGGGGCTTTGAGGGCCGCCAGGCGCATCAGGGCGCCGGTGAAATCCAGGTTCATCAGGTCCGTCTCCACCAGCGGGGCCAGGACCGTCACCGCCTCGAACAGCGCCTTCTCGGCATTCTCGGCCAGCAGGGCCACCTCCACCCGGTCGCCCGCGTCGCCGGCTTTCTTCAGGATGTTCTGGATGCGCTTGTTGGCGGCGGCCAGGGCTTCCGACTCCGGCAGGGCGCGGAAGGCGGCCACCGCGTCCAGGCGCGCCGGCACCCGGTCGATGCGGGTGGGGGCCTGGACCACCACGGCTTCCACCTGGTCCGGGGCGCGGCCCTGGTCCTTCAGGTAGACGCGCAGGCGGTCCTGCATGAACTGGAACACGTCCAGCGCCACGCTGGCGGCGATCTGTTCCGGGTCGAACTGGGACCGGGCCAGCTCCAGCAAGTGCATCAGGTCCAGGGGCAGGGCCTTTTCCATGAGCATGCGCAGCACGCCCAGGGCGGCCCGGCGCAGGGCGAAGGGGTCCTTGTCGCCGGTGGGGATGGCGCCGATGCCGAAGATGCCCACCAGGCTGTCCAGGCGCTCGGCCAGGGCCACGGACAGGCCGATGTTGTCGGTCGCCAGGTCGTCGCCGGCGAAGCGGGGCTTGTAGTGGTCGGCGATGGCTTGCGCCACGCGCGGGTCCTCGCCGTCGTGGAGGGCGTAGTAGCGGCCCATGATGCCCTGCAGCTCGGGGAACTCGCCCACCATGTCGGTGACCAGGTCGGCCTTGGCCAACTGGGCGGCGCGCACGGCCAGATCCGCGTCACTTCCGAGCTTGTCGGCGATGGCGCCGGCCAGCTTCATCAGGCGGCGGATGCGCGCGCCCTGGCTGCCCAGCTTGTTGTGATAGACCACCTTGTCCAGGGCCTCGACCCGGCTGGCCAGGGGCTTCTTGCGGTCCTGGTCGAAGAAGAACTTGGCGTCGGCCAGGCGCGGCCGCACCACCCGCTCGTTGCCGCCGATGACCGCGGACGGGTCGGCGGGGCTGATGTTGGAGACGATGAGGAACTGGTTGGTCAGCCTGCCGGCGGCGTCCAGCAGGGGGAAGTACTTCTGGTTCGCCTTCATGGTGAGGATCAGGCATTCCTGGGGTACTTCCAGGAATTCCGGCTCGAAATGACAAGGCAGGACGTTGGGGCGTTCCACCAGGGCGGTGACCTCGTCCAGCAGGGCGTCGTCCTCGATGGGTTTCACGCCGCCGCCGACCTTGGCCGCCGCCGCGGTCAACTGGCGCGCGATGTCGGCGCGGCGGTCGGCGAAGCTGGCGATGACCGCGCCCTCCTCCGCCATCTGGGCGGCGTAGCTGTCGGCATTCCTGATGGACACCGGATGGCTTGCCGCCTCGAAGCGGTGGCCCTGGGTCTCCCGGCCGGCGTTCAGGCCCAGCGCGGAGACCGGCACCACCTCAGCGCCATGCAGCGCCACCAGGGCATGGGCCGGGCGCACGAAATTGACCGAACTCCAGCCATCCTGGAGCTGGTAGGTCATGACCTTGGGAATGGGCAGCCTGGCCAGGGCTTCGTCCAGGGCCTTTTGCAGGCCGGCGGCCAGGGTGGCGCCGGGCACCACGGTATCGAAGAACAGGGCTTCGGCCTTGCCGTCCGCTGCCCGCTTGAGCTGGGGCAACACCGAGGCGTCCAGGCCCAGGGTGGCGAGCTTTTTTTGCAGGGCCGGGGTGACCTGGCCGTCGGCGGTCAGGGCCACGGTGACCGGCATGAGCTTGTGGGACACCGGCTTGTCGGCGGCCCGGGCGGCGACACGGGTCACGCGCACGGCCAGACGGCGCGGCGAGGCATAGGGCGTGACGGCGCTGTCGGCGGCGGCCAGGCCCTGGGCCTTGAGGGTTTCGCAAAGGGTGGCGGCAAACGCTTCGCCCAGCTTTTTCAAGGCCTTGGGCGGCAGTTCCTCGACGAACAGTTCGACCAGCAGATTCTTGGTGCTCATGGTCAGGCCGCCTTCTTCTCGATCTGGGCCAGCACTTCCTCGGCCCAGGCTTTCGGCGCCATGGGGAAGCCGAGCCGGGCGCGGGACTCCAGGTAGCTTTGCGCCACGCCGCGGGCCAGGTTGCGAATTCTTCCGATGTAGGCGGCCCGCTCGGTGACGGAAATCGCGCCCCGGGCATCCAGCAGGTTGAAGGTGTGGGCGGCCTTCAGGACTTGTTCGTACCCCGGCAGGGCCAGCTGGTTTTCCATGAGGTGCCTGGCCTGCTTTTCATGGGCGTTGAAGGCGGTGAGCAGGAATTCCACGTCGCTGTGCTCGAAGTTGTAGGTGGACTGCTCCACCTCGTTCTGGTGGAACACGTCGCCGTAGCTGACGCCCGGGGCATATTCCAGGTCGAACACGTTGTCCACGCCCTGCAGGTACATGGCCAGGCGCTCCAGACCGTAGGTGATCTCGCCGGTGATGGGCTTGCAGTTGATGCCCCCCACCTGCTGGAAGTAGGTGAACTGGGTCACCTCCATGCCGTTCAGCCAGACTTCCCAGCCCAGGCCCCAGGCGCCCAGGGTGGGGTTCTCCCAGTCGTCCTCGACGAAGCGGATGTCGTTCTTCTTCAGGTCGAAGCCCAGGGCCTCCAGGGAACCGAGATACAGCTCCAGGATGTTTTCCGGCGCCGGCTTCAGCACCACCTGGAACTGGTAATAGTGCTGCAGGCGGTTGGGGTTCTCGCCGTAGCGGCCGTCCTTGGGCCGGCGGCTGGGCTGCACGTAGGCGGCCTTCCAGGGCTCGGGGCCGAGGGAGCGCAGGAAGGTGGCGGTGTGGCTGGTGCCGGCGCCGACTTCGAGATCGTAGGGTTGCAGCAGCGCGCAACCCTGCTCGCCCCAGAATTTCTGGAGCGTGAGGATGATGTCCTGGAAAGCGGGCATGGTCTGGGGGAGCGTGAAAAATGAGGGGGATTCTAACCGCACCGCCCCGGGGGAACGACTCGTGTCGAATTCCCGACATTGATCGGGCCGGGCCTGCTGGCTAAATTAGACACGTATATCTTTTGATAGTCGGGTCCGGCGAACGCCAGTCCCATCCTGGAGAAGAAAAAATGTCGCGCGCCCGGCCCCGCCTGCCTTGGTTCCCCCTGTGGGTTCTGCTGTTCGCCTGCCTCGCCACCCTGCCCGCCCTGGCGGAGGAACTGTTGGCCGATCGCGCCGAATTCGCGGTGGGGGAAACGGTCACCTTGAATATCCCGGATGCGCTGGGGGTGCTCAAGCCGAAGTGGCGCGCAAGCCCCGCCGGGATCATCCAGTTCACGGACAAGGGCCGGACGGAGGCCACGATCAAGGGGATGGCGGCGGGCAAGGCGCAGGTGACCGCGACGGTGGATTGGAAGCTGGGCTCCACCACCTATGCCATCTCGCTGAACGTGACGTCCGGCCCCGGCAAGCCGATCACGCCCGCGATCAAGGACGGCGGCGCCGATCCGGGCCGGCGCCCCGCCCTGGATGACCCGCGCATGGTTCAGATCGGCGAGCTGTTGAAGCGCTACGAGACGGAGTTGGGCAGTATCCGTGAGCTGTTCGACAAGGCCGCCAACAAGGACCGGACACCGGCCATGGGGGAGTTGACCGAGCGCAATCTGGCCCGGATCACGGAGAAGTTCTTCCAGGAACTGGGCGGCATGGGCCTGAGCGTGCGGGACCTGCAGCGCTTCAAGGAACAGTACAAGGCCGCGGGCCCGGGCGGCAGCGCCCTGTTCCCCGGCCAGGGGGCCTGGGATGACGCCTTCCTGGGCACCGAGCGCGCCCTCATGATGGGCCGCGCCCGGCTGGTGCAACGCCTGTGGATGGAAACCCTGCAGGACACCTTCAGGAACAAGCCGGACGCCGCCGTGTTCGGCGAGATCGACATCGGTTCCTGGGTGAAGATACGCCTGGGCGACCTGGGCTTCCAGGCCGACATCGATTTTTCCAGCGTCGCCATCGACCCGGACCTGAATCGCTGGATCGTCGACCGCTTCGAGTCCAAGCTGCGCCAGCACACCTCCCTCGACATGGTCCAGGCCGACGCCCTGCTCACCGCCCACGGCCAGGCCACGGCCGACGTGTTCATCGGCGACTGGGGCAAGACCTTCGCCGAGCTGGACATGCTCAAGCGCTCCAAGTGGAAGGTCGTCAAGGCCGAGAAGAATCCGGACGGCAGCCTGGCCCTGGACGAGAACGGCCAGCCCAGGATCCGCCTGGTGGAGAAACCGGGTACGCAACTGTTCTGGGAAGTGGCCTTCCGCAAGCTGGAGGCGGGCCAGTTCGCCGAAGTGGAGTTCCCCAGGATGGACCTGGCCAAGGAGCCCATGCTGTCGCTGGAGATGCTGCGCCACGGCATCCACGACATCGAGCACGGCCCCTACTCGCGGGGCCAGAAGCTGATCAAGATGCTCAAGTACGCCGAACGCAGCTACTTCATGAGCAAGAAGGCGGTGGCGGAGTTCGGCTTCAACCCCTATGCCGCCAACGACCCCGTGCTGGCCCAGGCGGCGGAAAAGATCATCGCCAACAAGAACGACCCGGAAAAGGTGGCGGACCTGTTGCGCGCCCTGTCCGGCGAGGAGATCACCGCCGACAACGTGGACGCGGTCACCGACAAGCTGGTGGCGCGCGCCAAGACCGCCATGCACGACAACGCCGCCCGCGCCCTGGCCTTCCGCCTCAACGCCATCGCCAAGATCGACGCGGACGACGCCCGCCAGAAGGCCGCCGAGAAGCTGTGGGCCGACCTGGGCAAGGAACTGGACACCTTCCGCGACACCGCCGGCGATCCGCCCCGGATCATGGTGGAGGCCCGGGACATGGCCAAGCAGGTCATGGAAGGCAAGCTGCCGCCCGCCGAACTGGAAGCCAAGGCCAACGCGTTGCACAAGCTGCTCAACGAGGCCTACAAGCTGCCGGACTCGGTCATCGACCGCGTCCTCATGTCCGACAGCGTGCTCAAGCTCAAGGCCTATCTGCGCAAGCTGGGCTGGATCGAGAAATCCATCGACGAGTTCGCCAACAAGGCCAGGCAGAAATACCCCAACGTAGCCGACTTCCACGGCAAGGTGGTGGAACTCAACGCGCAACTGGAGAAGACCACATCGGGCTCCGGCCTGCTCAAGGCGGCCGACTGGGCCGACAACGCCTTCACCGTCTACGACGCCTATCTCAACAGCGACGCCAGCGAAGCCCTCCTGAACGCCTCGGTCGCCATGGGCCGCGTCGGCGCCCAGTCCTACTTCCCCAGCATGCAGATCCCCTTCGCCGTCTACGACAGCTTCAAGAGCGGATCGCCCAAGCCCCTGGGCATGGCCGTGGCCTTCATGTACTTCCCCTTCGCCGGCCAGACCTACATGGTGAGCGGACTGATGCAAAGGGCCGACGTGGGCATGCGCGACACGGAGTTCTACGACGCCCTGAACAAGGTGCTGGAAATCACCGAGTTCGACACCCAGGGCAAGATCACCGGCTTCAGCCTGCGCAACATCCTGGGCAAGGAGATCGACAGCGAATCCATCTCGCCACCGGGCAATCGCAAGGCCATCGTCGCCCTGTTCACCAAGCCCGACAGCACCTTCTATACCTCGCCCAACTTCCGCTACTGGTCTTCCCTGGTGCCCAGGCAGGACGACCGCTTCGGCCGCTACGAGAACAAGCTGCAGAACCTGCGCCGCTTCTTCGGCCTGAGCGAGGACGTGCGCTACATGACCGTCATGCTGGAGAACTTCAAGGCCAAGACCGACGCCCTGCCCCAGGACCGGTTCACGGCCCAGCGCCGGGCCGCCCTGGAGAAGATGGAAGAACAACTCACCGAAGCCATCTGGGCCGCCATGGCGGACATGCTGGAATCCGCCGCCCGCTCGGTGAACGTGGGCGAACTGGAAACCAAGGTCAAGAAATTCGAGGACGACCTCAGCCTGGGCGACGACGACCTGGGCAAGAACAAGGGCCTGCTGGCCCGGATCAGGCAGGAGATCCGCCAGAACTCCAGCCTGCTGCGCGGCGAGAATCCCTATGCCGTGGCCCTGATCTACGACAAGACCATCAAGGCCTATGACCGGGTGGACGCCCTGCGCAAGCAGATCGTGCTGGACGTCTGGCACGGCGGCCTCGGCATCGACTACGTGGCGGCCCAGAGCAAGCCCATGAAAGTGCTGCTCATGGGCGGCAAGTCCGGCGCCCCCGCCCTGACCGGCGACCCGGCCAAGGACGTGGAACTGGCCGAAAACACCCTGGCCGCCCATCGGGCCCGCGCGGAAAGCCTCCGCGCCGACCTGGCCAGCGCCCTGGACCGGCCCCTGGACCCGGCCAGGGACAGGGATCATCTCAAGGCCCTGGGCCAGATCGGCCTGGAATGGGAACACCTGCTGGACGACTGCGCCGGTCGCGCCGCGCCCAATTGCGAGGCGGGCGTGCGCGCCGCCCTGCAGCAGCGGGTGAAGCTCTACAAGGACTATCTGGCCAAGCTGGCGGCGGCCAACCAGGCCATCGCCCTGGAAATCACCGGCCCAGCGGAATTGAAGCTGGGCGAAAGCGGCGACTACGCCGCGAAGTTCGCCAAGCCCGAGGACGCGGCCCGGCCCGGCCTGGCCCTGAACTGGTGGGTGAACGGCCAGGCCGCCGGCACCGGCGCCAGGCTGAACGTGAAGGCCGAGCGCGCGGGCAGCCTGAGCCTGGCCCTGGACGCCAGCAGCAAGGCCTCCGGCAGCGAGAAGAAACTGGGCGAGGCCACGCGGGCGGTCGGCGTGAAGGCGGGCCCGGCGGACAAGAGCGCCGGCGCGGACAAGAACCTGGCCGGCGAGATCGCCACCGCCCTCCAAGCGCGCGACTGGAAGCGCCTGGTCGACCGCCTGGACGCGGAGAAGAAGAGCGACCTGAAGATGAAGAACGTGGTCGCCTGGCAGGCCAACATCGACGCCCTGGGCGTGGCGCTGACCACCCTGAAGAACGAGCGCATGGACTGGGCCCTGGCCTGGCGACCCTATATCGACGCCCTGGATCACATCGACTCCCTCACCTGGGACAAGCTCACGCGCCAGGTGGAAACCAAGCGCAATGAAGTGGAACGCCGTTGCTGGGACAACAGCGGCGACCGCGAAGCCACCGACAAGCGCATCGCCCGTTGCCAGACCGAAGGCCGCAAGTTCGAGGAAGGCTGCGTGGGCACCTGGCCGGCCCAGCATTGGGAAGAGATGAAGCGCATCCGCATCGCCAAGCAGGAACTGGGCGATGCCGTGCATCTGCTGCACAGCGCCGGCTACGGCGGCTACCGCAACTGGTTCGAGGCGGTGGAAAAGCTCGCCGAGAAATACAAGCTGCCCTTCCCCTATCCCAAGCCCGTCACCCCGCGCCTGAAATACGCCCTGAGTTGCGCCAGCGTGGATCTGACAGTCGGCAAGAAGCCCCAGGACGCGCTCTCGACCATCCAGGTCCGGGTGGAAGTTCCGAGCGCCATCGTGCCCTACGGCAAGCCGGTGACCCTGAACGCCAGCGCCGGCGGCGGCAAGGCGCCCTACCGCTACACCTGGTCCACCGGCGCCAGCGGTGACCGGGCCAGTGTCACGCCGCGCTGGGCGGGTGAGTGGACGGTGACCGTCACCGCCACCGATGCCGACGGCAAGTCCGGCGAGGGCCAGGGCACCCTCATGGTGTCCCCCGCCAGGGTGAAGATGAACGGCACCCAGCCCCAGGTCTTCTACGGTAGCCGGGCCGCCCTGTCCCTGCCCGGCCAGGAACCTCCGCCGCCGGCGGCCGACCCCTGCGCCGGGCGCAAGGCCACCAATCCCTACGACGAGTGCCTGCGCATCGACGTGAAGGATCTCAAGTCGGTGTCCACCGCCTCTCCCGGCTATGTGCCGCCGGCCCCCGGCATGGTTTCCGACCCGAACCAGGTGCGGGCCCTGCCCGAAACCGGGCCGGCGCCGCGTGCCGGCAAGCAGAAGGTGGTCTGGCAGTCCGAACCGGCGCTGGACTTCGCGCCGCCGACCAGTGACAACGGCCGCACCCAAGTCACCTACAGCCGCATGGGCCCGGTCAAGCTCTGGTGCGAAATCCAGGAAATGCTGGAAGGCGCCTTCCACACCGTGGGCGAGTGCGACCAGGAAACCGTGAACGTCATCGCGCCCAGGTTCAGCGTCAGCTTCTCGCCCCCGGAAGGCGAGGGCCGTATCGGCCAGGACATCCGCCTGAGCATCGCCAGCGAGCCGGCCGTGCCGGACGACCTCATCGACTTCCGCTGGTTCGACCCGGCCACGTCCAACCGACTGGAACTCAGCCCCAACGCCCGGGAGATCGGCTTCAAGGCCAAGGACGCCAAGCCCGTGGTGCTCAAGGCCCTGGCCCGGGTGCCCCATCACGGCGACAGCATCGCCGACATCGCCGCCACCTACACCGGCCTCCAGTTCCAGGTGAAGGCCTGGGTGGAGGAACCCGGCACCCGACCCATGATGTGGGACCCGGTGAAGGGCGGCCTGAAACCCGTGCCCAGGGGGCAGTACGCCACCCACGAGCGCATTCCCCTGCGCGCCGAGCTCCAGGGCGGCAGCCCTCCGGCGGGCGTGCGCTGGAACTGGAGCGTGAACGACGGCACCACGATCTCCAATCCCATCTCGCAGACCCCCACGGTCTCCCGCGGCAGTCCGGGCGGCATCCAGGCCCATGTGGAAGCCCGCGACAGCGAAGGCGCGGTGCTGGGCACCAGCGATGTCTCCGCCAGCGTCATCGAGACGCGCGACGCGCCGCCGGCGCCGGTCAATCCCACGGTCAGCCTGGACGCGGACCGGACCAGCGCGGAGCGCGGCGAAACCGTGTCCCTCAGCGCCAACGCCGCCGGCGGCAAGCCGCCCTATCGCTACGCCTGGCAAGGCGCCAGCGGCCAGGACGCCCACGCCACCCTGGCGACGAGCCGGACCGGCAAGCAATCCGTGAGCGTCACGGTCACCGACAGCAAGGGCAAGACCGCCACGGCCCGGCTCGACATCAGCGTGGTGGCCAGCGCCCGGGACATCGCCCGGGACAAGGCCGGCAAGCTGGCGGCCCAGGCCAGCCAGCAGGCCAAGGCGGGCGATTTCGAGGGCGCCGCCAACTCAGTGCGGGAGGCCAATCAGCACGACGCGGAAACCGCTTGGCCGGTGGGCATGCAGATCCGCGACCAGGCCAAGCAGGCCGCGGCCGCCGCCGAGAAGAAGCGGGACTTCAAGGCTTCCGGACGCCTGTTCGAGGCCGCCAGGCGCATCGATCGGAACGACCAGGCCGCCCACATCGGCGCCAACAATGCCGTGGCCTATCAGCAACGCCAGGACGCCATGGTGGCGAAGCAGAAGGAACTGGCCGGCCACATCGCCCGGGGCGACTGGCACCTGGCGGAAACCTGCCAGGCCGAGCTGAAAATCATCGATGAAGGCCTGCCCGGCGGCCTCACGCCGGAAACCCGCGACCTGATGAAGCGCTATCAGGACGGCCAGGCCGCCTACACCCGCCAGGTGGAAGCGAAACGCAAGGAGATCGCCGCCGACCTCCAGGCCAAGCGCTACGAAGGCGCCCGCGCCAAGCTGGCGGCCCTGCGCCAGACCCATCTGATCCCGGCGGACCAGGACTGGGCCCGGGGCATGGCCCAGGCCATCGACCAGGCCGAGGCGGAAAGCCAGGGCAGGAAAGCCGCCGGCGCGCCGGCCGCCATCGCCGGCAAGGTCAGCGGCAAATGGCGCAGCAGCGAGGGCGAGGTGACCCTGGTCCAGAGCGGCCGCGCCGTCAGCGGCAGCTATACCAGCGACGGCGGCGAGATCGTCGGCGAGATGAACGGCAACGTGCTGGAAGGCTACTGGATCGAGAACGGTTCCTCGGAGCGCTGCGCCACGGCGAAGAATGGCCGCCACCACTGGGGCCGCATCCGCTGGGTCTTCGAAAGCGGCAAGTTCACCGGCAACTGGAGCTACTGCGACAAGCCCGTGACGGGCGGCGGCGGCTGGAACGGCGAGCGCACCGGGGACGTGCCGGCGGGCTACCTGCCTCCGTCCGGCGCCACGGCACCCGGATCCCAGGCGACCGGCGAGGAATGGGTCGTGGTGGAGACCACGCCGGGCATGTATCGTCTGGATCGTTCCGCCGACCAGGTCCGGGTCGCCCGCCAGGCCAACAATCCCGGCGGCCTCCAGTACGCGGGACTGCGCCTGAACCGGGGCCTGCCCGTGGCCGGCGACTTCTCCGCCCAGGTGAGCTTCGCCGACGCGCGCATCGACGGCGGCCTGAACCAGATCGAGCTGCAGGCCACCTTCGCCGACGGCGCCATCTTCTACGTGGTGCGCGACCGTGAACGCGGCGGCAGCCATGTCTGGGGGCCAAACCTGCAGGGCGACGCGCCCTGCGGCAAGGCCGGCGTCCTGCGCATGGAACGGCGCGGCGAAACCGTCACCGGCTACTGCGACGGCCGCGCCATCTGGTCGGCGCCGCGCAAGGCCGCCCTCACCCGGCTGCAGTTCGTGCTGCAGAACAACGCCACCAACGACCCCATCTCGGCGAGCTTCCGGGACTGGCGCTTCAGCGCGGCGGCCGGGGCTGCCACGTCCACCCCGGCGGCGACTTCAACCAGCGCCAATGCCGGCGGCCTGGCCGGCGCCTGGGCGATCAACGCCAACGGCTACACCGGCAAGCTGGAGTTGAGCGAAGCCGGCGGCCGCCTGTCCGGCCGGGTCTGGTTCGACGCCCACCGGGTCTGGGAGGATCTGCGCGACTTCAGTTTCGACGGCCGTACCCTGCGCTTCCTGCGCCCCGGCCCCAACCAGCGCTACACGGGAATCTACACGGGCGACCAGGTGCGCGGCAGCTTCGACGGCGGCGGCACCTGGAACTGGTCCATGACCCGGACCGGCGCCGCGGTGGCGCCTGCCGGTAGCCCGCGCGTCGCCGAATTTGCCTGGCACGGCATGGACGAGGACCGGGTGGGCGACTGGGGCAACGGCAAGCCCAACGGCACCCGGGACGGCCACTTCCGCCTCACCCTGGAGGCCCCGGGCAAGTTCGTCCTGGCCAGCCTGTCGGTCTGGAGCGCCAACGAGAAGGGCGAAAAGGCGGGCGGCCAGATCTGGCACACGCGCAACGGCGACAACTGGATGCTGGGCGTGTTCCGCGACGGCCGCCAACTCAACGCCAGCCACGTGGCCAGCCTGGGCGAGTTCGCCGGACGCGTCAGCCTGGACCTCTACGCCAACAGTTCCGGCTGGTTCAACCCGGGGCAATGGTTCCTGCTGGAAGTGGAAGGCGCCGACGGCAAGGTGGCGCGCCAGACCCTGCGCCTGGGCGCCGCGCCCCAACCCACCGCCGGGCGGGTCAACCTGGCGCGCGGCAAGCCGGCCAGCCAGAGCAGTACCTCGGAATGGTCACGCGCCCACGACGCCCAGGGCGCCGTGGACGGGGTCATCAACGGCGGGTTCGCCTTCCACACCGCCAACCAGGCCAACCCCTGGTGGCAGGTGGACCTGGGCGGCACCTACCGGCTGAGCGAAGTCCGCCTGTACAACCGCCTCGATTGCTGCGGCGAGCGGGCCCGCACCGTTCAGGTGATGCTGTCCGGGGACGGTCGCGCCTGGCGCACGGTGTATCGCCACGACGGCTCGCTGTTCGGCGGCCAGGACGGCAAGCCCCTGGTGGTGAGCCTGAACGGCGAGACGGCCCGCCACGTGCGCCTGCGGTTGAACGAGGCCAACTGGTTCCACCTGGACGAGGTGGAGGTCATGGGCGGGGACGAGGCGTCGAATCCCGCCATCGACGGCGGTCGCGACACCACCTATCAGGACGGGGGCCGCGACTACACCTACCGGGACCAGGCGATTCAGACCCCGGCCGCCGCTTCACCCACGGCCTCGCCCACCCCCGCCGATGCACAATCCCTGGAGGAGGCGGGCCAGCAGCTCATGGATGCGGTGAAGGACCTGAAGAACCTTTTCAAGTGGTGACATGAACGCCGCCGCCGGCCGCGCCCCTGTTGCCCCTTTCGCCACTTTTCCCTGGTGGCTGCCGGCGGCGGCCGCCCTGGCCTATCTCAACGCCCTGGAGGCGGCGTTCCAGTTCGACGACTACCGCGTCATCGTCGACAACCCGAAGGCCCACGGGTTGGCGGCCTGGTGGGCGGCGATGCCGGGTATCCGGCCCCTGCTCAAGCTGTCCTATGCCCTCAACTGGTCGGCCTCGCCGGCGGCCTTCGGATTCCATGCCGTCAATCTGCTGCTGCACCTGGCCAACGTGGCCCTGGTCTGGCGCCTGACCGCCCACTTCCCCCCGCCCGCCGGCGGTGAGCACCGGCGCGGGGCGCGCGCCCGCCTGTTCGCCACCCTGCTGTTCGCCCTGCATCCCATCCAGACCGAGGCGGTCACCTACGTCAGCGGCCGCTCCATGAGCCTGATGGCGCTGTTCGGACTGGCCGCCCTGCTGGCCTGGCTGGAGGCCGGACGGCGGCCGCGGCCGCCTGTCTGGCGCGGCCTTTCCCTGGTCCTGTTCGCCGCCGCCGTGGCCACCAAGGAAGTGGCCCTGGTCCTGCCCCTGGCCTTGCTCCTGCTCCGTTTCCCCAGGCCGGCAGCCCGCCCGATCTGGCCCGCCCTGGCCCTGGTCGGGCTGCTGGCCGGGCTCCTGGGGCTGCTTTGGCTGCTGGGCTACGGCTATCTGCTCGCCACCCCCCCGCCCCGGGGCCTGGCCGCCAACCTGGCTTCGGAAACCCACGCCCTGTTCTATCTGCTGGGCCAGTTGTTCCGACCCCATGCCCTCAACATCGATCCGGATCTGCCGGAATATGCCCACTGGGCGCCGCTTCCCAGCCTGGAAGCCGCGGCCCTGATCGCGCTGCTGGCCTACGCCTGGAGCGCGCGTCGACGCCTGCCCTGGCTGTTCTTCGGCCTGGCCTGGTGGCTGCTCCTGCTCCTGCCCACCCACAGCCTGGTCCCCCGCGCCGACCTGGCCAGCGAGCGGCATTTATATCTCGCCGCCCTGGGGCTTTACTGGATCGCGGCGGTCGCCCTGGCCGGCCTGCCGGCGTTGCGCCCCGCGCCGCGCTGGATCGGCCTGGTGGCCGGGCTGGCCATCCTCGGCGCGCTGTTCACGGCCCTGCGCAACGCGGATTACCGGGACGAGATCAGCCTGTGGCGCGCCACCGCCGCCCGCTCGCCGGGCAAGGCCCGGGTCTGGAACAACCTGGGCTATGCCCATGCCCTGGCCGGCCAAGCGGAACCGGCCCGCGCCGCCTTCCTGGAAGCCCTGCGCCTGGACCCCCGGCATGAACGCGCCGCGCGAAACCTGCGCGCGCTGGACGGGGGCGCTTTCTCCCGCCCCCCGCCGCCGGCCTATCCCCCCGCTCTCGCCCCCATCCACCGGAGTCCGCCATGAACGCCAGGGAAAAAATCGTCTGGGAAACCGATCTGCGCCTGTTCGGCCCGGAGATGCTCAAGGGCTGGAGCCTGGCCATGGTGGCCACCTGGGTGGTGATGATGCTGATCCTGGGCAGTGTCTTCCTGGCCCAGGGCGAGGCGGACGCCCTGGCCGACATGGCCCTGGTGTTCCTGGCCGTGGTGGCCGGCCTGTGGGGGCTCGGCTTCCTGGTCATGGCGGTGTTGTTCCGGGGCAAGTTCCGGGTGCGCTATACCGCCTCGGAAACCGGCGTCCTGATGGAAACCCTGGACACGGTCGCCAGGAAATCCAACCGGCTGGCCATCGTCCTGGGCGCGCTTTCCGGCAAGCCGGGGCTCCTGGGTGCCGGCCTGATCGGCCGTTCCCGCGAGGCCGAAGCGGTGGGATGGGATGGCGCGTTTCGGGCCGTTCAGCGTCCGGAACGGCATCTCATCGTGTTCAAGGGGCCCTGGCGCAGCCTGATGCTGGTGCAATGCCTGGATGACAACTATGCCCGGGTGGCCGCGCTGGTCGAGCGGGAAATGGGCCGCCACGGCACGGCGAAACGGGTTCCCGGCAAATCCCCGCTGCCCGCCTACCTGGGCCGCACCGCGCTGGTGGCGCTGGCCAGCTTCCCCATCTTCGCCCTGCACGAGGAATACGACCTGGACGTGTTCCTGCCCCTGCTCATGTTCTGCTTCACCCTGGCCACGGTCTGGCTGATTCCCCTGTTCGGCTGGGTGGTGATGGGCAGCCTCGGCCTGATCGCCTTCACCGTCGCCGGCCGGCTGGTGGAGGCGGTTCCCTCCTATTTCAGGCCGGGCGAAAGCTTCACCCGTTTCGAGGTGATGGGGTCGGAGGATTGGCTGCTGCTGGCCATGGCCGGCCTGGGTGCGGCCTGGCTGATCTGGTTGTCGGTGGGCGCCCTGCGCGGCCGCATCCAGTCCGCCCTCACCGCGGACTGGGGGAACATGGGTGGAGGCTGAGGCCGTTGACGGAATATTGACGGGATGCATGGCCGTTCGCCGGCCGGACAGCGGCCTGTTCGGCCGGAGGCCGCATGGATGCTTGCTTTCAGGCCTGCCGACGGTCCGGCATGGGGCTTGCAAGGTCATGGTGGAGAAAACGGAGGACACCATGACCCTGACCCTGACACCCAGCCTGACGATCCGCATCCGTCGAGCCGCCGACAACGCCTCGCGGGTGATTCACACCCACACGCGCCGCCTGTCCATCACCAGCCTGTCCTTCATGAAGATGGAAGTGATGGTGTTCAAGTACCACGGCAAGTGATCAGGCCGGGATGACCAGGACCGCCGCCAGTCCGCCGCCTTCGCGGTCGGACAATTCGATGCGCCAGCCATAGGCATCGGCCAGCTGGCGCACGATGGCCAGCCCCAGCCCGCTGCCGCCCTCCTCCCGGCTGCGGGACCCCTCCAGACGATAGAACGGGCGGAATACCGCCCCCCTTTGCGCCGCCGGGATACCCGGCCCCCGATCCAGCACGCCGACGCGGATTTCCTTCCCGCCGCATGACAGGCTCAGCCCCACCGGCGCGTCGCCGCCGTAGCGGCGGGCGTTGTCCAGCAGATTGCCCACCACCCGCCGGAAGGCCGCCTCGCCGATGCGCGCGGGACACGGCGCGCCCGGCGTCCATTCCACCGGCCCCAGCCGGGCGGCCTGCTCGGCCAGCTCGCCGAGCAGGCGGTTCAGGTCCCAATCGGCCAGCTCGTCCAGCTTGAGGGCGCGGGCGAAGGCCAGCATGTCGGTGATGAGCCGGTTCATCTCGTCCAGGTCCCGCTCCATGCGGGCCACCAGGGCCCCGTCGGCATCCTCCAGCATGGACAGGGCCAGCTTGAGGCGGGTGATGGGCGTGCGCAGGTCGTGGGAGATGCCGGACAGCAGCACGGTGCGATTTTCCAGCAGGGCGCGAACCTCGTCGGCCATGCGGTTGAAGGCCGCGGTCAGGTCGCGGATCTCGCTGGCGCCGGTTTCCGGCAGCCGCTTGGGATCGCGGCCCTTGCCGATGTCCCCGGCCTTTTCCGCCAGGCCGCGCAGGCGCCGGCTGGACTGGCGGGCCATGACCAGGGCCGTGACCACGGTCAGGGCCGCCCCCAGGAGGAAGATGCCCATGGCCGCCAGGTGCGCCTCCAGGGCGTAGCGCTGGCGGTCGTAGCCCACCCGCAGCAACTTGTCCGACACCCGGATTTCCAGCCAGTCCCAGCCCGGGTCCGGCCCGTGCTTGAGATCGATGTCCTGGCCGGAACGCCGGCTCAGGGCGGACTCGATCAATTCCGCGAAATAGCCGGTGTCGGCGGACCGGTCCAGGCGATTGCGGGCCTCCCCCAACTCCAGGTTGTGGCGGAACAGCAGCTCCATCTCGTAGTCGGCCCGGGTTTGCGGCGGCAACTCCACCCAGGTCTGGGCCGCCAGGATGATCTTGGCCGCCAGGTCGTCGGCGGAGCGTTCCGCCAGGGGCCGGATCACCATGCTCCAGACCACGGCGAAGGCCAGGGCCTCGAACACCAGGAAGGCCGCCAGCAGGGCGGCGGCGGTGCGGCCGAACAGGGTTTGCGGCAGGAATCTCAAACGGCCTTGCCCTTGGGCGAGAACAGATAGCCCTGGCCCCAGACGGTGCGGATGTAGACCGGATTCGCCGGGTCATCCTCCAGCTTCTTGCGCAGGCGGGTGACGCGCACGTCGATGGAGCGGTCGAAGGGATCGCGCTCGTAGCCCTTCAGCCAATCCATGATCTGATCCCGGGACAGGGCCCGGTTGGGGTGCTCCACGAACAGCTTCAACAGGGTGAATTCGGCCTGGGTCAGCCCGATCTCGGCGCCGTCCCGCGCCAGGCTCTGGGCCGCCAGATCCAGGGCGAAGGGGCCGAAGCGCGCCACCTCGCCAGCCTCCTGGTCCGGTTTCGCCGCCGCGCCGCCCCGCCGCAGCACCGCCCGGATGCGGGCCAGCAGCTCGCGCGGGTTGAAGGGCTTGGCCAGGTAGTCGTCCGCGCCCACCTCCAGGCCGACGATGCGATCGATGTCCTCGCCCCGGGCCGACAGCATGATCACCGGCACGTCCCGGGCCGACTTCACCCGCCGGGTCAGGGCCAGGCCGTCCTCGCCCGGCATCATCAGGTCCATGACGATGAGATCGGGCTGGAAGACGGCGAGCCGCTCGTCCATCTCCCGGCCATCCCTCGCCGTGGCCACGTTCATGCCCTGCTTGGCCAGATAATCCGCCAGCAGATCGCGGATGCCCGCGTCGTCATCCACCACCAGCACCTGGGGGTTGTCGCTCACAGCCTTGCCTCCGAAACACTCTGTTACAAATTTATCCGATGCGGACACCCGCGTGTTACCGCCCCCGGCTAGCATGGGAAGCGCAACAAGGAGATCCCCATGAAAACCCGCCACCGCCCCGGTCCGAAACTGCTGATGGCCCTGCTCCTGGCCCTGGCCGCCACGCCGGCCTCGGCGAGCGAGCATGTCTCCATCCAGTTCGGCGTTGCCCTCGGCAAGATAGCGCAATTCAGCCCGGAAGAGCGCCGCGCCCTGCGCGAGCGTTGGGAACAGGCGGGCCCCGAGGAGCGCCTGCGCCTGCGCCGGGAGTTCCTGGATCGCCAGGAGCGCATGCGCCAGATGCCCTTCGAAAGCCGCGAGGAAATGGCCGAGAAGAAATTCCCGCCCAGCGAGCGGAATCGCGCGAGAAGCGAGCGCGACAGCCGGGGGCAACGGGGCGGCTACAACGACGAGGGCAGCTTCGGCACCGGCTTCGAGCGCCGCCGCTTCGAGGACGAACGCTTCGCGCCTCCGGCCCCCATGCCTTATCCGGGTGATTTTTTCGGCCGCCGCCACAACCGCGACGGCGATCGTCCGTAGCCGAAGGGCCGCGGCCCCGGCGCCGGATTTGAAGCCTGGGGACCATGCGGTTACAGTGCGCGCTTTTCGAGAAAGCCCGTAAGGCGTGCGAAACCGTTTCATCATCCGCCTGGCGCTGCTGGCCGCGCTGGCGGCTTCCCCCGCCTTCGCCTCCGTCGAGACGAGCTACCAGGCCGCCCGCGAGGCTTTCCAGAAGGGACGCATGGATCGTTTCCAGGCCCATGCCGCGAAAGTCCCCCAGGATCACCTGCTGGCGCCCTATATCCAGTACTGGCGGCTGAAATCCAACTCGCCCACTGTCGAGGATCAGCTGGCGTTCATCGACCGCTATCCGGATACCCAGCTTTCCGACCGCGTTCGCGCCGATCTCGCCCGGCTGTTCGGCCAGGATGAGAACTGGCCCGCCTTCCGGCAGCAGTTCCAGGCCCTGGTGAAGCCCGACCAGGAACTCCAGTGTTTCGAGGTGCGCGCCCGGCTGAGGGAGGGCCGGCAGGACGCGGACAAGGACGGCATCGCCCTGTGGCGCACCTCCCGCGACCTGCCCTCCGCCTGCGATCCCCTGTTCGCGGCGCTCGCGGAGCGCGGCATCCTCACGCTGGAGGAACGCTTCATCCGCCTGCGCCTGGCCCTGGATACCGGCAACCTGCGCCTGGCCCGGGAACTGAACGCCCGCTTGCCCGAGGAGCAGGGCATGGACGCCGATGCCCTCGATCGTGGGCAGAAGGGCGACGAAAAATTGCTGGCGACGCCCATGGAACGCCGCGGCCAGCGCGAAGCCGCCCTGCACGCCCTGACCCAGATCGCCAGGAACGACCCGGCCCAGGCCGCCAGGCTCTGGGAACAGCACCAGGCCGCGTTTCCCGAGAGCGAGCAGCATTACGGCTGGGGCCAGATCGGCCTGCACGCCGCCCGCCGTCACGACCCGCAAGCCCTGGCCTGGTTCGCCAGGGCGGGCGCATCGCGCACCGAACCCCAGCTGCTGTGGAAGGCCCGCGCCAGCCTGCGGGCCGGCAACTGGCTGGAGGCCTATCGCGCCATCCTGTCCATGCCGGAGGCGCTCCAGGAGGAAGCGGTCTGGCGCTACTGGAAGGCGCGCGCCCTGAAGGCCATGAACGCGGCGTTCCCGGCCAACGTGCTGTTCGCCAGGCTGTCGCGGGAAATCCATTATTACGGCCTGCTGGCGGAGGAGGAACTGCCGACGAAACTGGAGGCGAGGCCCCTGGACTACAAGGTCACTCCTGATGACCTCAAGGCGGTGGAATCCCTGCCCGCGCTCCAGCGCGCCCTGCTGTTGCGCAAGCTGGGCGACGCCGGCAACGCCGTGACGGAATGGAACCGGGCACTGGGCGCCCTGGACGACCGCCAGCTCCTGGCGGCGGCGGAACTGGCGCGCCGCGAGAGCTGGTACGACCGGGCCATCCAGACGGCGGAAAGAACGCGGGAAACCCACGATTTCGACCTGCGCTATCTGGCGCCCTACCGGGATCTGGCCAGCGCCTATGCCCAGGACAACGGCCTGGACGAGGCCTGGGTCTACGGCCTCATGCGCCAGGAGTCCCGCTTCGTGGACTATGCCCGCTCGGTGGCCGGGGCCCAGGGCCTGATGCAGATCATGCCGGCCACGGCCAAGTGGATCGCCCGGCAGATGGGCCTGAAGAAGAACGCCCACAAGGACGTCGCCCGGCCGGAAACCAACATCCGCTTCGGCACCTACTACCTGAAACGCATCTTCGACGACCTGGACCAATCGGCGGTCCTGGCTACCGCCGGCTACAACGCCGGCCCCGGGCGCGCCCGCAGGTGGCAGGCGGAGGCCCCCCTGGAGGGGGCCATCTACGTGGAAAGCATCCCCTTCACGGAAACCCGGGAATACGTCAAGAAGGTGCTCGCCAATGCCATGTTCTATCGCAATCGCTTCGGGGGCGTCTCCCAATCCCTCAAGGATCGACTCGGCGTCATTCCGGCCCGGAAGATCAGGATCACGACCGACCAGGGCGAAACGGCGCCGCTCGCCGAGTAAGCGCCCGGCCCTAGGAGCCTGTCGGACTTAAAGGTAATCGGCTGCAAAAATGGCGGAACGGTCCATTTTTCGCCGCTTTCTTGGGCAAAAGAACGACTATTGCCCGGCGAAATCGTCAAACACAGTCCTCGTTCGGCCTTTTTTTCGCTTCGATTCTTCAAGTCCGACAGGCTCCTAGCCAGAGGTTGGGGCGGGCGGCGCGGCGGGCGTTAGAATGCCCCCGTTCACAGTCCTCCCGGATCATCATGGCCATCAAGACAGTCTGCGTTCTTGGCGGTGGCGGTTTCGTCGGCCACCATCTCGTCACCCTGCTCGCCTCCCGGGGCTTCCGGGTGCGCGTTCCCGCCCGCCGCCGGGAAGACGCCAAGGATCTCCTGGTCCTGCCCGGCGTCGAGGTCGTCGAGGCGGATATCCACGATCCGGCCGCCCTGCGCTCCCTGCTCGGCGGCATGGAGGCGGCCGTCAACCTGGTGGGCATCCTGCACGAGACCACCCCCGGCGACGCCGAGTCCGACAAGACCCGCCGGGGCAGTTTCCGCCAGGCCCACGTGGAATTGCCGCGCAAGGTGATCGCCGCCTGCCGGGAAGCCGGCGTCGGCCGCCTGTTGCACATGAGCGCCCTGGGCGCGGATGCCCGCTCCCCCAGCGCCTACCAGCGCTCCAAGGCCGAGGGCGAGTCCCTGGCGTTGCAAGCGGCAGATGACAGGCTGGCGGTGACGGTGTTCCGGCCATCCGTGATCTTCGGTCCTGGCGACAGTTTCCTCACCCTATTCGCCGACCTGCTCCGGTTCGCCCCGGCCATTCCCCTGGCCGGCGCCGCCGCCCGTTTCCAGCCGATCTACGTGGCCGACGTGGCGCGGGCCTTCGCGGATGCCCTGGACAAGCCGGAAACCTTCGGCCAGGCCTACAACCTGTGCGGCCCCAGGGTCTACACCCTGGAGGAGCTCGTGCGACTGACGGCCAAGACCCTGGGCATGTGCCGCTTCGTACTGCCCCTGGGCCAGGGCGCCTCCCTGCTGTTCGCCCGCCTCATGGAATTGAAGCCCGGCGCCAAGATCATGACCCGGGACAACCACTACGCCATGCTCACCGACAATGTCTGCGCCGAGGGCTATCCCGCCCTGTTCGGCAAGCCCACCCCCCTGGAAGGCGTGATCGGCTATCTCCGCTCGGCTCACCCGCGCGGGCATTACCACGGCTTCCGACGCGGAGCGGGACGCTGACCCGTCCATGACCCCGGGATGAACTTCCCGCCCCACATACGGGCATATGTGGTCGGTGGCGCCGTGCGCGACCGCTTGCTGGGCCTGGCCGTGCGCGACCGGGATCACGTGGTGGTGGGCGCGACGCCGGAGGACATGGCGCGCCTGGGCTTCAGGCCGGTAGGCAAGGACTTCCCCGTGTTCCTGCATCCCGATACCGGGGAGGAATACGCCCTGGCCCGCACGGAGCGGAAAACCGCCCGGGGCTACAAGGGCTTCGCGGTTCACGCCGCCCCGGACGTCAGCCTGGAGGAGGACCTGAAGCGGCGCGATCTCACCATCAACGCCATGGCGGAAACGGTGGACGGCGAAGTCATCGACCCCCACGGCGGCCGCGCCGACCTGGAAGCCCGTCTGCTGCGCCATGTCTCCACGGCCTTCGCCGAAGACCCGGTGCGCATCCTGCGGGTGGCGCGCTTCGCCGCCCGCTTCCGGGAGTTCTCCGTGGCCCCGGAAACCCTCGGCCTCATGAGAAGCATGGTGGACGACGGCGAGGTGGACGCCCTGGTGCCGGAGCGGGTCTGGCAGGAACTGGCGCGGGGCCTGATGGAACAGACCCCGTCCAGGATGTTCCTGGTGCTGCGGGCCTGCGGCGCCCTGGCCAGGCTGCTGCCCGAACTGGACCGGCTGTTCGGCGTGCCCCAGCCCGTCAAGCATCATCCGGAGGTGGACACCGGCATCCACACCATGCGGGTGGTGGACGAGGCCGCCGCCCGGGGACTCGCGCTGCCCGCCCGCTGGGCCGCCCTGCTCCACGACCTGGGCAAGGGCGCCACGCCGGCCGAATTCTGGCCCCGCCACCATGGCCACGAAGGGCGCGGCGTCGCCCTGGTTCAAGCCGCCTGCGAGCGCCTGCGGGCGCCTTCGGAATGCCGCGATCTCGCCGTGCTGGTGGCGCGGGACCATGGCAACGCCCACCGCGCCCTGGAACTGCGCCCCGCCACCGTGGTGGAACTCCTGGAACGGCTGGACGCCTTTCGCCGTCCGGAACGGTTCGAGGCGTTCCTGTCCGCCTGCGCCGCCGATTTTCGCGGCCGACCGGGCCACGAAAACCTGCCCTATCCCCAGGCCGACCGCCTGGGGGCGGCCCTGCTGGCCGCCCGCGGCGTGGATGCGGGCGCCATCGCCCGGAGCGCGCGGCCGGAGGATATCCCCCGCGCCATCCGCGCCGCCCGCGTGGCGGCCGTGGCGGACCGCCTGGAAGCAAAACCATGAATGCGGGTCTCCACCGCCTGTTCCCGGCCCTGGCCCGGCTGCCCGAGGCCCTGGCGCGGGAAGTCGAACGCCAGTCCACCCGGGTGAACGTCCCGGGCGGCACCGTGCTGTTCGATGCCGGCGCGGCCTGCCAGGCCCTGCCCCTGGTTCTGGACGGCCGCGTCAAGGTCAGCAAGCGGGCGGAAAACGGCCGCGAAATCCGTCTCTACAGCGTGCATCCGGGGGAGCTTTGCATCGTCACGGTGAGTTGCCTGCTGGGCGGCGAACCCTATCCCGCCACCGGCGTCGCGGAAACCGCCCTCTCCGCCGTGGCCCTGCCGCGCGCGCTCATCCTGCGCCTGGTGGCGGAACACCCGCCGTTCCGGGAAATGGCCTTCAAGCTGTTCGCCGAACGCCTCACCGGCCTCATGCACCTGGTGGAGGAAGTCGCCTTCCGCAAGCTGGACCGGCGCCTGGCGGCATGGCTCCTGAGCCGGGGCACCCCCATCGCGGCCAGCCATCAGGCCATCGCGGACGAACTCGGCAGCGTGCGGGAAATCGTGTCCCGCCTGCTCAGGCAGTTCGAGGAACAGGATTGGGTGCGGCTGGGGCGGGAGCGGATCGACCTGCTCGACCCGGACGGGCTGCGGCGCCAGGCGGCGGGCGACTGAGCGAGAGGGGGCGGGGAGCGGGTCAGCAGTCCGGCGGAACGATGCCGTTGCGGATGGCGAACCGGGTCAGGCTCGCCACGTCATGGATGTTGAGGCGCTGCATGAGCTGGGCCCGGTGGCTTTCCACCGTTTTCACGCTGACGTGCAACTGCACCGCGATCTCCCGGGTGGCATAGCCCCGGGCGATGAGGTGCAGGATTTCCCGCTGGCGGGGCGTGAGGCGATAGTCGCCGCGCGCCGCCTGGCCGGGCTCGTCGGTACGCAGCACGTCCTCGATGATGCTGACCGCCTCCTTGAGGTTGTTCAATACGGAACGGTGCTTTTCCTTGGCCTGCCGCAGGGAATCCAGGGCGTGCTTCTGGGAGGTGACGTCGGTGCAATAGCCGATGAAGCCCAGCAACTCGCCCCTGTCGTTGTAATAGGGGCGCCCGGTCTTCATGAACCAGCGGTAGCGGCCATCCTTGCGGCGCAGGCGGCATTCCAGGGTGAATGGCTGCAAGGTCTTGATGGCCTCGCTGATCTGTTCCGGCCAGGCCGCCGCGTCGTCGGGATGCATGGCGCCGAGCCAGCCGGAACCGAGGCATTCCTCCAGCGAGCGACCGGTGACTTCCCGCCAGGCGCTGTTGACATGCCGGCACTGGGCATCCCGGCCAGCCACCCATACCATGGCCGGCACCCAATCCATGGCCTTCACCATATCCTGGGTCAATTCCGTATCTGGCGCGTGGCTCTTCATCTCATCCGTACTCCCAGCTGACATCAGCCGATTCCGACATCCGGAAAACGCCATAGCTTAAGTAGGAATACCCGGCTGTTGAATCGGGAAAAACCTGATATTGATATCCGGTAACGGCCGGATTCAGGGGGATATCGCCCTGTCGTGAATGTTTCGCTCCGAAAAAAGCTATATATGACCAAATTAGTCCAGGATTATCCGCATGGATAGCAACAAATGATCGGCGGCGCGGGATGGCCCATGGCCCGGCACCCGTCCTCGATCGCGGCTTATGGAACTTTTGTCACTGAGCACGGAATGCGTCGCCGCGTAAGCTTCGGCGACGCTTCGGAACGGGGTGTTCCGGGGAAACAGTTGATTCAACCTGATTGGAGCATGGTCATGAAAGCAAACGTCGGCGGTATCGATCGCACTCTGCGTATTCTGGTGGGACTGGCCCTGATCGTCTGGGCGGTGACGGGAGGTCCCGTCTGGGCCTGGATCGGCGTGGTGCCCCTCGCCACCGGGCTGTTCAAATTCTGTCCGTTCTACCCGCTGCTGGGCATGAGCACCTGCCCGGTCAGGAAGTAGGCGCGGCCCGGCAAACCCGGCGCCCGATCCGGCGCCGGGTTTATTTCAGGAACAGGCGGTAGGCCGGATTGCGGGACTCGTTCCAGTAGCGGTAGCCCAGCCCGTCCAGGAATTTCTGGAAGTGGGCTTTCTCCGCCGGCGGCACCTGGATACCCACCAGCACCCGGCCGTAATCGGCGCCATGGTTGCGGTAGTGGAACAGGCTGATGTTCCAGGCGTGGCTCAT
>WBZT01000773.1_pt1 | contig 25121 bp, 33 predicted proteins | sample 5204241 | NCBI WGS metagenome assembly WBZT01 (sample SAMN12344358, study PRJNA552823) | activated sludge metagenome | biome: Activated sludge suspended growth; feature: Nitrification reactor; material: Wastewater; isolation source: activated sludge from nitrification reactor of wastewater... | reverse complement strand
CCGCCGCGTGGGTCGATACCGGACGCCTGCCTTGCTCCCTGAAGTCATGGACGCGATCCGCCAAATTGGCGGTTGGGGCTCAATCTGCGGCGCGATGGAGTACGACTTGCGGCCCGGTGGCCCGATCTTCCAGCGATTCCGGGCGGCGCTGGCGTAGCGCCCCTACAGAGTTTGCCGGAATCCCGGCAACAGCGCCCGGCAAGGGTGGTGACACACCCAAGCCGGACTTCCCAAGGCACACCCTTTGAAGGAGGGCACGCCATGAGCACCATCGATTCTACACCCCTTGTTGTCGGCCGGACCTTGCAACTTCTCGGCAACGAATTGCTCTTGCTGGCGGAAGCCATGAGCACCGATCCCCTAACGCCCGAATAGCGCGATGGGATTCAACTCGACTTGGCGGAAATCCGCCAGTCGATCAAGCGATGCAGCGATGAGTTGGAGGCCGGCCATGCATAGCGACCTGCCGACATTGGCGCACGCAAAGAAAATTATCGAAATTCGATTTGTCCGAGACGGCGATTCATGGCACTGGCTGGTAATCGATGAGAATGACCGGCTTTACTTGGATCATGGAGAATTCAAAAGCCTGGATTTAGCAGCGGATGATTTACGATCAATTAAAGGCTTTGCATAAGGGTGAATAACCGATGAATTACGAATTCAATTCCATGCTATTCGATACCCCTTATCGTCGGGACCGCGCGATTGCCGAATCCTGGCTCTATGCCGATGGTTTGAACGACGAAACGGAAGTGCGGCGCACTCTCGCCACCGTCTCACCCGAACAGTTGGCCAGCGAGGCGATGGAGTTTTGGGGATTCGATCTTACCGATGAAGACGCGCCCACACTGGAATCGATGATCGATGCTTTCCGATCATTCGCAACAAAAGCGCCCGACATGCGAGTAGAGTTTTCCAGTAACTCGCTGGGCAGGTGGCTACACGTTTTCGTGAGAATTCAGACCGGTATTGTGCGGCAAAATCGTCGGAATCGACAAAGACACATGGCAAATTTGGATAAACGAAGAGGAACCTCTCGAATATCCGATCTTAATGAATGCCGGAACCCATGAGTCCGTGGCTAACTTGCTAAAGCGGGAAATCGCCGCGCGACCTGAATATTCTCGGCTGTTCTGATCCGGCCGGCTGAAATGAAAAACCCCGGTTTCCGCAATGGGAGACCGGGGTTTTTTTGATGCTGAACCGCGTGTCTTGACGAGCTGCACTACTTCTACGCATACCGCCAAGCCATGGTATTATTTCGCGGTGGCGAGCACTTGCACCCTGAGAAAGTCAGTGTCGCCTAGAACAATTGAGCAACACCCACAACCCGAATGAGGTTTATGCGTGCGGCGCAATGTTGACTGGATGTTAATCAGTTTCAGGCTGTGAAACAAGCCTGCATTGCCCGCCCGCATCGCCTCGTTCATAACTTCGGAGTTATGGCGCGATGCAACAGGCTTTTCCGTCCGACGATCCGCTGATCCGCGTTGAACACATGGCGCTGGCCAAGAACCGGTCAATCAATAGCGTCCGCCACGATTGGGCAAAAGGCTATATCCCTCCGCCCGATCAACTGATCGAGCCGTTAAACATAGCGCAATGGCGGATTTCCACGCTTCGCCGCCATGATCCGGCACTGGCTGCCCGCTGTCTGGCGCTGGTTCGCGCCCTGGAATCAACGCCTAAAGCCGCCTGAGCACCCATCCAGGCCGCGCTGCGGTGGACCCGCTACTTTCCCCTTCCCCCGCTGCCCGCGTTGCGCCGGTGGCGATTTTGGTGTGCCTGCACAATTCCTGTTGGCACAAAAAAAGCCCCTTGCGGAATAAGGGGCTTAATTTGCATGGCGTTTGAGCGCCATGGAGATGAAGACCGTGATTACAAGTATATCTGAAACCATCGAAATTAACACCGCCGACACCACCGAGCCGGAAGCCGCTTTTGCCGACGCCATGCACGCTGCTGGCATCGAATACCACGGCCCGATCATCGCCGACAAAAAGCTGCATCGAATTAAGGTCAATGGTGACCGCAACTCTAACGGCTGGTATGTCCTGCACCCGGACGGAATAGCCGCCGGGATGTTCGGGGACTGGAAGCGCGGCACCCGCGAAACGTGGTGCGCCAAATCCCACGACGCGCTAACCGATGAAGAACGCGCCGAACGTGACCGGCGATGGAAGCAGCAAGCCGATGAGCGCGACGCCGAACGCCGCCGGATGCAGGACAAGGCCAGCGTCCAGGCTCAAGCGATTCTGGACGCGGCGCAACCGGCGACGGACGATCACCCGTATCTAAAGCGCAAGGCCGTCAAGGCTTACCCCGGCGTCATGGTTGGATCATGGCCACAACGAAAGATCGATAACGCCCTGCTGGTTCCGCTGCGAACCGCTGCCGGAAAGTTGGCCAGTATCGAGGCCATTCTCCCCAACAAGATCAAGATTCGTGGCGAAGACCGCGACAAGGATTTCCTCCAAGGCGGCGCCAAGGCTGGCGCTCACTTCGTTATCGGCGATCTGGAAGAGAGTCCCTTCATCCTGATTTGCGAGGGATACGCCACCGCCGCAACCGTGCATGAGGCGACTGGATACGCCGCCGTCATGGCTTGCGACGCGGGAAATCTCGCCAATGTCACGGCCGCGCTAAAGGCGCTTTACCCGCACCCCAAGGTGCTGATGGTGTGCGGCGACAATGACCGGCGCACCGACGGAAACCCCGGCCAAAAGGCCGCGCTGGCCGTGTCGAAAAAGGCCAAGGTTCGGGTGTGTATCCCGGATTTTGCCGACGATGAGGACGGGAGCGACTTTAACGATTTGGCCGCTCTGCACGGGATAGACCGGGTTTGGAACGAGATCGAATCGGCGCTGCACGGTCCATGGCGGGCGGGCAAGGAAGGTGTCCAGCATGGCGCGGCGGCACAAGCGGTTGTGAGTGAGCCTCAGCGCCCGGTTATCGAGGTGGTGTCCGGTACTGAGCACACAATGGCGGATGAGGCCGAACGTCTGCTGCTGGAACACGACCCCACTATTTTCCAGCGAGGCGAGCGGCTGGTGCGCTGGGTACCCGCGAAACTTGAAACCGTGCATGGCATCCGACGGCCGGCCGGTGCGGCGATTATCCGAAAGATTGAAATTGATTATTTGATGGACCGACTAAGTACGTTTATCCAATGGATGCGGTTTGATGTTAAAGAAAACAAGCTGAAGCAAACCAAGCCACCTGAGCGCGTCGCAAAGAATATCCTAGTCAGATTCGGCCAATGGAAGTTTCCGCTACTTACGGGAATCATTACCGCGCCAACAATGAGGCCGGACGGGTCTATATTGGATAAGGCCGGCTATGATGCGGAAACCGGCTTGCTATTCGTGAACCAAGGTTTGAGTTTTCCCGAAATCCCCTTAAATCCATCGAAAGAACAAGCCGCTGAAGCACTCGCCATTCTTGCCGATGTATTTAATAGTTTCCCGTTCGTAAAAGAATATCACAAGTCGGCTGTCTTATCCGCCGCCCTGTCGGTTTGCGTTCGGCATATCTTGAGGTGCATCCCGCTGCATTCCTATAGCGCGCCCGCTGCCGGCAGTGGAAAATCCCTACTAGCGGATACCATTTCGATGATAGGGACGGGATACCCAGCACCCGCAATGGCGTTAAGCGAAGATCAAGCCGAAATGAATAAAACCATTACGGCGGTTTTAATCCAGGGCGATGCGGTTATAAACCTGGATAACATCGAACATGGAGAGAGTTTAGCAGGGCGAGAACTATCAAAAGCCATTACCCAAGAGGTGTATTCAGGGCGAATTCTAGGGAAAACCGAAACGGTTAATTTGGCCGCTACCTGCATGTGGCTGGCCACGGGTAATCAGTTGCAAATATCCGGCGATATGACGCGGCGGGTTATCCCCTGCGAAATTGACCCCGCTTGCGAGCGACCGGACGAACGGGAATTCAAACGCAATTTATACGAATGGGTACCGGCGAACCGTCCGCAACTGGTGGCGGCCGCCTTGACGATCCTCCGCGCCTATATCGTCGCCGGCCGGCCGCGCCAAAACATCCGACCGCTAGGGGGATTCGAGGACTGGTCCAGCCTGGTGCGCTCTTCGCTGATCTGGCTTGGCTACGCGGACCCGCTATCGGGACGGGATGAGATCGAGAGTGCAGACCCGCAGAAAAGGCAACTCCGCGCGCTGTTGGAAGCATGGTTTGGCGTATTTCGCACCGCCGAAGCCACCTGCAAAGAGGCTATTTTCGCCGCAAACCAGAGCACGATGAGCGAAAACAGAGAGCTTATTTTCGTCAATCCAGAGCTTAAGGCGGTTTTATACGAATTTTTCAAGGACAAGGACGGCGGTATCAACTCAGAACAGCTTGGAAGGTATATTTCCCGTAATAACAAGCGTTTAGAGTCTGGTTTGCGGTTTGAAAAAGCCGGAATATCCCACAATGCAACTCAGTGGAGGGTTACGCCTACCTCCCAAAAAGGGGAGGTTAGGGAGGTTGGGGAGGTTTCCCCAACGTTCGCGGGAAATTTTGTCAGTGAGACTTTTAAAAATACCAATGAGACTGTGAAAAATACAAATTTGACAAAAACACCTAGAAGCGTTGGAAAAACCTCCCAATCCTCCCCAACCTACCCGAACCCCCCCAAGGTACCCCTCCCCGAAGTCTGCCAGCCGTCCGCAAACTACCCTTTCCGTTACGTAACGAAGTGTGCCAAGCCGACGCCGATCATGCCCGAAGGAGGATATGGCACTCCCATCGGTTGCTCGAATTGCGGCCAGCGGTGGGGAGCGGAAACCGCCAAGCCGGGAGTGCGGCCATGACCCGCCCCCACCTGCACCTCGTCCGGCCGCACCGTTACTGCCGGGTGTGCCGCCTAGAACTGCCGGCCCGGACGAATCCCGATCACCACCTATGCCGGACATGCTGGCGCTGGTGCGTTGCTGGTAGCGCACTGAAGCATGCGGCCTTGGCGTTGGGAGTGCGGCCATGAGGAATGCTATGCTGGTGATATATCCGTCTATAAATAACGAGAGAGTTTTTTCCGTATTGCCTCCTCAGATAATTCTTCAGAGTAATGAAATTCAACTAACGTGTAGCCGGCCTGTTTGCATAGGATTTTTTTCTTTCGATCATTCTCTTGCCGTTTTTTTAGTCCGTCCTCTCCGCCCCAGTGAGTTATAGACTTATAATGCTGCTCACCTTGGTATTCTATGCCTAATTGAATATCAGGTATCCATACGTCAAGTTCAAGACCTTGAAGTTCAGTTCCTCGGTAGTGATGGAAAACCTCCATTGGGGAAAACATCATGTTCACTACCTTAAATAAAATTGTTTCGGAAATCCATTTCTCGCCAATTTTCGGATAACCAAAAATTTCTCTGACCTCGTTTTCAATTTCTTTTTGCTTTGCGCCCTCGTACACATCATGACCTAACTTTTTTCTGGAGAAAAGCGTGTGATAAGGCAGATAACGCTGAAGAAAAGATGAGTAGTACATATCACTGCCATAAATTTGGCTTGGAACCTTACCTGTACACAGGCTACAAATGCCAGATTTGACCTGAATGTTTTCAACATGGGTTTGTAACTCCTTTTCACTATTTCCATATGGCAAGTGTCCCACAATATCACCCGTGGAAAAATACCCTTCAAAACATGAGCATGTAAGCAATTGACCGCAGCGACGACAAATAGATAAGAATGGATAAGAGATCATGCCAATCCTTATTTCATCAAGGTCGTGATTACAGGATTCGACGCTTGTAGCAAGGTCGATCAGCAGGTCATTGTCAAAGTGAATACCAAATAAGCAAAAATAGGATTTCTTTTTTCTTGGGGAAATTTGATGCGCGTAACCAGTAGCGCGAAGCCCCTCCCCAAGCTTAACATCAATTTCGTAATCTCTATTTTCAACAAGGATTAGAATGTTCCCGATAGAAAAGTCTTTGACTTTTGTGAACGGTAATAATGACGGTAATTCGCAATACGCTCTGTCTAAGTAGTTGACCGCCCTTAAGCTATAGTCCTCATGACCATACCCTGCACAGAACTTCATATCGAGTTCTTTTTTTATATCGTTGTGCCAACCTGTAAATTTTATGAGGTTATTGCCCGATACACTTCGGCTATCTCGAAGATAGTTTGTATATCCCAATGTGGATTCTGGATATGTGGCGATTCCATAAGCATTAAATATGCTCTCAAGCTGTTTCTTGAACGCATTCCTCACATCACAAAAGAAATTTCCTCTTTTCATCGGCGATTGAGCCAATGAGATACTAAACGCATCCCTGATGGTCGATATTGGAATTTCTACTGTGTATTTCGTAGTCATGAAGATTAAATATGAAAAGCCTAACAAGCAGTAACGGTTTTACTAGCTTATCTTACATCTCCGGCGGGAGGTGGCCTTGGCTGTTCTAGGATGCACTTTATGGAATATGTCGCCTAGGAATTTTTTATTTTCCCAAAATGCAGGAAAACCGGATTTTCGGGCACTGCCATGCGCGAGCGTGGCCAGCATTCCCAAAACCGAGTTTGAACAGGCGGTGGGTCTGGCCCGGAGGTGTAGGGGGTGACGATACCCCTGAACCGGATTCAGCCCCACCGGCCGATGTTGCGGTGCGGTTTGAGTGGTGGGGATATTCTTAAGTATAGCCAGACCCTTCCGCTAGGTTTTGTTGGGAAGGGCAACAGCGCGATGGCTGGCTTTTCGCCATCCCGCGAGAAGCGAAAGCGCCGAGTGGTTGTTTGCGAGTTGTGGACACAACTCCCATCCTGTAATCATTTTTGGACCACCCTCAATGATCATCCGTCGCGTGTGGGCTAGCCTTGGATTCCGCCCGGAATCCGTTTGGAATCCGGTTCATTTAATCGGCCCATCAGCCGGGATCATAGATCGGCTCATAAGCCGGTTCATCGTCTGGGCTCATGAATCGGTTCATCGGCCGGGTTCATGAGCCGGTTCATCGGCCAGACAGACCGGAACAACTTCACGCGCGGTGGCTGATCTATCCTATAGATCGTCATATAAAGATAAATGTTAACTTTATGAGGCCAATAAGATGGCAAAGAAGCGGAAGGGGATTCCCGGTTTATCATTTTCTTGGAAGAAGGCTTCAGGGATAACCAAGGCTAAAAGAGCAGTTGCTCGAAAGACCGGTATTCCTACAACTAAATCGGGCCGGCAGCGTAAAGTAGGGAAGGCTTTGGGCTGTTGTATCCCGTTCGTTATTCTCCTCATAGGGTTTGGTACTTTAATTATTGGTATCACACAACTAACGGAATACTTGTTTATCTAGAGCGAAAGAGCGAAGTTATCAAGTCGTACTAATAAGTGCAGACCCCTACACCTAATTTGCTTAATCTTTCCAGCTAGCACACTTACCATTTGGAAGTCGGTAACCGGGACCACCACGACTTCCACATCCACGGCCACCGCCCCTACTAGCGTTGCTGTTGTAACTTCTGCTAGTGGGATTGGATAGCACGGGTGTCGCTGGTAGTCCAGGGCTACTTTCCTTATCCGTACCTGCCTTTGTGGACGGGTGGGTTGTTGGCGTGTTGCTTTCATTGAACTCACGGACTTTTTCACCGGGCGGAACCTCAATCCGTTTCGGGATTGCGGTTAAGTCGCTTGGAATGGTCCACGCTTGCCCGAACGCCGGCAATGTGAATATGGCCATCAATAACAGCAAGTTAGTGTTCATACTATATATCCCTTAAATGGGTGGCCTAATCTACACCTACCGGCAAGGGAGGTAAGCCCCAGGTATCCCAAGTCTCAAAGTTCCGGTCGGCCGGAAGCGTCGGGACATGGTAGGTTCTCCCCAAGCATATCGCTGGCAGGTGCGTGGAACCGCGAGAAACCCCTAGCGACAGAATTTTCCACAACGTTTTAATTGTATAAATAGGCCGAACAGCTAGCTATCCAGCGGGTGTTCGGCCGAATTAATCCATGGGTGGCGCAACGTCACCCACCTGCGGATTAAACCGGTAGCAACCGCCGCTATTGCCTAGAGACTCCTGCCTAGCGACTTCGCTGCCTTCCCGCAGAATTCCGGTCCAAGCTGACGGTGGCAAGAGACGCACAGATAAAGGTGGTTAGCTGCTAGCCGAGCCAGAACTTGTCTCCTGGCGATTCTGGCAATGCCTACACCCGCACCTGAAGTTGCATCACTTGTGGTTGCAAGGCGCGCATCCGTCGCCCGCATGAGCCTGGATCATTGCGATTCATACTACGACCTTGCGCCAGCAGGCTGCGCGCTTCGCTTTCCAGACTGGCCAGCGTGGCGGTTGGCGCACTGCGGCTGACGTCTCCTTCCATCCTGTCGCACCGTCCAACTCAAAAATTCAAGATTATGCCCATTATCATGAATGAATAATCACGGGGTTGTTGACGTGACTAACCCAAGGTCTATACTAAGTCAACAACACAGAGATAACGAACATGGCGAACAGGTTGACGGATAAGGAACTGGCGGAAAGGGTACGGGCAAGCGCAAGGGAGCGAGCAACAAGACGGAGGGAGAAGCAGGAAGCGTTGGGCAATGTACAAACGGTGGTTTGGTTGCCGTCTGAACTGCGGAAGCAAATAGAAACCATGACCGAAGGCAGGACGCTAAGCGAAACCGTGACGGCGCTCTTGGAAGCTGGGTTGAAGTTCACCAGCACGCCAGCAACCGCCTACGGGGTGGAACCGGAATCCATGCCCACCAGTCGGGAAGCCCTTGCCACCATCGGCCACGGCTGGCGAGAAGAAGGGGAAAGCCTGGAAGGCATCGCCGAACGCTTCAACAAAAACGGCTGGACACCGGATCGGATTCCGAAGGAGCCGGGCACAAAGCCAAGAGCCGACGCTTCGAAAGCCTGGAGTAGCAAGACGGTCAGTCAATTACTGAACCGAGATTACCCACCATCACAAAAATAGGACTACCATAAACCAAACAGCCTCCCGGAGGTGGAGGCTGTCGGCCCGGCCGGCGATGCTTGCAACATCGTGATCTGGTCGGTATCCAGTACACGCTGGAGTAAGATCATTTGACCACTATATTATCGTTTTGTCATGCCCTAGGGCGTGAAACCACCGTACCATTCCCCTCTTTCCGCCTGACCGCCCTAGTCATCGCCCAGCACTGCAAGCCGCTATCCGGCGACGGTGCCTACCCGGCATTGCGGACCATCGCCCGAAAGTGCGGCCTCTCCAAGTCCACCGTGCACCGTGCCGTGGGCTGGCTTACCGCTCATGGCTGGCTGGAAGTCACTCCCGACACCGGCTTTGGCCAAGGCTGGCGCCGCCATCGCTACAAGCTCGCCATCCCTCACACGCCGAAGCCGAAAGGTGTCCCACCTATCATGGGACACGTTTCCGGCGGCACTCCTTATAAGAAAATCTTTAACGTTTCTAAGGAACAGCCAGCCGGTGATCAATCGCCGAAAAACCCATCGACCACCGGCAACAGCGCCGCCGCTGGCCACTGGCGGGCGGTATTGGAAGCGATCCGCCGCGTGGGTCGATACCGGACGCCTGCCTTGCTCCCTGAAGTCATGGACGCGATCCGCCAAATTGGCGGTTGGGGCTCAATCTGCGGCGCGATGGAGTACGACTTGCGGCCCGGTGGCCCGATCCACCAGAAATTCACGGCGGCGCTGGCGTAGCGCCCCTACAGAGTTTGCCGGGATTCCGGCAACAGCGCCCGGCAAGGGTGGTGACACACCCAAGCCGGACTTCCAAATGTGTATACACATGAGGATACATACACATTAGCAATACCCATTCTACGCCGATCACCATCGGCCGGACCTTGCGAATTCTCGGCAACGAGCTGCTCCTACTGGCGGAATCAATCAAAGGCCCTTTAACGCCAGCCATGCGCGAGGGCATCCGTCGCGATCTTCTAGAAATATCCCTTTCCGTCAATCGGTGCGCCGATGAGTTGGAGGGCGGACATGCTTAGTCCCGCCCTGCTGCCGACATTGGCACACTCAAAGCGGATTATTGAAATTCGCTTTGTCCGAGAATGCGGACTTTGGCATTGGCTGATTATCGATGAGGATGACCGGCTTTACCTGGATAATGGTCAATTCCGAAGTATTGATTTATCGGCGGACGATTTACGATCAATAAAAGGCTTTGCATAAGGGGGAATAACGTGAATTACGAATTCAATGCCACGTTATTCGATATGCCCTATCGTCGGGACCGAGCGATTGCCGAATCCTGGCTTTATGCCGATGGATTGAACGACGAACAGGAAGTGCAGCGCACTCTCGCCACCGTCGCACCCGAGACGCTGGCCAGCGAGGTGTGGGAGGCTTGGGGATTCGAGAACGCGGACGATGAAGACGCGCCAACGCTGGAATCGCTTGTGGAGGCATTCCGGGACTTGGCGGCTGAATTTGGGGGTGTACGCCCAAACCCCAGATTTTTCCGGCCAGGCAAACTTTCCCGTTTACGAGGGTTAGGAGCGTTGAATTTGTGCTCATTCAAGCCTGATTTAATCGTGATGGACGTTAGAAACTTTCCCATTTTGGCTTGTTATCGGGAAAGTTTTGGCGAGAAATCGATGAAAAACCCCCTCACGGAATTTTCTGGGGTTTGGGCTTACACCCCCAATTTCGCGGCTGTTCTGATCCGGCCGGCTGAAATGGAAAACCCCGCCTAGCGAGAAAGCTGGACGGGGTTTTTTTGATGCTGAGCGGTCTAGAAAAGTTATCCACAGCCTATTTTTTGTGGAAGCTCTGTATTTTAAAGCAAAATCATTGTGTTAGATAACTGCGATAAAGTTATCCACAGAATGGTGTAGGCATTTGACACGCCTCACAACAATCTGATGTATCATGTGACATGATTTCTGGAGTCGCCAAGGCTGTACGGCGACTTCCTGGAATGAGTGGCGACTCGCGCAAACTCTTGAGCGGAGACGCGGTCGCCGAAAGCACACAAAGCGTGAGTCCGTGCCCCTTTGCGTGTTATGCACAGGTTAACACTATTGCGGTTCTTCGTGAACGCGCATTTTGGAAATTTTGCTTAACAGCAATTTGGCACGGCAAACCACCTTAACGATCGAGGTTTGCCATGTACGCGAATCAAAACCTTATCAGAGTCGAAGCGCTGGCGACCGTGTTGAATCGGTCCCGCGAATCCATCCTGCGCGACCTGAACGCCGGCCGCATCCCGCCCCGCGACTTCAACGTCGATTCAAAAATGTCGGGATGGAAGCTGGATACGCTGAAGGCGTGGAACCCTCGCGTCGGCCGCCGCATCGCCATGCTTTTGATTGCCCTACAGTGACCGCCTGAGCCCCATTTTCGGCGCGCGGCCGTGCCACCCCTACCAACCTCTTCCTTCGTCGCCACCGGTGCGCTTGGCGCGCGCTGGTGCGCTTTGTCGTGCCTGCAATTCCTGCGGGCACAAAAAAGCCCCTTGCGGAGAGGGGCTTAATTTGCATGGCGTTTGCGCGCCATGGAGGCAAAACCGTATGAAAAGCAGTTTACCGGAAAATCCCGAAAAATCCAGCGCCACCCCCCTCGACCTGCCCGGCTTGGCCAGCCTCCCCACGAAAGGAGTCTGAACATGCCACGAGGAAAAGCCAAAAAGTCGATTGAGCTGATCGAAGCGGCTACCGAAATCTTGGCGGAAATCCAGCCCGCCACCGTGCGCGCGGTCTGCTATCGATTGTTTGTTCTCGGACTGATCCCCAACATGGGCAAGAGCAGCACGAACCGGGTTAGTTCACAACTGGTTTGGGCGCGTGAAAATGAATTTCTTCCTTGGCATTGGATCGTGGACGAAACGAGGGAGGCGGAACGCGCGGGTCTCTGGGATTCGGCCAGCGAAATCATCAACGCGGCGGCTCGAGGGTATCGCCGGAACTACTGGAAGGACCAACCTCATTGGATTGAGGTTTGGAGCGAGAAGGGAACCGTCCGAGGAACGTTATCGCCTGTATTGGAGAAGTACGGCGTCACATTCCGCGTGATGCACGGGTACGGGTCAGCGACCGTATTGCATGACATCGCCGAGGAATCCGCCCTATCCAACAAACCCCTGACCGTCTTTTATGTCGGCGATTACGACTGCTCAGGGCTTCACATGAGCGAGGTGGATATTCCGAACAGGCTGGATCGATACGACGGCGACGTGGAGATCGAGCGAATCGCGCTCACTGAATACGATGTTTTTGAAGAACGGTTGCCGCACTTCGACGCGGGAACAAAGTCTGGCGATCCGCGCTACCAGTGGTTTGTATCAAGGTACGGAGGACGCTGCTGGGAATTGGACGCCTTGTCGCCCGTCACCCTTCGGAGGCGGGTCGAGGAAACCATTATGGGGCTGATCGATACCGCTGCATGGGACCGCTCTCTATTGACGGAGCGGGCGGAAATCGAATCGATGAAAGGCTTTTCGGAGCAGTGGAAGAAAAGTATTTCCGGGCAAGCCTCGAAATACGAAGCCACGGATGGGAGCACTGCCCCATGACCGCCGCCCCCCGCAACCCCGACCCGACCGCCACGGCCGCCGAACTGCATTTCACCCGATTCACCGCGCTCAAGCCTGCCCGGCTGAGCAAGCGATTCACCTTGGCTGCTTCCACTCTTATAAAAGAGGGCGGCGGCAATCTGGCCGATGGCATTGCAGAACGCCTAACCGTCAACACCCTGCCGGAATTTGCGGCACTGCTGCAAACGCTGACCCCAAAGCAAGCCCTTTCCTACGGTGTCAACGGTCACGACCGCGCCCGTGTGATTCCAAAGGAGGCGCAGACCCATGTCGGAGACGATCTTCCGGTAATCAACCGCACCCGCGATCATTTCTCATGGCCGGACGGCGCGGGCATTCTGATGCTCGACTACGACCCAGCTCCAGGTGGAAACGCTTTGGGCGCGGAAGAACTGCGCGCCGCCCTGGCCACTGCCTGCCCGGCGCTGGCCGATGCACCTGCGGTCTGGCGGCCGAGTGCTTCGAGCTGTATCCATGATCGGAAGACCGGCGCGGAACTACGCGGCATCGGAGGCCAGCGGCTGTACGTGGCTGTTGCCGAAGCGACTGATATTCCCCGCGCTGGCGACGTGCTGTTCAAGCGCCTTTGGCTGGCCGGACTTGGCCGGTACGAAATCTCAAAAAGCGGCGCGCTGCTGGCGCGTTCGGTGATCGACGCCAGCGTCTTCCAGCCGGAGCGGCTGGATTTTTGCGGAGGTGCGGAGTGTGGGAAGGGTCTGGTACAGCGTCTTCCCGATCCCATCCTGATCAATCCCGACGCGGCTTTTCTGGACAACGGCGCCCTGCCGGACCTGACCGCCGAGGAAGAATCACGGCTCGCTGCCATCCGCAGTGAGTTGGGCGCGGCGCTCGAACCGGAACGCCAGCGGATCCGCGAAAACTGGATTGCCGAACGGGTAGCGGCTGGCTTGGAGGAGGTGCCCGAAGAACGGCGCGAAGAACGGCGACCGCAATTGGAGGCGACCTACCGGCAGGCCGCTGAAGGGGGGCGGCTGGGGCTGGATTTCGAACTGACCGTCGTTCCGAAGGGGAGCCGTACCCGGAAGACCGTGACGGTGGCCGATCTGCTGCGTTACCAGTCGCGATACCACGAGGGGACCACCACCGATCCGCTGGAGCCAGACTACCCGGACGGCCAAGCGCGGCTCGTCGGTTGGCTCAATCTGCGGGCGCGGGAACCTTACCTGCAGTCTCAGGCACATGGCGGAATCCGGTACTGGCTGGGCGATGCCCCCAAAACCGCCGAAATGCCACCCGATGACGATGGCTACCTCGCCGCTATCGTTGCCGATTGCCAACAGGCACCCACCGGAAGCGATTCCGCCAGCGGCCAATTGGTACGGCCGCTGAAAATGAAGCACGGCGAAGTTTCGGCAACTTATCAGAATGCGGTCCGCGTCCTGCAGGAAGCGCCGTTCTCCCGGTCGATTGCGTTCAACCGCTTTTCGGGGCGTCGCCAGCGCGTAGCGCCCATGCCCTGGAATGACGAATCAGGCGATTGGAGCGACATGGACACCAACCGCTTGATGCTTTGGGCCGCCGAACGCCATGACGTGGACTTTACCGTAGAAGCCATGGAGCGCGCGCTGGCCGTCATTGCCGACGATCACGCTTTCAATCCAGCGCAAGACCACTTGCGGGAGCTGGCTGACCAGTGGGATGGAGTCGAGAGGCTGGCCACCTGGCTGGCCGACTACCTGAATGTGGAGCTGACCACGGCCAACCGCGAGTATCTCGCCGAGATTGGCGCGGCCTGGTTGAAAGGCGTGGCGGCCCGCGTGCTGTTTCCAGGCTGTAAACGCGACGATGTTTTGGTGCTGGTGGGACCGCAAGGCTTGCGGAAATCGACCGCCGCCGCCGCTATCGCCGATTGTATCTGTCCCAACTCTTTCACCGACTCGCTGGGCAATCTAGGTTCGGATGAAGCCTCCATTGGCGTTATCGGGACCACCATCGCCGAATTTTCCGAGTTGTCCGCCGTCGCGCGATCCGAGCTTGAGGCGGTCAAGGCGTTCGTGTCCCGCAGTTCCGACCGCTTCCGAGAAAAGTATGCCCGGCACCCAACCGACCACCCAAGGACGTGCTCCTTCATCGCGACCACCAACGAGGATTGCGGATTTCTTCGCGACCCGTCCGGGAATCGCCGCTGGTGGCCCGTCACGATCACCGCGCAAATCAACTCCGACCGGCTGGCTTGCCACCTACCGCAGTTATTGGGCGAAGCGGCACGGCGCGTGCTCAACGGGGAACCCTGGTACGTGACCGACACGGTAGCGCTGGCCCAGGCTGATGAGATTCGCGAAGACAACAGCGACCGGGACGTGTGGGAGGCAGCGGTTCTCGCGGCTATAGATGTTCTCCCTCCGCATGAAAGGACCATCGCCAAGGTGCTGGACTATATCGGGGTCAAGGTCGAACGGCAGGACCGCCAAGCCACGAATAGGGTATCCGGGATTCTTCGGGCGAACGGTTGGAAACGGAAGCGCGGGCGCATCTCTGGCGGTGGCCTTGGCTATATCTGGCATTTGTTCCCCTCAAGCAAGGAAGGGGAACAAGAGGGGAACACCAGTTTAGCCAGTCAACAAGCGGGTTGTTCCACTGTTCCTATCTGTTCTCCTCATAAAAAAGATAATTATCTTGAAGAGGAAACGTGGGGAGTGACGGCGAACAGCGTGTGCGCAACGAAACGCGTGTGCGCAACGAAACGCGCCGGGGAATTACATAAGGAATTTGAAGGGAACAAGGGGAACAAGGGGAACAAATCCACTTCATCCCGCGCCGATCCGGCACCACCCGGCACAGACATTTCTCGGGACATTCCCCGCGCGCCATCGGCTGAAACACCAAGAGCCACCGCCACTTGCGCGGACAAGACGCCGGACATTTCGAGCGACACACCACCAGCCGATCCGCTCGCGTCCAGAATCGCCGAGCTTATGGCGCAAGGGTGGGCGCTGCCGAATGCAACGGCCCGTGCCCGCAGTGAAGCCATGCCCCAGGCCAAGTTGGGAGCACGGCCGTGATTCGCTGCTTGATCACCGGAAAGCTGCACGACACCCCACAGGCCCGGACATCCGCCAACGGCAACACCTTTGCGATCGGCAAGGTCAAGGCCGACGACAAGAACGGTGCTTGGGTGTGGGTAAGCGTCATCGCCTTTGGCGCGGAATCGGAACGGCTGCTGGAACTGAAGGCTGGCGACGCGGTGGCTATTGGTGGCCGTGCTGAACTAAATGTCTGGGAAGATCGGGACGGGAATCACCACCCTGGCCTATCGCTGGTGGCCGATGAAATCGCCACGCTACGTGGTAAGCCCAAGCCACGAGCACCCAGGCCCAAACAGCCGCAACCGGAAGCGGCGGGCGCGGGCGCCCCGTTCGACGATATGGGGGACTGGCAACCATGACTCCAGTCGCACGGCAACGGCAGAACCGCTACCGGCAACGGAAGAAAGCGGCCGGATACTTTCGCATCGAATTGTGGATTCACCGCGACTTGATGACCGAACTCATCCGCTTGCGCGCCCCTCACGGTCCACAAGGCGCTTTGATCGAATTCGCTGAACGAGGGTTGAAGCAGCTTAGGGAACAGCCGTCACCGGAATTTTTGCACCCCATAAACACACGCGCGACTGTGTTGAAAGCAACAGCGTCACCGGAGTTTTCCGACGCCATAAACGCGCGAATGAGGTGTTAGTAAATGTTATGGTTTGAACAATAGAAAACCAGCAGTTTATGGGTCGCAACTCTTTGATTTCAAAATATCTGTTGGCGGGTGTTGGGCTGTAAGATTGGGCTAGAACTACCTGAAAAAACTTGATTTGAACCAAGCCTTTCAGGCTGGTGTGTTGCGGTGCGCAACGAGCGCCCAAGCTGACCCATCAGAACCTCACAAAACCTAACTTTCAGCGGGTCCTTCCTGGACATCATTCGCCAACGAGTGCGTGGAGGCGCGGGATTCGATAGCTTTTCGGACTCTATAGGGCGTTTCGATAGTCCACCCTGCTGGAATCCGTGCCAAGGCGCTGCTGGAACAGTCGCGGCCGGCACGCGGCAGTAAGTTTCATAGGCCGCGATAGCTTAAATATATCAGTGTTTAATTATTGATAGTTTTTGTGGTGGGGTGGCTGCTGGCATATATTAGCAATCGCCAATATTCGATAGGGTATCGCTGCAACCGGTGGCGAGTGGCAAACCTAAATAGGACTGTTTAGGGAAAAGCCGCTGCACCCTAAAGGCGGCGGTCTTGTCGATGCCGAGAGAGGCGTAGTAGGTTTCAATAGAAACTGGTTGCGCTGCGCGGCGGGTCGATTGGCTGGCGACGACCTGGACGTGAGTAACGATTTCGACCGGTTGGAGGTAGACTTACTGTTAAGGCTCGCTCCCTTGGCGCTGCGGGTGCGCGAAGTGGCGTCAAGCGTAGGCCGTTCAGTAGCTCTCCCTGCGGAACGGCCATCGGGCTTGTCGATGCCAAGGTCGGCGTAGGTTTATGTTTCTACCGGTTTCACTGCGCAACCGGTAGCCTGATACGGTTGCCCGCCCGGAGCCTTCACCGCCTGATTCCGCAACCAATCGCCACACCTGTATCTCAACTCTTGTTATCTTAATGCGGATTGCCAGCTTATCTATGTAATTGATAATTAGCGCATTAAATAGCTTTGCAATTAAATTGCTGAAACAGCAGAGCAATTGCCCTAAAAAGCGAGTAAGCACTCTAACTATCTGAGTCTATTCTCAATAAAAAAATTAAGGAGAGCAACATGTTTGGTTTTGGTGGCCGCAAGAAATATAACGGTGCTATAGATATTAAACTCAATAATGAGTATCAAATACCAACTCGGGACAATCCAAGTTTTCCAGGCACTCTTGCTTACCTTGAAATGATAGACATCGCATGGAACACTAAGATGTCTGAGGATGAGGGTGCACTTTATATCGCCACTCTTTACTACTGCGGCATACGGAAACATGGACTTCATGTGGAGGCCAATGCACTGCATAAACGAATTCAATCAATCGTAAACTTCGGCTTGCCTAAGGGGCTGATCTCACAGGTCCGCTGGAGCAAGTTCTCTGAGGCAATACAGAAGGCAAACCAAGAAGCTGGCATTAAGTAAATTGGTTCACTCTGTTCTCTTTCTGACTCGCCACCACCGCCACCTCACGAAAGGCCAGCAGGCGATGGTGACGGCCATGGCGTATCCAGAAACGCAACAAGGGAAAAAGAGAACTTCTTTAAAAATTAAAGAAGTTGAAGGTGTCAACTCTGGCTATATCTCTCAAGCCCGCTACGTTCTCCGCGAAACCTTCAAGCCCGAAGGCCAGCAATACCCGGATCGCTGTTTGGCGGTGGCCGCCGTAATCTATCCATGCTCGACGCCTTCAAGCTACACAACACTTATGACGACATTGCCCGACAAGGGGCTTTGACAAGTTGTAATGTTGTCCTCCGCAAAAACGCGGATTGAGCTAAACGCGCATTCTTACGTGGTCTACCACCCTTTGCACCGTTCGCCCGGCATGCGGCAACCTTGGCCGCGCTACGTGACTTTCCCCCCGCCTTACCCAATTGCCCTGCCATCCAATTTTTCGAGCCGAACTGACCAGCCAGTAAGCCCGGCAACCAAACGTCGGCATCAATGGCCGGGAAGTACAAGCCAAAGCCCGATGGCGAAATCTCGATGACCGCTAGATCAGCAGCGGTGGCGGTTTCCAGTCCCTGAACAGCGGTGGGATTAAACGCCACATACAAATCGGTATTCAATTCAACCAGAACGCGACGCAAGCGCCGGTCATATCGTGCGCTCACTGCATAAGGTTCAGTTTTTTCACGGAACTGCGCCCGTTCAACGGCAGCTTCGTATTCGCTAGGTTCCAGTTCAATGGTATCCATGGATTTGACTCCAGGCCGCGCACAAGGCAGCAATATGCTTGTTCAGTTCAGCTTTGATCTTCGTCAGTTCAACCGGCTTGAAACCAGTTGATTCGCGCAAGATTGGCGGACCAGTCGTGCAATTCAGATAGAAAATTGCCTCGCACTTATCACGGATGACATGAACGTGCGCTGGTCGGTGATCGTTGGGATAGACAACCACCCGATAAGCGTCGAAGCGTAGGACGGTCGGCATGGCTCATCATACAAAAACCCAAGCGGTTTGGTATACACTCAATAGACTCACGCTGGTCTAAGGGGTTCGCCTCGCCAATGTGCGTCTGCCAGCCTCATGACCTTTTTCCCTTTGGCCGTCCAAAAGCAGCAGGCTTCAAATCGTCAATGCAGTCTGCCTACAAGGCACACTATGCTTGACACATGACCATCTTATCCATCAGCGCCGCAGCCAACGCCGCAGGTATCGACCGCCGCACCTTGCAGCGTGCCATCAAGAGCGGACGCCTATCCGCCACAGTCAACGCCGCAGGTGAGCGCGGCATTGATATTGCCGAATTAATCCGTGCTTTCGGGCCATTACAGGAAATGCCGCAGGGCATGTCGCAGGGACAAGATGCGGCAATGTCGCAAGGCGCCCCAGGCGGTGCCACAGATGCAGCACTGGTTGAAGTTTTGCGTGATCAGGTGCGGCAAGCGCAGGAACAACTGCGACAGGCTCACGACCGCGAGCAGCAGGCACAGGAAGAGAAAGCCCGCCTACTGACCATGCTCGAAGTCGAGCAGGCCGCCCGCTGCGAACTGGAAACCAAGCTGTTGCCGGCACCGGTACCCAAGCCGGCACCACACAGGCGGGTAAGGGTGTGGCTATTGCTGATCCTGCTGGTGACCGTGCTGGCATTCGCTGGCTGGCGGTGGTGGGATGCGATCCGCGCCACTGTGGCGACGCTGGTGAACTGAACCGCGAGAAGCGATAGCGCCGAGTGGCCGTTTGCGAGTTGTGCTACAACTCCCATCCTGTAATCATTTTTGGACCACCCTCAATGATCATCCGCTGGCGTGTGGACCAGCCTTGGAATCCGGCTCATTTTATCGGCCCATCAGCCGGGATCATGAATCGGTTCATGGCTCAGGTTCATAAGCCGGTGAAAATCGCTTTATCCAGCAGGATTATTTCCGATACACCTCTTTGCGATTAGGCATAGACCCAACACTCGTGTTACCCACCGCCATTTGAAATAAGTCTCGGTTTGCATTGGGTATCGAAAAACAGTTGTTTTCCGACGGAGTTGGCCATACGGCGCCAAGAGAGCCCGCTGCCGTGTAAAACTTGTACGAAAAACCCTGTCGGAAAGGTCAACGAGCTGGAAACAGGGCGAGTAGGTTTTCCGCTACTCAAATGGCGGCTGATGTCATAACTGTTGGGTTTACCCCTAGTTCAGTTGCGCACTTCGGGTTACTTGAACCGAGCATGATATTCTGGAGATAGTTCAATATGATCTATGGTTGCTGCCACTTCGTCCTCAAAGTCGTTTTTGCAGAGGAGCATCGCCTGACCAATGCCCAATTGCAAAAGCGGTGTCGGGTCGAATTCCGACGGTATTTCGTAGCCGTAGGCCGCGAAAAAAGCCTGAGTCAAATCAGCTAGTTGCTCGGCCAGTGCCTGTACTGCTGCGTCCTTATCCAGGGTGAGCGCTTGCCCGTAGAGGATGGTCACATTTCTGAATTGCCTGTCCGATGAGACGATGAACCTCGCTGCTTCGCGCTCGCTGATCCCCGCATAGCTAGCCAAGTCCCTCGCATAGGCCTTTACTACGAGAAGGGGCATGTTTGGATTTGTGTGAAGGGCTGCGGCGATCATTTTCTCGCCGATCTTCGGATCCACTTTTTCCTTCATCAGAATGTCTACTGCCTCTTCGACAAGTTGATGGGCGATCTCCATACCCACGGAATCGGGGATATTCAACGCCTGATACGCTGGGATGCTTTTCAGGATGTTCAGAAGGATCTCCGCCTTAGCGATGACATATCCCTCATCCTGGCCGAAGGTGATACCTGAATGATGGGCCGTGGAGTCGGCGCCCCAGACGTCATTGTGGCTTAAAAAACCAAGGGCAAGCGCCGTCGCCGGTTGGGATTGCGCTTCGTCCACCACCTTTTGGAAATTCCAATGAGTCTGGGCATAAAGGAATTCCCTGTACTCTGGTTTGTCGAATCGGAAGTTGAACAGATCCGGCGCCATTGAGCCGTATATCTCGCTTTCGTTCAGGAGCCCTCCTTTGGCGGCAAGCTGGTCGCCAATGTAAGCATGTACCGCCGATCCCCAGGAGAATGCCGCTGTGGGAAAAAGAACTATTGATGTGAATAAAGATATGTAGAGTAGGGCCATCCGGGTTTTCATGATTGCCATCCTTCTTAAAGCTCAAACTTTCCGCCCAACAAAAAAACCAATACCACTGCTTGCGACCTTCACGCAGATCACTGTCGGCAGTCCGGCTGACTTTTTCCAAGACCCGCGACTCCCCGCTCCTCCCTCAAGGGAGGTTAAGTTTTAATGTCTTATTTATAAATCAATAACTATTGAATAATTAATAGCAAAAATTTTTTAATTTTCAACATAGCAACTTAGGTTCTGTTGACATTTCATCGAGCGCAAATGAGGAAAGCGACGAAGTGCAGGAAGGCCATGAAGTGGTGAGCGGTTTTCTCGAAACGCGAGGAGATACGGCGATAATGCTTGATCTTATTGAAAAAGCATTCGACGAGATGGCGTTCCTTATAAAGATGCAGGTCGTAGACCCTTTGGTTGAGGCCATCCGATTACCCATAATTCATCCATCCCTCACATACACGGCACGGCCGACCTCCAACGCGATAGCAAACGCTCTGACCTTCTGCAGGCCTTCCCAGATCGCCTTGGGACCGGGGTGACCGTCGTGTTTGCGCCCGAGAAACCCGCCAAAGCCGGCGATCAACCGCACCATCTGACCCAGGGAGGGTGAGGTTTCCGGCGGTTTGGCGCGGTACGCGACGATCCAGGCGGCTTGCCATTCCTCGGGATCGAACACCACGCCGCACGGCAGATTTGGGCAATCCCGGCCCCAGGTGACCAGGTGCAGGATGCGCCAGGCGATGATCAGATAAAGCACCAAGGCCCGCTCCAACCGCTCCAGGGTGGGGTTTGAAGTCCAACGGTACAGAAATGTACGCTAAGCTTTAAGTGTCTAATATATTTAAACTTTGTGGACATCAAATTTCAGCGTGAAATTTTGTCTTTTAAATCGTTCAACGTTATTTCATAGACATCTGTGTCTACAAATCGATTTTTTAGACGGTTGGAGTCGCCAAATTTTCCTTAGCGTACATTTTCGGTCGATTGAACTTCAGACCCAATAACCACCAGACGCCGGGCAGTGGCTACTGCTAGCCATAGGATTAGCAGTAGCGATATTTGCCGGCTGGCGGTAGAAATTTCCCTAGCTGCCCCGTTTCCACACTATGTGGGCAACTCTCCCGTCGTCAAAATGGGTTGTAACCATTAGCTTGTCACCATCAATAGTCATCACGCGCTTTTGATCTTGGCCATCCCAATGCGAAAAGGTGCTGCCATCGACGTGTAGATTAAGATTAATGGTTTGCTCCTTCTCGCTTTCCACCGTGTAGCGACCGAAGTACGCGACGGAGCCTTGCACTATGGCTCGATTTTCATCGTCGGTGCCTTTCATACGGCTTTTGGCCGCAAACTCTGGAAGACTCGCTCGCATCAACATGATTGAGAAATGACCGTCGGGGGCCAGAATCATGGAGCCTCGTGGATTGGCGCCGAACGCCTCGGTTTTCTTACCATCTTTTTCGGCATATTCAGAGACGAGCATCCAGCTCCCCTGAAGCTGCTGAGCTAAAGTGCCACTCTTTTGCTGTGCTAAAACATCGGTTGGCCCGGATATCATCACAACAAAAACAGCAATAATCGACCAGGCTCCCACGATCTGTCTAACTGACTTGCTCATAACTTTGTCTCCTTAGATCTAGAACGAGATAACGGCCACGTTTGCTGTTCTTGCAATCAGCAAGAAGGCGTTCGTCTATCCACAAGGAACAACCCCAACTCGCTAACTGCCCTACTATTTAGAAGGATAAAACCAACTAAAATAGTCAACATCAGTGTAGCTGACATGTGTCTACCGTCAATGACGGTATCCTTATGCGCGACTTGCGATCCCGATCATTCAAAAATTCAAGATTATTCCCATTATCATGAGTGTTTTTGTATTCTTGACTATCGCTCGTTGTTGCTCTATGTTCCTTTGAAAATGGGTATTGAGGAACAAGCGGTGGAGACAATCACCCCGGAACAAGCGGCGAAGATGCTACAAGTCACCCCGGCGACCATCCGCAAGTGGCTACGCAAGGGCGAACTGGCGGGAAGTGAGACGCCGGCCGGGTGGCGAATCACTCAGGCCGATATTGAGGCGTGGCTGGCGAAATATCGCCGCGAAGCAAAGGACACCACCGCATGACCGCCGACACCGAGAATCTGGTACTCGAACACTTGCGGGCAATCCGTGCCAAGCAGGATGAGCACGGCGAACGGCTGAACCGGATCGAACTGCGCTTGAGTGCCATCAAGCAGACGATGGGTAGTCTCTACAGCACGGCCACAGAAACCTAGCCTTTCAGTAAAATCATTTTTCAATCATGGCCAAATCCATCCCAAAGGGTGGCAACGCCGCCATCGCTCAGGCCGATCCAACCGCCCGCGCGCTCTTCATCGGTCTGAACTGGGAAGCGCCGCCCACCATGTCATCCATGGTCATCGACGCTAGTGTTTTCTTGCTCAATGCCGATGGTGTCGTGCGTGATGACAGTGATTTTGTGTTCTACAACCAGGAAGCTGATACCAGCGGTGCGGTGTACCGCCTGCCCATTGATGAATTGGACCGCGCCCAAGACCAAGATGGATTCGTCGTTGTCCTGTCAGCGTTATCCGAGGATGTGCGGCGCCTGGCCTTCTGTCTGACACTGGATACCGCTCGCACCCCCAATGCCACCTTCGGCGCGGTGTCCTGGGTACGGGCGCGCATCGTCAACCATGACAGCGGCCAAGAATTTATGTGCTTCCACGGCAATGACGAACTGGGCAAGGAAACCGCGCTGATCGTCGCCGAACTTTACCGGCATCGAGATGGCTGGAAGTTCCGGGCCGTGGGGCAGGGCTTTGCTGGCGGCTTGCGGGCGCTGGCGGCCCACTTCGGGGTATTGGTTGCCGATGAGGATTCGCCCAGCGCGAATGTGGCGGTGACAGAGGAGGCGTTGACCGCCTCCGCACTCATGCTGGAAAAGGACACTACCGGGCCAGAGGCTACCGGCAAACGGCGTCGCCGGCGCACCTTGCAAGATGTACTCACTGCCCAAGTAGAGGAAATCAAGACCCGCTACCGCGCCATCCAGCCCCTATTGAAACGTGTCCTGCAGGATAGCCCGAACGAAAGCCAGAGCCGGTTGTTGCTCGACCGTATCCTGCAAGATGTGCTCGACTACAGCTTGGGCGAAATCAAGACCGAGCAGAAGATTCAAGGACGGGCAGCGGATTATGTACTGGCGCCAGGTGGGGTGGACGCACTGGTGATCGAAGCCAAGCGGATTGGTGCGCCGTTACGCGATAAGCAAATCTTTCAAGCCACTTCCTACGCCGCTTACGCCGGCATCCGCTGGGCGCTGTTGACCAACGTCGTGAACTGGCAACTCTACCGAGTCGCCACCGAAGACAAGGTTGAAGCCGACCTCGTGTTTGCCCTGGATTTACAAGGGGGTCTGGACGGCGACAGCGCCTACCGACTGATGCTGCTCTCAAAAACCGGCATCACTCGCTGCGAGCTGCTGGATAAACTCTGGCGTAAGAAGGTGGCATTGAGTCAGGAAAGCCTGATCGCAGCGATCCTCAACGAGGAAGTTTTGAACAAAATCCGCGCCGTGCTGCTTCGGGAGCGTGGCTGTCAGTTGGCCAACCAGGAAATCCAGGACGCCATTGAGCGTGAGGTCTTGCGGTAGTGTGATCGTTTCAGAAAAATGAAAATAGAGCACGGCAAGACATTTTCGGTGTCCGGTTATCGAACGCCGCCTGGAGTTGAACGACACGAAATGAAAGCTTGAAACCAACAAGGGAAAGCGTCATCTTATAGGCGACACCACGTCGCCATGTTGGCGGCTATGACGATCATCATGATTAAAGGATTCTTACACAAAGGGCTTGAGCAGTTCTTTGCTAAGGGCAACAAGTCTGGAATCCAGCCTAAGCACGACAAAAAGCTACGATTGATCCTGGCGCAACTCAACCAAGCGCGAGTGTTGGAAGACTTGAACGCCCCCGCGTTGGGCTTGCACTCGCTAAGCGGCAAACGCAAAGGGCAATGGGCCGTTACCGTGCAGGCTAACTGGCGAGTGACCTTCAAGTTCGAAAACGGCGACGTGGATGCCGTGAACTACGAGGATTATCACTGATGAACATGCACAACCCCCCACACCCTGGAGAGATTCTACAAGGGCTATGGCTTGAGCCCATGGGCGTCACCGTGACCATCGCGGCCGAAGCACTAGGCATTTCCCGTCAAAGCTTATCGAAGATCGTGAACGGAAGCCGAGGGGTTACCCCGGAAATGGCGGTTCGCATTTCCCGCGCATTTGGAGGAACCCCGGAAAGCTGGCTTGGGCATCAAGCGGCTTA
>WBZT01000771.1_pt1 | contig 25162 bp, 18 predicted proteins | sample 5204241 | NCBI WGS metagenome assembly WBZT01 (sample SAMN12344358, study PRJNA552823) | activated sludge metagenome | biome: Activated sludge suspended growth; feature: Nitrification reactor; material: Wastewater; isolation source: activated sludge from nitrification reactor of wastewater... | reverse complement strand
TTGGAAGGAGCATTCGCACGGAAAACATAGATACAAAAGTTGGTATTGCCAGTCATTCGACATCAAGCAATATATTCTATTCATCGGGCAGACCAATGGAAGCTCCTAAAGCCTCTAATGAAGCTTTGCTTGTCATTCAGGGAAGTTTCTTTGCGAATCAAGTTTTAATGATAAGTTATATGAATTTTAAGCCAGATAGGAAGTACATGATTGATTATGGTAATGGTATCCGACACCTTCTAAAATCCGCTAGTACCTATTTCAAATATCAGGATCCTGGTATTTATTATATCTTATATTATGAAATGATCGATAATAAATGGGAAATTATCTCTTCTCAATCGATAACCATCAAATCCTAGTTCATTTATAAAGAATATTATTATGAATACAAAAGCTGACTTCCTTTATTTCATAATTAACAGATTTAAAGAATGTAAAATACTTGGAGAAAAAACGTTTATCCAGCTTTCGGAAAGTGATTATAATTGGAGGTATAATGAAGAGAGCAATAGTATTGCAATGATTATACATCATTTGTATGGTAATATGGTATCTCGCTGGACAGATTTTTTAACAACTGATGGTGAAAAACCATGGAGAAACCGGGATTCAGAATTCGAATCGGAAGAATATAGCTTGAGCAGGGTTAATAGCTGGTGGGAGCAAGGTTGGGAATGCGTATTCACTACGCTTCAGAACCTTAGTGAAAACGATTTGAATAAAACGATTCTTATACGAGGAGAACAATTGATTGTTCAGGATGCCTTGCTGAGACAACTTTCTCATTATTCCAACCATGTTGGTCAAATTATCTACATTGCTAAAATGATTCGGGACAGCCAATGGAATTCTTTGTCTATTCCAAAAGGAAAATCTCAGGAATTTAACTTACAAAAAAGTAAGGAACAAAATTCCAATTTAAAATTCACGGATCCCAAATAGTTTACACCATATACTTTGAATACACTCTCCCTCCGAGGAATCCTGTTAAAATAATTTGAAGTTAATTTGTAAAAACATATTGAACGATATTGGCACCCATTTTTAAGGCTTGTAATCTTACCTCTTCAGGATCTTTATGAACTTCTTGATCTTCCCAACCATCACCAAGATCACATTCATAAGAATAAAACACAACCAGCCTGCCTTTATAGAAAATACCAAATCCCTGAGGCGGTTTATTATCATGTTTATGAATTTTGGGTAAACCTTTGACGAATTCAAATTTTTGATGATACAGTGGATGTGAAAATGGAATTTCAATAAATTCAGATTCAGGAATTACCTTTTTTAAACTAGGCCTTACAAATGGATCCATTCCATAATTATCATCTATATGAAGAAACCCACCTGACAATAAATATTGCCTTAAATTTTGGGCTTCCAAATCACTAAATACAACATTGCCATGACCCGTCATATGCAAAAAAGGATAATTAAAAATTTCTGCACTACCTACATCGACCGTAGCATAGTTTGGATCAAACTGAGTTTTTAATTCCTTATTACAGAATTTACTCAAATTTGTCAGAGAGGTTGGATTCGCATACCAATCGCCTCCACCGCCATATTTAAGTAAAGCGAGTTTTAGTGGGGCAGGTGAATTGTTTACTCCAAAAGACATGAGTAAAAAACTACCAATAATTAAACATTGTAATTTAAACTTCATTTCAAACATTTAATTGTCTGACAAATAATATTAGCGGTAATACCCGCCGTTTCTACCCGCAATCTCTCCGGGCCAAGATTGGCTTCAACAAAACCATTCGTTGCAGCCAGTTGAATTTCATCTTTTGTAAAATCTCCTTCTGGTCCAATTAGAATAATTACATTGCTCTTAATATCAATCATACTTCCGAGATAAGGAATTAAACTATCTTCACAATGACATATATAACGTTGAGTGGTCTTGCTTGTTTTAACTATTTCTTTAAAACTGCAAGATTCGTTTAATTGAGGTAATGATGGACGCAAACATTGCTTGGCAGAAGACAAAAGAATTTTTTGCCAACGATCCATTTTGTTTTTTGTATTCGCTGTACGCGTACAAATGATTGGGGTAATTTCATCAACACCCGATTCAGTTGCCTTCTCAAGAAACCATTCAAATCTATCCCCTTGTTGTGTCAGACTTATTCCAATATGTACCTTGAAAGCTTTCTCTTCCTTTGAATATTCTTCAATCAGGTCCAATTGAATAAATGAGCTTTCTATGGTATCAATTCTTGCTTTCCAGATCGTTCCGGTGAATTGAGTTACCAATACGATATCGCCGGTCTTATGCCTTGTAACTCTGATGCAATGTTCGAGTTCATTTCGATCTTTTATCCAAAGTTTATTATTTAAAAATTCTCCTAGAAATAGGTGCATACCTTCACTTAAGTCTACCGTAGTCTTAATTCAAATATTATTTTTTAATAAAAGGATCTAATTCCTGTGGAAAAAATTGCAGCGCATTGAGAACAGGAAGTGGGATTCCTCCTCCCAAAGCGCAGAGCGATCCCCTTTTCATAGTATCTAAAAGATCATTTAATAAGTTGAGATCAATTTTGTATTGACTGCCACTTTGGGCTTTTTGCAATAGTTCTTTTCCTCTGGTTGAACCTAAGCGACAAGGAAAACATTTGCCACAACTTTCATGTGCCGTAAATTCAAATAAATGTTCAAGATATTTTATCATCGGGTATTCAGTCGGTATGGAAACAATAGATGCATGACCGAGCATAAAACCTGCATTTGCGAATGATTCAAAATCAATAGTTAATTCATCAATCTTTGAAACCGGAACTAACCCACCAAGTGGTCCACCAATATGTAGCGCCTTAACCTCTTTTTTAAATCCATGTCCTAATTTATCTATGACAATTCTCAGAGGGGTTCCCATATCTACCTCATAAATTCCAGGCCTGTTAAATGCACTATCTAAAGACAACAATTTAGTTCCTGTAGATTTTGGAGTTCCGATGTTTTTAAATTTTTCTCCTCCCTGGGTAACAATTCTGAACAAATTTGCCAAGGTTTCTACATTATTCACTACGGTTGGTTTTCTAAACAACCCTTCTTTTACAGGAAACGGAGGTCTAACCCGAACCTCGGGTCTGAGCCCTTCAATTGATGAAAGCAGTGCTGTTTCCTCACCACAGATATAAGCACCTTGTGCCTTAATTAATTTGAATTCAAATGAAAAATTGGTTCCAAAAATATGGCTTCCTGTTATCCCTATATTTCTTAATTCATTAATGGCAATTTGAACCAGATCAACCGATTCGGGATACTCTGCTCTAATATAAACTACCCCTTTGGATGCCCCGGTAACAAAACCTGCAATCCACATTCCTAAGAGAACCAGAATGGGTTGATGTTCTAAAAGATATCGATCTGAATAAGATCCGGGATCACCCTCGTCCCCATTGCAGATAATGAATTTAACAGGATCTGTTTCATTCATGCATCCTTCAAGCTTAATTCCAATTGGAAAACCAGCGCCCCCCCTACCACTTAATCCGGAATTTTTTATTTCCTGAAGGCAGGCCATAGACCCTTTATTAAGAATATCCTTCAGTATTGGAATCAAGACTTCAAGGTCAATGCTCTTTCCCGTAAGTATACATTCCCCCAAATGATCCACTGCGTAAGAATCGTTTGAGGCAGACTGAGGATTGTTTTTATCGAAAAACTTTAGAGCAGATCCAGAATAGTTCTTGTCTTTATAATTAAAAGCTGCGTTTTCGTGGCAACGGCCGAGACAGCACATTTCTCCAATTTCCTGCGACTCAAATTGCTTTGAAAGTTGTGATTTTAATTCGTCCTGAGTTCCGGCAACAAGACAAGCGGATCCATTGCAGACGAACACCTTTTTTCCAGCATTTTCTTCTCTCGTAAAATCATAAAAACTGGCAGTTCCAAAGATATTGGCAGTTCCCATTAAAAAATCATCTGCTATTTCCTGAATTGGATTTCCGGATGGATCAGCAGACCTGCTTTGTATCGCGATTTCTTCAAAAAGATTATGCTCAAGCCCTTTTCTATAGGATAAATAACTTAAATTTTTGGACATGAATGGAATACTAAATTAGATGTGAAATTAAGCTTTAGAGGGCAATTTGCTGGAAATATGAATCTTTTTTCCTAATGAGATCTTAATATTTACAAAATATTTATATAAAAATTTGCAATATGATTCATTTAAAGAATTATATTAGCGTGATCAAACATTTTTAAACAAACAAAAACAAAGCAAATGGAAGCAATGATGCCTTATTTATTAAATACCCTTTTAGGAGCCGGAGGCGGGTGGCTTGGCAACATGTTGAAAAAGAACGGACTTGGAATGGTTGGAAATCTTCTGTCAGGAGCTGTTGGTGGCAACGTATTGCCAATGATTTTAAAAGCAGCAGGTCTCGTTGGAACCGCACCAATGGAAGGTGGAGGAATGGATTGGATGGCTTTATTAACCTCTTTAATTGGTGGAGGCGCTGGTTCTCTTTTGGGAGGATTATTTAAGAAAGCGTAGCATATAAACCCTACCTATTAATCACCGAAAGCCATTTGGAAAAAACCGAATGGCTTTTTTTATTTAAAATAGAATTGTAATAATAATTCTATCTCAAAAAGTAGGCGGGCTTGGAATGAATCTAACACAAGCCAAGTACATTCTTCAAAATCTTCTAATACTTCCGGTATTGAGCATCCTATATAATTATTCTTCCACCATTTATTAAAGTATAAGGATTATTCTTTCCATCGTATTTAATGGTTCAATAGTTCGGCTCGAAATATTATTTGTTTCTCCTAATAAAATTAAATTCAGAAAGACCAACAAGTTTTAACTCTCTTAAAATTATTTAATCTTTGGATGCATCCTCTGAATTCTAATTTGAAATATGAATTTATTGATCTAAATTTAATCCAATATGAGCAATTTTTTCGTTGACATCCATTGACCATTTCCAGATGCTTGTACATAATACAATCCTGCGGACAAATTTTTAAGTTCAAATTTTTTTGTGGCAGAAATCTCATGTAGCTCTATCATTTGGCCTGTAATCGTCCTTAAACAAACTCGATCCATGTCAATGGGAGAAAGAATTTCAACATTTCCATTTGATGGATTTGGATAAAGTACAAAACCACTTTTAGTCTCAGCCAGATCATTAGCCCGTAGTATGTTTTTAATTTCAAAAAATTCCGTACGAGAAAACGCATTACCACAACCATCAACTACAGTCCAAAAAATCTTATGAATGCCAATTGGATAAGAACCACTTGCATCTGTTGAGTTATTCGGATCAAGTGCTCTCTTGTTATCATTGATTAATGGCTTTATACCTTTTTTGATGTCGTGTAAATTTATAGGCCCAACCTGGTAATCAAAGCCACCAGGGTACTTACCAAGGCCATCATTTTGTTCATCAATCTTATAATCAACAAACAGAAACTCACCAACTGTACAATTATCCATCGCTTCGCAGGTAATATGAAGAAAAGCCACGCCATTAAGGTCAACAGCTTCCTGTTTACCTATTTGTAATTTCAGCACTGGTGCAATGGTATCTGAAATTTCAATAATTTGTGTAGCTTCCCAGCGACCTAAGTTCGGATTGGCAAGAGGATCATACTGGCACCAATCAATGACAACCCACTTTCGGTTAAGTTGTAAACAATTATTAGATACATTGGTAGTAAATTGATCAAAGTAATCAATGGTCGTTTGGCTGCAATTAGAATTACTCCGATGGATAATTCTTGGGCCCAAGTTGAGGGTATTAGGAATGGTGCTATTACAATCCAACTTAATTATCTTTTTATTACAAACGCCATCTGGCCATATCACATCCGAATACAAGGAATCGTTACAATGCAATGTGTCAACAAAGAATGGATCGCAATCTACAATCCAAATGGTTTGTACAGCGGAATCAAAAGGCAAGTTACTTCCCGACGCATAAAAAATTCTTTCTATTTTGCCCATTCCACATTGCCTAAGATCATTCACCTTTATGGTGGGATATGATCCGGCCGGACCATTAAGATAGCCATCAAATCCCCACGGTAGTTCATACTTACGCAGCGCATGTGCCGTATCAAAATAAGTATTATAGAAATTACAAGCTTGAATGGATGCAGGAGTTGGAATCATTGAGGAAGCATAATATCCAGGATATCCTGTTTTTAAATTTTTTTCACAAAATTTATGACATACAATATCTTGTATAACAACCTTCTTCCTGGAAGACCAATTTGAGTGTATTCTACCAAATGTTGCATCACTTGTATCTAATAATTTTTTTAAATCAAAAACGTAGGAACAACTTACAACCACATCTGGGGGCGCAATTATATTTTTTGACTGCCCGGTTAAGAAATTAATACAATTTAAAAAAGTTACAATAAGAATTGTAATTAAAATTTCTTTTGAAACGGGAAAAGTTAATCTATCGATGCATTTATTTTTCATAAGTAGGCGTTTTTAAAAATAAGCCCCCAATTGTCATTTATAAAATTGCTCAAGGCCAATCTTTATTGAAAATCATGCTTTTGGAGTATTCAAAAGTACTATTTTCACACAGGCCGCCATTGATACTCAAGATTTTATGCCATTAGATATAGGCATAAATACAATTATGGGGTAAAATTTTACCTGGAGTAATCGAAATCTTGAATAAAAAGCTAGATTTTTACGGCTATGCTTATAAAATTTGAATACTCGCAACGTAAAAGCTATAAAATGTAGGGTTTATCCTTAAGTAACAAAAATAACATTTTTTCAGATCCAAAATAGTTTTTTCTAACCAGCCCATCCTTCGCGATCGAGACTTCTGAAATGTATGGCTTCTGCGAGATGTTCAATTTTTATATCTTCAGATTCAGCAAGATCAGCAATAGTTCTGGACACTTTAAGTATTCTGTCATACGCCCTGGCTGACAATTGAAGTTTATTCATAGCCGTCTTCAATAGGGTCATACCAGCCTGATTTATCTGGCACAATTCATGAACCATACTGCTTGTAATCATGGCATTCGAATGCATTCCCGTAATGGAATTATATCGAATACGCTGCCTTTCCCTTGCAACCATTACCCGACTTCTTATTTGCTCAGAATGCTCTGAAGTCCTTATATTGTTCATTAATTCATCAGAAGAAACCGGAGTAACCTCAACATGTAAGTCAATGCGATCCAACAATGGTCCACTTATGCGGGAAAGGTATTTCTTTACAACACCAGGACCACAAACGCATTCTTTATCCGGGTGGTTATAGAAACCACAAGGGCATGGATTCATCGAAGCAATAAGCATAAAACTACTTGGATAATCTATCGTTAGTTTTGCCCTGGAAATGGTCACTCTCCTTTCTTCCATTGGTTGACGAAGGACCTCTAATACGGTTCTTTTAAACTCAGGTAGTTCATCTAAAAAAAGTACTCCGTTATGTGCTAAGGAGATTTCACCGGGTGTTGGATTGCTCCCACCGCCAACAAGTGCAACGTCACTCACAGTATGATGGGGAGATCTAAATGGTCTTCTGGATACCAATCCTGTTTCTTTGGGCAATATTCCTGCAACCGAATGTATTTTGGTTGTTTCTAAGGCCTCATTTAAAGTCAGGGGTGGTAAAATTCCCGGCAGTCTTTGTGCAAGCATGGTTTTTCCCGCTCCGGGTGGTCCGATCAATATGAGATTATGGCCTCCGGCAGCTGCAATTTCCAAAGCCCTTTTGATGCTTTCCTGGCCTTTGACATCAGAGAAATCTTTATCATACTTGTTATGGCTATACACAAAGTCTTCCCGCGTATCAAAGAGCAATGGTGTAATTTCCTTTGTACCGTTAATAAATTCTACTGCATCCAACAAGTTATCGACGCCGATAACATCTATTTGATTGACAATAGCAGCTTCCCTTGCGTTGGATTGCGGTACAATGATTCCCTTGTATTTTTCTTTTCTGGCTTGAATAGCTATCGGCAGAACGCCCTTAACTGGTCTTAACCCACCATCCAAAGATAATTCACCAAGAATTAAATACTCAGATAACCTATCTCCGTTCATTTGTTTGGTAGCAGCCAATATAGCCAGTGCAATGGGCATATCGTATGATGAACCTTCTTTTCTTATATCTGCCGGTGCAAGATTAATGACTAATTTTAATCTTGGGAATTCATAACCTATATTTTTGATGGCCGCTTCAATCCGCTGATTTGCTTCTTTTACGGCATTATCCGGTAAACCGACCAGGAAATAATTTATTTTTCCGGCGGCAACTGTACCACCGGCATTGACTTCAACGGTAATGGTCCTTGCATCTACGCCCTGAACCGCGGCTGAATAGGATTTAATGAGCATGGTGTTCTTCGTTGTTGGGTCTCAAATCAACAAGAACAAATATAAGGCAAAACGACCGATGAAATTATAGATTTATGGTTAGGATAATTAAGAAATTTGAATGACTTCCCTTAAATAGGGAATATGGATCTGGTTAAATCCATTGTTCTCTAGAAACTTCTTATAAACGGGCATGACTTTTTCTTCTCCATGAACCAAGAAAAGATTTTTAACTGTATTGCGTTGGTTGGTTAAGAAATTAAACATTTCTTTTTGATCACCGTGTGCAGAAAATGAATCGAGTATTTCAATTTTAGCATTCACATTTTTAACCTGTCCGAATAGTTTAATTATTTTAGCCCCTGACCTTAGTATTCCTCCTGGAGTTTCAGGAGAACAATATCCAACAAACAAGATGGTGTTGGCTGGATTTTCAATATTATTTGCAACATGATGTTTTATTCTGCCGGCATTCATCATTCCTGAAGAAGAAATTATAATACATGGATCTTTCTTAATATTCAGTGCTTTTGATTCATCAACTTCATGAATATAGTGTAAGCTATTAAAGCCGAACGGATCCGAATCTTTTAACAAATATTGATGTAATTCAAAATCAAAACATTCCGGGTGTGATCTGAATATTTCAGTTGCATTTACCGAAAGTGGACTATCGACATATACTTCCACCTTTGGTAATTTTTTTTCATGAAACAATTGATCCAATTTATAGACTAATTCCTGAGTTCTTCCCAAACTGAAAGCTGGTATAATGACTTTACCTTTTCTATTGACGCAAGTATCAAATATTATTTTTTGAAATTCTGATGTTTCATTTGGTTTGTCAATATGTAGTTTATCTCCATAAGTGGATTCGCTGATCACGATGTCAGCCGGAAGCATTGGATGAGGGTCATTGAGAATGGGTCTATCAGGTCTTCCAATATCACCTGTAAATCCAAGTCTTAAATCGTCCCCGCCTCGCTTGATTCTCAAATTAACACTTGCAGAGCCAAGTATATGGCCCGCATCCGTAAACAAAAGATGAATTCCTTCCGCGACCATTACCAGCTGATCATAAGACATACCTATAAAAAGTTTCATGGCTATAGCCACATCTTCAGCTGTATAAAGAATTTCTCTCTTTTTCTTCCCCTTGTAATTGGGATTATTTTTCTTTTTGTCGGAAAGTTTTAGATTATAATATTCAACATCCCTTTGCATTATATGTGCTGTATCCATTAACATGATAGCCGCCAGATCTCTGGTTGCATGCGTGCTAATTATATTTCCTTTAAAACCCTTTTTTACCAACAATGGAATCTTGCCACAGTGATCTATATGGGCGTGAGAGAGGATCATTAAATCAATTTCTTTGGGATCAAAGAAAAAAGTTTCATTGAGTTCATCCATATTCTCTACATCACCTTGAAATAAGCCACAATCCAAAAGTATGGTGAATCCATCTTCTAGTATTAACAGATGTGAACTTCCAGTTACTTCTCCAGCAGCACCACAAAATTTTATTTTCATTTTAAAGAAATTATCAAGTAAAAAAATAGCATGGTTAACTAATAATAAATATTCAATTTAAGACTGTCTCATTAGAAATAAATTTAATCGTTCAACGACCTCACTTTTTCCTAATACAAGCAACATGGCATAAATATCCGGTCCAGTAGGAATTCCTGATAATATTACTCTCAATGTTGGAAGAACCTCACCCATTTTTAGTTGTTCACTTTCCATAAATTCTTTCAAGATCATTTCGAGATTTGGTTTGCTCCATTCCTGAACATTCAGCAATGTCTTCGAAAGCAATTGATACTTTGGTAGCCAATGTAAATTCCATTTTTTTTCAAGAAATTCAGAATTATAATTCAGCTTATTAGAAACAAGATATGCGCCGTTCGTATAAAAATCAGTAATCAATTGAACACGATCTTTATAAAGAGAATAAATATTCAATAACTGTTCCTCATTCAGCTTTATGTTATGGAGATTATAAAACTCGTTGATACAGTTCTGTATATGTTCGGGTGATGAACTTTGAATATATTGTGTATTAAACCATTTTGCTTTTTCAAAATCAAAACGGGCTCCGGATTTACTGATTTGATCTAAGGAAAATTTTTCAATTAATTCATCCAGTGAGAAAATTTCCTGCTCAGTTCCTGAATTCCAGCCGAGTAAAGCCAGAAAATTTAATACCGCTTCCGGCAAAAAACCAAATTCTCTAAATCCCAAAAGTTTTTCCTCTGCGTTATTCCACTGAAGGGGAAATACTGGAAAACCAAATTGTGCTCCATCTCTTTTAGACAATTTGCCCTGACCATTAGGTTTTAGTATTAAAGGCAAATGAGCAAATTGCGGCATTTGATCTTGCCACCCAAAATATTTGTATAACAAAAAATGATGCGCCGTACTGGATAACCATTCTTCGCCTCTTACAACATGAGAAATTTCCATCAATATATCATCAACAACGTTTGCAAGATGATAGGTTGGCAAACCATCAGATTTTATTAATACTTTGTCATCCAGCTCATTACTTTTAAAAACCACTTTGCCTCTGATAATATCATTTATTTCAATGTGCTGATCAACGGGAACCTTTAAACGTATTACGTAAGGTGTATTTGAGTTTACTAACGCGTCTACCTCTTGTGAAGAAAGCGTTAGGCTATTCTTCATCTGATCTCTGGTAACTGAATCGTACTTCGGCGATTTATTTTCATCGGTAGTAAATCTGGTTCTCATGGATTCTAATTCTTCAGCGGTATCAAATGCTAAATAAGCATTACCGCTGTCGATTAGTTTCTGTACTTCGCGCCGGTAAATTTCTGTTCTTTCTGACTGTCTGTAAGGTCCAAAATTACCGCCGAATCCTACGCCTTCGTCCGGTATTAAATTAGCCCATTTCAGACAATCAATTATATATTGTTCTGCACCGGGAACAAATCTCGTTTGATCTGTATCTTCAATCCGCAAAATGAATTGACCTCCAGATTTTTTAGCGAGGAGATAATTATATAGTGCTGTTCTCAGTCCCCCTATATGCAAAGCTCCCGTAGGGCTTGGCGCAAACCTTAGTCTTATTCCTTTACTCATGCGAATACATATTACAAATCAATTAAAGCAGCTTCAAAAGTCCAGATATAAAGTTACTTTTAGGGCTCAAATGTACCATTCTTAAGTCATTCAGGAGCCAATGTATTTCAGCTTTACCCCAAAATTTATACAACAATTGATGCCACAATTGATATGGAGGGTTGAAGGGGTCGATAAAAAAATTTTCCTGACATTTGATGATGGTCCCATTCCTGAGGTGACTCCAATGGTTGTTGACTACCTTCATCAATATAAAGCAAGGGCAAGTTTTTTCTGCGTTGGTGAAAATATAATTAAGCACCCAGAAATATTTGAATTGCTCAAATCTCAAAATCATTTTTTAGCAAGTCACACTTATAACCATCTTTCAGGTTGGAGCTCCGGAAACCTCAGTTATTTCAAAAATGTTGAAAAAGCAGCAAAGCTTGTTCCTTCAAATTATTTCAGACCACCCTATGGCAGAATTACACCATTGCAATACAAAGTATTGAAAAACAAGTATAAAATTGTAATGTGGGATGTTCTAAGTGGAGATTTTGATCCATATATTCACCCTCAAACCTGTTTTGAAAATGTGATTCGAAATGCAAGGTCCGGATCCATTATTGTTCTTCACGATAGTCTGAAAGCAAAGAAAAATGTTGCCTACTGTCTCCCTAAAATTCTTGACTATTATAGCCAAAAGGGATTCAGCTTCGAATGCTTTGATGGCCTTTAAGTAATTTTATTGATCTATTATTTTAATTCTGATTTTTAAACAATCAAAATCCACTTAAAATGATCACTTTCCAAATCCTGTTGCATTTAAACGGTTGATACTATTCTTCGAGTGTACCAAACTTACCATCCTGATAATCTGTAAATGCTTCTAAGAGTTGAGATCTATGGTTCATAACGAATGGTCCATGAGCTGCAATAGGTTCCCTAATTGGTTCAGCACTAAGAACCAGCACTTCTGAATTCTCCAACGCTTCAATTTGAAAATTATCACCATCATTTTTCATTAGAATAAGTTGATCCTGATGAGCCATTTGTTGTTCATTTATTTTTATTGAACCTTCAATAACCAGCAGGCAGGTAGTATAATGCGAAGGAAATGAAAATTCCGTTCCCCCTGATTTATTCAACTTCAGATTCAGAATATGTACCGGCGTAAAACTTTCTGCAGGACCTCGATGATTTTGAAATTTACCTGAGATAATTTCAACTATACCTTGTCCTTCATTTAATTGAACCTTTGTAATATTTTCCTTGCTGATGCTCTGATATTTTGGAGCGGACATTTTATCTTTTGCAGGTAGATTTAACCATAACTGAACCATTTGAAAATAGCCACCCTTCCTGCTAAAATCTTCTTCATGGTATTCTTTGTGTAGAATACCTGAAGCCGCAGTCATCCATTGCACTTCTCCTTCTCCGATTACTCCATGGTTACCGAAACTATCATGATGCGCAATTCGTCCTTGATAGGCTATAGTAATGGTTTCAAAGCCACGATGCGGATGAACTCCAACTCCCCGAGGTTTGAAACTAGGTTCAAAATAGTGCTTGGAATTATAATCCATCATAATAAATGGATCCATTCTTTGCATGCTTAATCCTTCTACTCCAGGAATAAAATTGTGAACCCTAAAACCGTCACCAACCATATGAACCGGTGGAGGGGAAATAACCCTTTCTATGTTACGTACGCTCATAAATAATATAAACTAAATTTTTTTTAACTTGAATAGAGCAGTCAAGTTGCAGTTTTCGATTCTACTTGACAGAAAATGAGAACAACATAACCAATATCTGGTTGACCAAAATAAACCAAATTCATATAATTATTCGTTAAAAATTTGCTCTGATGCTTGCTCTTCCTGTGTTGATTGGGTCAGATCCAGAAGCTTTCCGCAAAGCAAAAGAAAATTGGGAAGACACAAGTTTGGAAAAGCGATAATCTATGACTATTTCGCCGGTGTAATTATTTCCATTTTTCAATCCATCCAGCATAGTAAATTCAACTGCTGACCCAGTTGCTCCCTGATATACAATACTTATATATTTAAACTCTGCTCTAAATGAAAGTTTTCGCTTGAAAACACATTGTGAAACCATATAATAGTCTTGTATTTTAGCCGATTCCATAGCGTTATTCAACTCAAAAGCGTTTTTATTTTTAATTCCAATTTGGATACGAATATCTCTTTTCATTCTGTAATTGGTTGAAAAATCAATTGAATTGGTTTGAATTGAAAAATTTTGCAATGAATAAAATTCAGTATTCTTTTCAGTATATTGTGTGGAAACAGTGGTTAAGAGGTCTAATTTCGACCACATCGTCCATCTACCCTTTAAGTTAATTTCTTTTTTATTTCTTTTTTCAATTCCAGAAATCAACAATAACTGATTGGCAACTTCTAGATATTGCAAACTCCATTCAAATGTTGGGAAAGCCCGATTAAAAAAAAGTTGTTGATTTAAATTTTTCTGGAATGCAATAAGATTGTTCTGATGTATCGATCCTGAATAAGGATTAAAGCGATCACCAAAGTTACTTTCTGAATTTATTTTACTTGTAAACCTGATTAATGATTCCATTGAAAATTTTCTCCAAACTTTATTGATTCTTTTGTCTTTTAATAATCTTGAGAAATCAATTCCAATGTTAGAATGAATTGAACTTTGATAAACCTGAATATATTCTGAATTGAACAATTGAATTCTAACAAAGCGAGCGGTATCAATGTCTGGGGCATATACATATTCCTGAATTTGTCGTATACCATCTTTATTAAAATCAATAAATACGTAATCACCATCTCCAGGCCTTCTTTCTTCATAAATATATTCAGTCCTAGGTTCTGCTCCTGATTGAATTGAATAAATTGTTTTCATGCGAAAAGCGCTTTTTCTAATGGTCAAAAAATGATCCAATTGCCCTAAAAAATAAGTTTGGCCTATACTATCATTGATAGTAGAATTATTGAACTGCAATTTCCTCATGGAAAGTTGGATATCCCATATTCCGCTTCGATGTGAATTATAGAGACTATTGATTGTAATTTCATCTGAGGTACTAAATGGGTTAAATTTGGAATTGTCTGTATGGTCATCCTTGCGCCTTTTCCAATTGATTTTAATTAAATTTTCTTTGCGGTCCAAAAATTTAAAAAAAGCATTCGTAACGATAAAATTAAAACTGGTTGACAATAAACTATCAGAATTGGCATCCCTCCTTTCGTTCATTTCTTCCTCAATGCTCGCACCCAGTGAAAAATATTTTCGAATTGATTTTACGAAAGAGAGTGAAGGTCTCCAGTAGTTGGTGGCTTGACTTTCCCATGAAGTGAGCAACCAATCAGATTTAGCCTGTATTTCGAATGTACTGTCTTTCCAGGAAACGGTAGCAATATATTTATTACCATTATTTGATTGATTTCTTTTAAAATGATTAAACTGCAATCCTGTTTCAAGCTTATTCTTATATATGATTTTTGAATTTAAATCTATCAACTGATCATTAAATCCAGTCTGAGAATCAATATTCCAGTTTCTATTGAATTCGGGGTTCCTGTATGGATTTAACGCTACGAACCGATTATCATTCCACTCAAAACTACCCTCATTGGTCAATTTTATTTCCCTAAATTTTAAAACCGGTGCTGAAGCTGAAAATTTACTGGCTATTCCGGTATTATCTCCATCATTAAGATTTGAAAGTCTATTTTTATCAAGATAAGATAGGGCTGATTCTATTGAAAAAAATGCAACATTCGATCCTGACGGTTGATACTTAAATCCAACAGAAAGAAGTTGCTGATTTCTGGGAGCAATTAATATTTTGTAAGGTGCATATGTACCCAAAAATTCTCCAGTCACGGGATTCATTCCTACCCATTTGTAAATCCTTCCATTCGCATTACTTTGAGTGAGAAGATATTCACCTTTTCCTAATCCAACTTCTGTAAACACTACTTGAAGCGCATTTGAATCAGCATTTGGAAGGTATTCCAGGATTTGGATATTACGACTGGAACCTTGTATAGTCACAACCGTATCTTTGTAAAAATAATACACCCGATCCGGTTTAAAATTAATGCCTGCCTTATTTATTTTGGAACTGATGGCTGTTCCCGCATTATCCCCACTTCGTTCTAGTGAAATTTTTTCAAGTGAATCAAGATCGTTGGCAACGGAGGGTTTTTTGCTGTCATTTTCTCGGTAATAATTAATAATTGCCGACCAATTTTTATGATTGGCTTCCAAATTATAATTTGCTAAAGATCTTAAATAATTCTGATCGGTATATTCAAATTCGATGATTACACGCATTTGATTAGTTACCAAACGTCTTGGAGTAAATCTGATTTCACCCAAATTATAATCCATAATGTAGTCAGCATCTTCTCCTCTTTGAAGTTGAATTCCATCCAGAAATACTTTTTCACTGGCTGCCAATACAATAATAAAATTTTCAGCATCTCGACCTTTTAATCGGTAAGGTCCTTGATTTCCATCTACAATTGGAATTGTCATTCTATTAAACTTACCTTTTGATATTCCAATTGAGGCAGAATGCTGCAACTGCCATCCGTAACTAATTTGTTTCCACTTTAGTAATCCTCCCTGTGATTTTTTAAAATAATTTTGAAAATATCCCTTTGGTTTGGAAAGATCAAAATCACCTGCCGTTAGTGAAGTATTTTCCTTTTTAAGTTCAATATAAAGGCGATCAAATTCTTGTATTTGTCTTGTATTACCTTCAGCCTGAACCGGTATTTGATTATCTGTTATCGCTCCAGTAATTTTTATTCCATCACCAATATCTCCAATCAATTGAAGATTCAATGCTGAGTTGAGAATTAATGATTGATTATTGCCTAAACTTAATCCTCTATTGTAAGAACCAGAATATTCCACGCCACTCGTATTCCACCAGTCTTCATTTAGTTTGTTTTTACCTTTGTTAAGCATCGCATATTCTGGAGGAATCGATTCCTGATGATTGCTTGAATCATATAAAAACAAGTATTTATTGACCTTATAGGGAAGTATTCTAAACTGAATTTTAATACTATCCTTAATGCTTACTGTATCGATGTATAGCTTATTATCTTTAAAATGCCAATGAGATGAATTTACTGGTAATCCATTGATACGATGAAAGACCTGAATACTGGGTTCATGGATCCAGATGGTATCGCCAAGATCAATTTTATATTGTGGGTTCGAAATAATGCTTCGTAGAGAACCTTGTTGAGTTAAAGCAACCTGGACAAAAAATAGACCTATAATAAAGCAAATTAACCTCATACAAGATTAATAATCAGCAGTATATACATTAAATATGCAAATTTAAACTAAATTACATATTAATTAAAAAATTAATATGTTAAATATTCATTTTCTTAAATTTTCGTCCCTTATCTTTGCCTTGATAAAATTGTCCGGCATGAAAAAATTTATACTTTTTGCTCTTTTATTTGGAATATTGATCTCCGCTAACGCACAAGCAAAGAAATATATTTTTTTAGAGCATGTGACGAATTCAAATTGTGGTGTTTGTGGTGCCAGTAACCCGGGATTTTATTCCGTAATTCAACCCTACCAGGGCTCATATCATCATTTGTCAATACATCCATCTTTTCCCTATACCTCCTGCGTTTTTTATCAAGCCAACAAAACAGAAAATAATGAGCGTGCTGCCTATTATAGTGTCTCCAGTACGCCAACCATTGTAATAAACGGATTAACTAAAAAATCTGCATCTCAAATTAAAGCTTCCACAATGGAAGCAGAACTTGGTAAAACTTCAGCCATTGAGATTATAGTTAAAGAAAGCGGTTCAACCAACCGAAGTGTAAATGTCGAGGTTAAAACCGTAGGCAATAAACCATCCGGAAGTTATAAAATTTTTGCTGCTATCGCAGAAAAGACCCGCAATCAGGCAACTCCTAATGGAGAAAAAGTTCATTATGATGTATTTCGAAAATTTGTAACCGCCTCTGCAGGTGATGTTATCAATTTAGCAGATAATGGTTCTTCTATTAATTTAAACTATAGCTATAGTGTCAATTCAGCTTGGGTCGAATCTGAGACTTATTTATTGGTCTGGATTCAGGATAATAATACCAAAGAAGTACTGAATTCTGGAAGCAGATTTGATGTAACAAGTTCTTCTGTAGATCTATCCAGCTCTGATATAAAAATATTAACCAATCCTGTTCGCTCTGATTTAAGCGTACAATTGTCAAAACAATTAGAAGGGAATTATTACATTCTGAATATTATGGGACAGGTCCTTGAAAAAGGAAATCTGGATCTACAAGGTACTCGATTAGATCTTTCAGTTAGTAATTATAAAAGCGGAATGTATTTTCTTCGAATTGAATCCAATGGTGTCAAGATAACTAAGCGTTGGATTAAGGAATCTTTTAATCCTTAATTATTTCTTTGCCGTTAGTTGTAGCTTAGTTTATTTGGTTAAAAGATCTTAAGGTTTTTCAAGGTAAGGTATATATCGAATGAAGTTATGTTCTCTATTCTTCGCCACCTTTCATTCTTTCAACATTCTCAGCCACACGAAGTGCTTCAATTATTTCATCTAGATTTCCATTCATTATGTCTCCTAAATTATAGGAAGTAAAGTTGATCCTGTGATCCGTCATTCGGTTTTGAGGAAAGTTATAGGTTCTAATTTTATCGGACCTATCCCCTGTACCAACGAGTGACCTCCTTTGGGCAGCAATCGTGCTTTCATATTGTTCAATTTGGGAATCCTTAATTTTCTGAATTAATCTACCCATGGCTATTTCGCGATTTTTATGTTGACTTCTGCTATCCGTACTTTCAGCCACTACGCCGGTTGGTATATGCGTAAACCTTACGCCGGATTCTGTTTTATTTACGTGTTGACCCCCTGCTCCACTGGATCTAAAAGTATCTACCCTAAGATCAGCTTTATTGATATCAATATCTTCGAGTTCCATCTTAGGCATGACTACTACGGTTGCTGCGGAAGTATGAATTCTGCCGGAAGCCTCTGTATTTGGCACTCTTTGAACCCTATGTGCCCCTGATTCAAATTTTAATTTACCATAAACATCCGTTCCTGTGACATCAATTACTATTTTATTATACCCACCAACAGAACCCGGACTTTCAAAAACTACTTCATATGTCCAGGCTTGTTCTTCAAAATATCTGGTATACATACGAAACAAATCACCAGCAAACAAACTTGCTTCATCTCCCCCGGTACCAGATCTGATTTCAAAGATTACATCTTTACTATCCTCGGGATCTTTTGGAATAAGTTGAACTTTAAGTTTTTCTTCAAGATTATTTATTTCGATTTGGAGAGAAACTAATTCTTCTTCAGCAAAGGATTTCATTTCTTCATCTTCCGAATTCAGCATTTCTTTTGCAGAATCTTTAGAAGCCATTAATTTTATATACTCTGAATAATTCAGAGCTAATGGTTCCAGATCTTTGTATTCCTTACTGACTTTTTTATATTCATTTAGATTCGCCAGAACTTCAGGATTAGCCAATCTCTCTTCAAGAAATTGAAAGCGTTCAAATACAGCTTCTAGTTTTTTTAATAGATCCATAGCTACAGGGACGCAAAACTAATGCTTTAGAATTAATAAAAGTCTAATTATCCCTGAACTTAATAATTATAAAGACTTTGCGCTTCGCTGAATTTTAGAGTAAATAAAATCTACATTATTATTTTACCCATCTTATTGAACTTACCGCTTTAGCAACTTTCTCACCTTGTGTCAAACCAGTTTCTATGGCTTCTCTGAAATGAATTCCTCCGTACAACCTTGAAATTGCTGCTTCATCAGCCATAGCTTTGAAAGATGAAAATTTTCTTGGAGTTCCATCGATGTCGGTACGGGATTCATGTGTATAATCTGTAAAAGAATAATTATCGCCAAACTTTTCAGTCATTATAAAAGAAAAAGCGCCAGATTGCGATGAATGACCACTCGTGAACTCAGGAAAAGGTGGTGTAGTCAATAATGTCTTCCAACTTGGATCAATTGCATTATTGATATAACTTACCGGACGAATTAAATTAAAAGTGTATTTGCATTTCCAGCAACTTAGAAAAGCATCAGACAATGCAACTCCCAATTTGGCATACATTTCTGCGGATACTGCCAGATTAGAATTTTCCAGCTTTAGGATCTGGGTTAAAACCGAAATGCTGTGACCGGGTGGTGTGCCGGGGAGACCTGCATCATCACTCCAATACTTAGCAATTAATATTTGTTCAGGAGTCAAATTCTCCGAAGTTGTATATACTTCTAAAGCTTGTTTAAAAAAATCTGATTGGCGATCGTCGGAATACGTTATTGTTAGTGAAGGTTGAGAAATAGAAGCAGAACCGGGAACTAAGTTTCTGTTATTGCCCCAAAAAGGTTGCAAAGGAATTTTTTGGGCTGAGGTAGGCACCCAAAATCCCGGACCTTGCGGAACGACATAATTACTTGGAAAATTGGTCTTAAAACCCTCATGACCACCGTCAGTTTTGGACCATTCAAAGATTTCATTGGATATCCCAATACCAAGTTCAATAGACTTATCGATGGAATTCTGATCAATCCCAAAGCCAAATTCCGCAAGATTTGAACTTTCCAACGTATTGATAAGATTTTTCATACTGTCAGTCGCTGTTGGATAGAGCAATCTAGCGATATTGGCCATGGCAGCATTCGCTGCTATATCCCAGGCATAATTCACATTTGGCTCAGCTTTGGTTTGAAGGACCTTCAATTCATTTAATTGTTCTTCCAGACTATAATAATTTGGCATCCCTCCCAATACGGTCTGATACAGTACAATTCCGGAATATGCGAATGCCCTTGATGCTACCGGAGGTGAAAAACCAGGTGTGGTTTTTGTAAGCTCTCTAAGAAAATCAAACCATCCTACAGCTACTTTATTGCTATATGACTTAGAGGCTTTTACAGGCTTTTCATCATCATTAGTACATGAATTTAAGTTAATAACAAATATAAATAAAATGAGATATTTGATAAAACGAACTGACATAATAATGTAATTTAAGCAGTCAAATTTAACAAAAAATCGTTAATAGAAAAGCCTTAAAAAAAATTTAAAGTACATTTTCCAATTCAAAATCTTATGGAAAATGGTTCAGTGTCTATGTTGTATCAGCTTATTTTACATTTCCTTCGAAAATCAAATTCTCATCTTTAACTGTATGGATAAATTAAATCCTTCTGCATTAGAATAATACCTCAGTCTATTCAAATAATCCCTGTATACTGTGTTCAATAAATTATCCCCTCTAAGTGAAACATTTATATTTCTACTATGAAGGATGTAATTAAAGGAAACCGCTGCACCCAAAAGAAAATATGCAGAAGGTGTTTCGACAAAATCCTGTTCTTTTTGAACCGGACTTTTTAATACATAAATTCCATCGATAGAATAATTCATATTTTCAAACTTCCAAAGTCGTTTGTGACTCCAACTAATGCTATGAAACAAATTAGTCGGAGGAATAAAAACCAATGGTTTACCAGAGATCAGATCTTTGCTTTTTATAAAAGAATATCTCGCTATGAAATGAAGCTTATGGTTCCACTCAGCTCTGGACATAAAGTCAATTCCGAATAATTGTGCATTGGTCTGATCATAAATGAATAAAGGAAAAGCGCCTCTGATGGTCAGCCTAAATTCATTTGTCGAATTCAGAAAGATATAGTCTTCTATTCTCTGATAATATGTATTTAGTTCAATACTTAAATGATCGGAGCTTCTCAAATTGTATGTGGCTGAAGTTTTTAAAGATTTTTCCGGCTTAAGATCGATATTTCCCTCTTCAATACCTGAAACAGATTGATGTAATCCATTGCTAAAAAGTTCATTTACTTCAGGTGCACGTTGTGTCCATCCCGCATTTAACTTCAAATCCTGATTTCCGGAAATTGGATAATTTATACCAGATGAAAACGAAAAATTGTTAAACACTAGTTTTTTATTCAATAAATCATTTGGCTTAGATTTAAGAGCGTAATCTACCGAATAATAAATGAAGTCATATCTTGTACCTATATCCCAGGTAAACTTTTTGAAGTTAGTTTTATTTTGGGAATAAAGTGCCGGATTCAAACTTAAATAATTTGGTATAAGTGGAAATATTCCGGTACCCGGGACATTATAATTGTAATTAACCTTTGTTTGAAATCCGCTATGCAATAAAGATTTGCCATAACTCCATTTATCCTTTACACCGAATTGATAAGATTGCAATAATAATTCCAATGCCGGAATATCAGATCTTCCAGCTCTTCTAACATCATATTCCTTACGATTATTAAGTTGTACCGATGAATTAAACTCTGTGAAATGATTCCCAATATCTTTTTGAATGGAATATTTTGCAAGAATATGTTGCACTTTTTGTTTGGGTGATTGAATTGAATATGAACCTGAATTGTTTGTAAAATAGGGCGTATCTCGAACGAAAGCATTCTGAAGGTCTGTTAAATTTCCAATCTGTGAACCCCTAAGAATTCCTAATTCCGAATAGAAATAACTTAGATATAATTTATCCACACGTTTGATACTATGCGAATGAATGAAATATGCACTTGAACTTAACTCTCTGTTCCCAGTGTTACTTAGAAAATAGCTTGGGCTTTTGCGATCTGCCCCTACCTTGGCGCCGATGGCATATCTCCAACTCCAGTGGTGGTTGCGTCTCTCGAATTTGGAGAACTGCGAAAACTGTCTACCATTACTTTCGAAGCCCAATTGAAATAGACCATGAAGATGTGGATCTTTTGGAATATTCCCAGGTTCCAAAAGTACAATACCGCCCAATCCATTTCCACCATAGGGAATTAAATCAACGCCCTTAATAACGGTTATTTGCTCATTGGAAAGCGCATCTATTTCAGGAGCGTGATCGGCACCCCATTGTTGTCCTGCCTGTATGGCTCCATTGTTATAAAACACAATCCTGTTACCACTAAGTCCTTGAATCACTGGTTTTGAAATGGTTGAACCGTTCTTAATTGAATAGACTCCGGAAATAGATTCCAATAGGGAACTTAAATTCTTTCCGGAGCCTTTCAAAATTTGATCTGAACTCAATGTGTTGCGACTGGATGAAGTTTGCGTACTTTTCTGATCCTCAATCGTTACGGTTTGTAAATATTGCTGATGATGTTCTAAATCAATATTTAAAATCGTATCTTTTGTAATGGTTACAAAGATGAATTTTTCAGAACATAAAGCGTGCCTTATTCTAATATGGTAAGAACCAGGGCACAGCTTCACAAAATTTAAACTTCCCATGGAATCCGTAAGGCCTCCGATCTTTGCCTCATCGACATATATATTGGCAAACTCCAATGGAACCTCATCGTGTGGATCTTTTAGATTTAATCCTAAGCTCAGCGTACAATTCTGGGCCATTAGCCTATCCATCAAGGCAAGTAGAACAACTCCAAAATAAACGAAATTAATGAAAATTCTACTCACTTAACTTCGATATTGAATTCAAGCTCAATATCCGTTTCTCCACCTGCCAAAGAGATATTTCCATTCGAAACCCCATTGGCTATTTTATCAGGCATATGTCTAAGGACTATTTTGAAAAAACCAAATCCGGCATTGTGCGTCTGGACAGTTGTTTTCAATCCAATTGGGTATTTATTGATGTCGTAATCGGAATATCCTACTTGAATTCCCAGATTGTTCTCATAAAAAAACTGGTGCACATCTGACTCCATTTCAATTTCTTTGGTAATGTCTTCAACAGGATTAGCTGCTTCATTAAGCAATTCTATTGTTCCCGTATAAAAAGTATTGGATTTTATTGTTCCATTCATTGTAAGAGTCGGAGCAATTCCTCCATCTCCATCTTGATCTTTAAATGTTAGATTAACCTGATTCCCTACGGAATCCTTTAAGGTATACACGACAGTTGTTATTAATTCCTGCTCATTTTCATTTTGACGTGAACAGGACCATGCAGTCAATAATGACATACAAAGCATGATAATATATATATGATATGTTACTTTCATAATATTGTTTTAAATAGTAAAATAAAGGGTTAAAAAAATAAACTAGACTCTTCCAATCGGTGGTCCCCTGGAAGAAGCTTCAGCCTTAGAATCGTAAGCTGAAATACATTGAATGGTGAAATCAATATTAACAAACTCAAGTGCATTTGAAATACAAAATTTTTGAATTTCCTGATCTTTAGAAGCTAGAAAATCGAAACAATACTTGCATTTTTTAGAAGCCTTCTCTAAATGGCCTTCGTGATGACAATGATATTTTTGATCATGATGAAAAACTGCCCTATGACAAGGATCATTTTCATTTTGAATGGAATGTAGCTGAGAAAATCCATGGTCGTGAAGGATGTTGTGAACCTTATTGTGTAGAGAAACAGCCAGTTGAAATCCAAAAAATATAAGCAAACCTATTGAAATAGATTGGGTTGCTCTATGGATTTTTTTCTGATTTGACATTACAATTACTACAAAGTTACGATCAAAATGTTCAATTCAAAAAATATTTTTACGAATTGATTCATTGTCCCAAAATTGTCATTAGGAGAAGCGAATTCAATGTAAAAAGTTTAATAATAATTCTCGGATAAAAAAATTAAAGAATACCTGAATTTTTCTTGGAGTTAAAATTTGATGTCAGTCTTTTATTGCTTTGAGATATTATTTTTCAAATAAATATTATTTAAATATCAATACATTACTTTGAAATAATCAACTTCTCCGATTGATTGAATTCTGTTCCACTAATTTGTAGTATATATTCGCCATTTGAAATTTCCTGAGGTAAATCCAAAATATATTGAACTCCTTCCTGTGGCTGAAAGGTTGTGACTTTCAATTTCTGTCCTTGCAGATTATAAATTCCTATGTGATAATCATGTGATGAGCTAATTCTACTCTGCAAATAAATATGATCAGAAGAAGTTGGTTTCGGATATATCTTAAATGCTTTCTCCTTACCACTCCTTATATCTTCCACTCTCACAATCTTCCCACATCCCGGAATTAGGCAGCCGTCAGAATCCAGGTGTAGTAACCAGGCTCTGATTACTTTATCTTGGCCATCTAAAACTCTTGCAGCAACTACTAAAGTATTATATGGTGTGCTTATTACTTGATTGAATCTCATTCCTCTTGCTCTAGATGTATCCCAGCCCATTGGTTGATACTTTCTTAACCAAAGACTATCTCCTGAGTCAGACGCTTTAAATAATATTCCATAATCAGCAAGCCCTATCATACTGTTATCTAAAGCACATGAGGCTATATATCCTTTTTCATCTAAAGTTGCACACATATTCATAAGATAATATGATGGATCTAATACAAAGTCGGAATATTCTGAAAAATCCGTCAGCCAAAAGACGGTATCAAACTCTGAACTTGTCTTCATAATGTGAGGCTTAATACTATAAAGCTTTGAATCATCAAGAAAATCATTTAAAGCAATTACAAAACTTTTGTCCTTATTCCGATGAATGGTATAAGTCTGTGCTGTGCCAATAAAATAATTACCAGGAAGTTTTAAATCTACTTTCTTGAGCATATTACCGACACTATCCACTTTCATGTAGAATAGATTCCCCTTCAATGAAAAAATACCGTTTCTAATGATAGAAGACTCTCCAATCAATTCATAGTTACCTTCTTCATCGTTACTAATCCATCT